>Ga0228710_1008971_pt1 | contig 14105 bp, 12 predicted proteins | sample MedpolnodulmetaG_FD_177995 | JGI IMG/M metagenome (GOLD analysis project Ga0228710, IMG submission 177995) | Root nodule microbial communities from Medicago polymorpha collected in Santa Monica, California, United States - pink nodules | ecosystem: Host-associated > Plants > Roots > Nodule...
TCTCTCTCTCTCTCTCTCTCCCCCTGTATATATATATCCATCATCACCAGTCACCACCAAAACCCATATATGTCACCAACCACACTCTACTCTGCCATTTCTCTTTCTATCCTACCTCATCCCCCCATCGTCCTCCTGACCAAAACCATTGTCCCCATGGTTCATCCGCTATCACCAGCCACAACCATCTCGTCATCCTTCCCACTATTCTTGTCGACCTTCGCGACAATCTTAAGTTATAGAAAGGGACTTAACAATGAGTGACACACATATAGAAATGCATAGAAGATCAGAGAGAGAGAGAGAGAAAATCGTTTAAATATACAATTGTGTCGTATATCTATTTGGATTTTTGTGTGCAAGTAGCATATATGTAAGGCTAATTTACTGTATGACTTTTTTTTTTTTAAAAAATATCAACCCAACAATGTTTTTAGCAAAGTCAACCAATAGTACTTTCTATTTTTCTTAGTATTTTTAATGGGCTAGCCTGAAGCCCGATTGGTTTGCCCAACCCATGAAAATAGTAGGTTGATGGTCTATGACAAAAAGGTAGATTTACATCTTTTCAATTATTTTCAAATGAACCCAAGCTAAAATACAGGTCCGATGGACCGACTTGGTGAGTTTGACCCATTTTGTCAGCCCTAATTCCTAGGTGGCTATTTTATCTAATAGATTCGTCTATTAACTCACAATCCGTTTCATAAATGATGTTTCTGAAACAACAATGGAGAGCCAGATCTACAGAGTTCACAAGGGTTTTTTCTTCGACCAATGTTGCTTCCTTTCATCCTTTTTCCTTCCAAGTCACAATCGCTATTAAAGCTCGTTCTTCATGATTTATTGTATCCAAACCCCCTAAATCATTCAAAAGATAGGTTAACGTCACTATTGACTTTCAGCTTGGTCGTACAAGGAGGAAGATTCGATTTGATATGATCATCCCAATTTTTGGTGAATCTGAAGTTGTTCACACAATTGATAACATTATTGATGGAGATTTAAATTGGTATGGCTTTATTCTTGAAATTCTTTTATTTTCTCACTATCCATATGATTTTCTTGATATTTGTCGTTAAATCTCATTATTCATTGCAAATTATTGTACCTAAACCCCAAAATCATTCAAAAGGTACGTTGAAATAATTATTGACTTTCAAATTTGTTAGAGAAGGAAAACCCAATTTGACATGATTTATGTTGTTGATCGTTCCTCGATTCTTTATCATGTTTTGTGTTCCTGGATGGTCTATGCCAAGAAGGTAGATTTATATCTTTTCATTTTTTTTGCAGACCAACCCAAGCTAAAATATAGGTTTGATGGACCAACTCGGTGAGTCAGACCCATTTTGTCAGCCCTAGAACATTGAAGGTTATTTTATCTAATAGATTTGTCTATTAAATCACAATTAGTTTCAAAGACGATGTTTGAGGAGCCAGATCTACAGAGTTCACGAAGGTTTTTGCTTAAATAAGGTTGCTTCATTTCATCCTTGTTCCTTCAAAGTCGCAAAAAGCTCGGTCTTCATTGCGAATCATTGTAACCAAACCCCAAAATCGTTCAAAAGATAGGTTAACGTAATTATCGACATTCAGCTTAGTCGGACAAGGAGGAAGGTTTGATTTGATATGATTTCTATTGTTCATCGTTCCCTTATTATTCTCCCTGCTTTGTGTTTCTAGGCTATGATCATCCTAGTTTTTGGCGACTCTGAAGTTGTTCACACAATTGATAACATTATTGATGGAGATTTAAATTGGTATGTCTTTATTCTCAAAATTCCTTTAATTTCTCACTATCCATATGATTTTCGTGATAATTGCCATTAAATTTCATTATTCAATTGCAAATTATTGTACCCAAACCCCAAAGCGTTCAAAAGACATGTTGAAATCATTACTGACTTTCAAATTTGTTAGAGAAGTAGGACTCAATTTGACATGATTTATGTTGCTGATAATTATCGACATTGTTGTAACAAACCTCGCTCATAATAGAGTATGCCACGTCTTTAACCTTCTTGGTAAGGTACTCTAGAGCAATTCGAGAAATTTCTTGGTCAAATGCATTTCAATAGAAGAAAGTAAGTTGCGAAGTGAAAATCAACCTATCCACCATCACACTTGATCTATATCCAGGTGTCTAGATTGATCCCATGTTGCGAGAAAGAAACTCAGGATGTTTCATGTTTGACTTCAGAGCAAATTGTATCAAATTATTTTTAAACATTGCTGCAAAAAAGAAACAAAAATAACACGACCATTTCCATTATACCATTACATTAGATACCACTCTAACAACAAAAATATTCAGATTGATAAAACCTCTATAACAACAAAGAGATTCATAACTTGTTGTTATATAAATGTTCAAGTTATGAATCTCTTTGTTGTTATAGAGGTTTTATCAATCTGAATATTTTTGTTGTTAGAGTGGTATCTAATCTAATGTAATGGTCTAATGGAAATGCTTGTGTTATGTTTTTTTTTTTACAGCAATGTTTAAAAATAATTTGATACAATTTGCTCTGTAGTCAAACACGAAACATCCTGAGTTTCTTTCTCGCAACTTGGGATCAATCCAGGCAAGAGCGTATAGATCAAGTGTGATGGTGAATGGGTTGATTTTCACTTCGCAACTTACTTTCTTCCATCGAAAAGCAGTTGGCCAAGAAGTTGCTCGAATTGCGTTGGAGTACCTTACCAAGAGGGTTAAAGACGAGGCATACTCTATTATGAGCAAGGTTTGTTACAACAATGTCGTTACTTAAGGGATACGAAATAATTTCATTTGTAGATGCTAAGTTGCTAGACATAGTGTTAGATTTAAAATCATAAACCTCTATTGAAACTTAATGTTATTGTATCAATTAACTAAGTCAGACATCATAAGTTAATAAGTACAAAAGATATCTTGTTATGTTTCAGACACATAAACGTATGATGATCAATGGGTGACGATATAATTGAAACATCGAACATATATAATTGATCGAGGAGATGAATTAGAGAAATATCCAATGGAGTTTAATCTCATTACAACTTTTAAATCTAAAAGTTTCACTATGATTTATGTATTAGTTTATACTAACATACAACTTTACAAATCTTAAGTTAGAATACTAGAAAATCATATGAATTGTTCAAATATTAGCAAGTCTTTGTGGATACGATAATTGAAAATACTTTAGCACCGATATAAGCTATCATCGGTCTTGTTTGGTACGAAGGGCTAGTACATGTAAATAGGTCAGAGTGGACTGTATCATTTGATTAATAGATTATAGAATTGAGCTCATTCCAAACAGTAATGAGTTAGGTGGCCAAATAAGTGAGCTCGACCCATATTTCAATATTATTTTTTATTTGAAAAAGTGATGCAATAAACGATAAAATTACATACCACATGGATTTTTTCCCATCAATTAAACACATGTCTTCATATGTAAATGAATTTTTCCTACTATTCTTCTAGTTCTTACATATAAAAATCTTAATTATTAAACTACAACTATATAATTCATGTACTTTAGACCTAAAATATTCAAAATCAAGATAACTTTTTATCAAAAAAATAATCCAATTTCTTTTTGGCGACTATATCAAAAAAAAAATTATCTTTAACCTAAGCAAATGATTCCTATAAGCAAAAACCGACAATGCTATAAATGAATCCCATAAACACAAATTTGTAGACAACACTTTATGGTCATAACTCACCATAAACATTCTAAGAGATCATTAAAGTAATATTCAAGGAAGATAAAAGAGTACTTTTAAACTCACAATGGCAACTCTATATTCTATCTCTCGCAATTGCAGCGCAATCCTTTATTCTTCCGTCTTTTGAAGTCACAACGCAATTGTGTGTTAAAGGTGGATTTTTTGTTGTTGTTAAATCTCTCTATCATATATCTTGTTTTATCATCTATCTCTTATACCCTTATTATCCAGTGGAAATGACAAAACTACCCTTGTGTCAGGTATTTATCCCAAATTATGTGTTCGAATAACATTTATTTTAACCTTAACCTCTCTCTCTCTCTCTCTCTCTCTCTCTCTCCCCCTTAAATCTCCATCCCCAATACCACCCCTCCGGCCTCCGCCCTTTTCTTCCCCCTCCACCCTCCACTATCTGTCTTCCCACCCCACCATCCTCTTCTCACACTCTCATTCTCTCTCTTCGTCCATCTTCACTATTACTCTCTTTCATCTCACCAAAATCGTCATTAGTTCATTGACGATCATTGTTTATCTTACGTCATCTCTCTCTCTCTCTCTCTCTCTATATATATATATATATATATATATATATATATATCTGTCTCCGTCATCACCAGTCACCGCCAAAACCCGTATTTGTCACCAGTCACACTCTACCACGACTCTTCTCACCAGCCACGACATTTTCATCATCCTTGCCACCATTCTTGTCGACCTTCACGATGGTCGGAAGGTATAGAGACAGACACAACAATGAGTGACACAGAGAGAGAAATGCAAAGAAGATTCGGGGAGAGGAAGAGAAAAAATATCGTTTAAATATACAGTTGTGTTGTATATGTGTCTGGATTGTTGTGTGCAAATGACATATATGTAAGGTTAATTCACTGTATGCCTTTTTTAAAAAACATATCAACCTAACAATGTTTTTAGCAAAGTCAACCAAAACTACTTTCTATTTTTCTTAATATTTTTAATGGGCTAGGCTGAAGCCCGATTGGTTTGCCCAACCCATTAAAATAATAGGCTAACGGTTTATGCCAAGAAGGTAGATTTACATCTTTTCATTTTTTTTTTGCAAACCAACCCAAGCTAAAATACAGGTCCAATGTACCGACTTGGTGAGTCCGACCCATTTTATCAGCCCAAGTTCCTATGAAGCTATTTTATCTAATAGATTTGCCAATTAACTCACAATCAGTTTCAAAGATGATGTTTCAGAAACAACAGTGAGGAGCTAGATCTATAGAGTTCACGAGGGTTTATTCTTTAACCAATGTTGCTTCCTTTTGTCCTTTTTCCTTCCATGTCACAATCTCTATTAAAGCTCGTTCTTCATTGCAAATTATTGTATCCAAACCCCAAAATAATTCTAAAGATAGGTTAACGTCATTATCGACTTTCATCTTTGTCGGACAAGGAGGAAGATTCAATTTGATATGATTTCTATTGTTGATCGCTCCTTAGTTTTTCTTCGTGCTTTGTGTTTCTAGGCTATGACCATCCCAGTTTCTTGTGACTATGAAGTTGTTCACTCAATTGATAACATTATTGATGGAGATTTAAATTGGTATGTCTTTATTCTCGAAATTCTTTAAATTTCTCACTATGCATATGATTTTCATGATAATTGCCATTAAATCTCATTATTCATTGCAAATTATTGTGCCCAAACCCCAAAGTCGTTCAAAAGGTATGTTAAAATCATTATTGACTTTCAAATTTGTTAGAGAAGGAAGACCCAATTTGACATGATTTATGTTGTTTATCATTCCCTTATTCTTGTTCATGCTTTGTGTTTCTAGGAACATTATGATCACCAGTCACCACCAAAACCCCGATATATCACCGACCACACTCTCCTCCATATTTTATCTTTCTATCCTAGCCAACCCCACCATCGTCCTCCTGACCACCACCACCATCCTCATGGTTCATCTATTGTCGTCAACCAAGGATATCTCGTTGTCCTTCCCACCATTCTCGTCGACCTTTGTGACGGTCAGAAGGTATAAAGAGGGTCTCAACAATGAGTGACAAATATATGGAAATGTATAGAAGGTCAGAGGAGAGAAAGAGAAAAAAGATCGTTTAAATATATAGTTGTGTTGCATATGCGTCTAGATTTTTGTGTGCAAATAACATATATATAAGGTTAATTAATTGTATGCCTTTTTTAAAAAACATATCAACCTAACAATGTTTTTAGGAAAGTCAACCAAAACTACTTTCTATTTTTCTTAGTATTTTTAATGGACCAGCCTGAAGCACAGTTGGTTTTCGTAACCCATGAAAATAATAGGCCGATGGTATATGCCAAGAAGGTAGATTTATATCTTTTCATTTTTTTCGCAGACCAACCCAAGCTAAAATACAGGTCCGTTGGACCGACTCGATGAGCTAGACCCATTTTGTTAGCCCTAGCTCATAGGAAACTATTTTATCCAATAGATTTGTTTATTAACTCACAATTAGTTTCAAAGACGATATTTTTGAAACAACAATGAGGAGCCAGATCCACAAAGTTAACAAAGGTTTTTGCTTCGATCAAAGTTGCTTCCTTTCATCCGTTTTCCTTCCAAGTCGCAAAAAGCTTGTCCTTCATTGCAAATTATTGTAACCAAACCCTAAAATCATTCGAAAGATAGGTTAACGTTATTATCGACTTTTAGTTTGGTCGGACAAGGAGGAAGGTTCGATTTGATATGATTTCTATTGTTGATTGCTCCCTTCTTATTCTCACTGCTTTGTGTTTCTAGGCTATGACATCATAGTTTTTGGCGACTTTGAAGTTGTTCACACAATTGATAACATTATTGAAGGAGATTTAAATTGGTATGTCTTTATTCTCAAAATTCTTTTAATTTCACACTATCCATATGATTTTAATGATAATTGTCATTAAATCTCATTATTCATTGCAAATTATTGTATTTAAACCCCAAAACCATTCAAAAGATATGTTAAAATTATTACCGACTTTCAAATTTGTTAGAGAAGGAGGACTCAATTTGACATGATTTATGTTGTTGATTGTTCCCCTATTCTTGTTCCTGCGTTATGTTTCTAGGCTCTGATCATCCCAGTTTTTGGTGATTATGAAGTTGTTCACTCGATTGATAACATGACTTACAGTGATTTGAATTGGTATGTATTTATTTCCAAAATTGTTTTTATTTCTAGATATCCATATAATGTCTATGTGATAACTATAACCAAGACTATCTTTATCATATGTATGTTCTACCATAAAATGATCCTTGAAAAATGAGAAATACATATTCAATCATATAAATCAATCCAAGTCCTTGGAGAACAAGAAAAGATTATTTGATCCTCATAAAATTTCAGATCAAATTAATCTTTTATTAAAATTAAAACATCTTTAAAATTATCCTAAAAACGACAAACTTAACGATGCAGGGCTTGGAGTTGTTGTGATAGAAGAGGCATTGAAGCATATACGATCGCAAAAGACACTAATCATGACAAAAGAAGAAATACATTTTTAATCCTTATTAGCTTCTAACCGACCTAATTTTAAGATAGAAATTACAAAGGTCGATCATGATAGGATTAATACATAATTTAATTCATCAAATCTCTTTGAAGCATCAAACAAAAGATTTAACAAAAATATAACATCTTTATCTGGACGATCAAACGGGCCCTAAAATTCTTAAAATCAAACATAAACTTGACATGATGTCTAAATTTGTCCATGTAATTCTTATGAAGGAGTAAATATGGATACTCATAAGAAATGTATGAAAAAAATGGGCATTGGGAAAGGCAAAAAAGACTCTTTATATTCCATTCCCAGAAAATCATATTAACGCAAACTCAATGCTCTTGTTTGTGCTGTGCTTGTGCTTGTACAATTGAAACGGCATTGTGACTCAAAAAACCTCAAAATCCAAAATTTTCTTCATTTTCTTTCTCATCAATGGCTTCTTCATCTTCTGCTCCCCAGAATCGAGCTTCACTTTCACCTGAACTTCCTCCACAGCTCCCCCCTACTCGTAAGTCATCAATTTTTCTGGGGTTGTCTCAAAATTTGATTTTTTGTTCATTTTCTGTTTGATATGAAATTGGGTTTGCTACTGTTTTTATGAATAAAATGAAATTGACAAAAAATATTATTTTTCTGATTTCTAGTTTTAGCTATAATTCTTTGAATGTTTTTGTAGTTGTAATGGTATTAGTTTGATGAAGTGGTTTTGTTATAGGTTTTAATGGAAATTTTGTTGATTTAATGATAAATGATCAAGCTATGAATATTTTGCTGTTATGGTGTTTTTTTCTAACTATGAATATTTTTGTTGTTATCATGATAAATTTTCAAGCAGTGAATAATTTTGTTGCTATAGTGGTTTTTTCAAGCTATGATTATTTTTGTTGTTATTATGATAGATGTTCAAGTTATGAATGTCTTTGTTGTTATAGAGGTTTTATCAATCTGAATGTTTTTGTAGTTAGAGTGGTATCTTATGTAATGGTCTAATGGAAATGGTTGTGTTATGTTGTTATTTTGCAGCAATGTTTAAAAATAATTTGATACAATTTGCTCTGAAGTCAAACATGAAACATCCTGAGTTTTTTTCGCGCAACGAGGGATCAATCCAGGCACCTGCGTATAGATCAAGTGTGATGGTGGATGGGTTGGTTTTCACTTCGCAACTTACTTTCTTCCATCGAAAAGCTGCTGACCAAGAAGTTGCTCGAATTGCGCTGGAGTACCTTACCAAGAAGGTTAAAGACGAGGCATTTTCTATTATGAGCGAGGTATATGCCAATATCGTTAATTATCAATTTTAGTTGGTGGATATTCTATTATGATTGCAATGTTGTTAATAGCGGATCGCGATGAACATTGGTTTTTTCAAATACCACTATGCTATAGTGCCATATAGTGTAACATGAAACAATAGTGGTCTGTTCGAATTCCCCTATGCTATAGAGCTATTTGACAGCACTGTATGATTGTTAGGTTTGTTGTTCTGTGATGACTTTACATGTGGTTGAAAAACTAACTTGTGTCGCTGTGTAATTAGAAGAATTTGTTTTCATTTTTTGTGCACATGTCTTTTATCACTCTTTAGATGCAGGTTTTCTTAATTTATTCTAATGAAATTTCTCAATGTATCAAGAAAAAAACATAATCAGAAGAGCTGACATGTTTTTACTAATATGTTACCCATAGTTATTGTTTGCCAGGATGTCTGTTTTAATGGATTATATGCAATATTTTTTTTTTGCCTGTTATGTTTTTGTTGGATATATGCCTCTCTTGTGACAACATTAAATTACATCCCTTTGAAGAGTCTTTAAATTTGATGGAATGAAGGAATAACAGATACTATCAAATGTTTTGATGCAAAAATTTATAGTTTTGCTGAAAAGAAGTATGTTTATAAGCATTATATTTTGTTCCCCATGGTACCGGAGTTTCCATCACTGTTATCAATATCTAATGCTTTTGTAAATAAGTGATGGCTGCTGGTGAAATAACACTCTTCTGAATGATGGTTTAAGTTAAATCTATTGTCTGTTTCAATTTGGCATGGTCTTGTATTATCATTCAATATTTTTTTTTTTTTAAGAATCTTATGAGACTTCTTCTATGCTTTATATTTCAGGCAGTTACATTTTGCAAGACCGTGCTGAATGAGTATGCTTCAAAGCTGAATATACAACTACCTACATATAAATCTGTAGAGTACAAAGAGGTGATTCCATATTTTGTATGTACTTTGGATTTGAATGGTACAAGTTACACCGGAGATGCAGCTAGAAGAAAAAAAGATGCAGTGGAATTAGCAGCTCGTGCCGCCATTCTTTCAATCCTCGGTATCCTTTCGACTCCTTTACTGCAAAATTATAATACTATTATTAGATTTAAAGGTAGGTATGCAGTTTTTTTACTAATCAAATATCCAATGCAGGTAACTCTAACTCGGGGGTTATGCTTGCTCAGATAATCAAGACAAAGGCTAAACTCTTTGATTGCATCAAACCGAAGACCTTGCAACCTACATGTGATAGTGTACCTGTCTTACCCGTGGAATATTCTGAACGTTCCACTTTGATTCTTCAGCTATTTGGTGCTAAAGACAAGGACAAGGACAAGAATGTTGCTGATCCTGTCGGTAATGATAATACCTTGCAACCTACTAGGGATAGTGTTGTCTCACCCATGGCAAATTCTGCACATTCTGGTGGGCATATTCAGCTACTCGATGATAAAGACAAGGACACAGATGTTGCTGATCCTGTGGGTAATGATAATATCCTGCAACCTACTCGGTATAGTGCAATTGTCTCACCCATGGGAAATTCTGCACATTCTGGTGGGCATCTTCAGCTACTGGATGATAAAGACAAGGACAAGGACGTTGCTGATCCTGTGGGTAATGATAATACCTTGCGACCTACTCGGGATAGTGTAATTGTCGCACCCATGGGAAATTCTGCACATTCTGGTGGGCATCTTCAGCTACTGGATGATAAAGACAAGGACAAGGGTGTTGCTGATCCTATGGGTAATGATAATACTTTGCAAACTACTCATGATAGTGTAATTGTCTCACCCATGGGAAATTCTGCACATTCCGGTGGGCAAGATCCTATGGGTAAAGACAAAGCCGTTACTGATCATGTGGGTAATGATAGTGTTAATGAGATTGAAATGGCATGTCCTGAGTCTGGCCCAATTATTTCCACATCTCAACAGCCTGAGATGCAAACACATGATCCAACACCTGAAGCTGCAAAGTCTTCAAATGAGCCTGAGCAACCAAGTGCTACACTTCCTATTGATAATGTTGTGAGTGTAAAAAGGCGTCGAAGGCTAAAATACAAGGCTAATAAGAAGGCACGGATGGAAGCTGAGTAAGTATCTATTTTCTAGATTTCATTTTGTCATATTATCCGGTGTTTCTTTTGCTTCCTCTGTGATTTTGTAACTTTCCTGCAAACAGAACAAAACTATTTTGCTCTTAGCGTGCATATTTCCCATGTCTGTCCATGATGTTTGAAGTTCACGTTGTCCATATGAATCTTATTGCTTTGTCTTTGTTCAATTTCTGCTGACCAAATAAGTACTAAGTATTACTCTCTATTAACCTGTTTGAGATTATTATGTTTCATTAGAGCTATTAAAGTATTGGTGTACATAAGATTTGGTCTGGGCAAAACCGTAAAACAATGCTTGCGTTAATATTATGTATCGAAGGGCAATGTCCAACACATATATTAGTGGTTGTATAATGGGTTATGAGCGACGTAAGATAGCTGCTATATTTGTTTGTGTGGGGATGCTAATCTTGGTTTTTTGCCTGTGGATGCGTGCCTTATGATTAATTGATGTTCGGTTGTGAAAATTTGCAGGGTAAAAGCTTTAAATGAGAGTTCTTGTGTGGCACAGTAACAATGTGGGACCAATCTCAGTATCCCACTTTGTGGATGGTTATTTGTTGTTAAAAATGTAGTGTTAAATTTCTTGTTTAGTAGCCGAAAAAACTTAGTTATGTGTTTGGTGTTTCAATAGGTTTTACTCTAGCTGGTATTAGTTAATGACTTCCTAGTCTTGTTAGCTAAGTAGTAAATGTGTAACAATTTGAATGTTGGATCTTAGACTATGTTGTAACATGTTTATTTTCAAGTTGTAACTAGTTGTGTTCAATTGATGTTTGTGTTACTGCTTATTGTTTGTTAAAGTTCAGCTGAAAAGTTTAATATTGTGAGAAGAGTTGAGCAAACTCATGCATATATGGTCAATCTAATTTAAGTATGATAAGCTGTTTTTCATCTTTACCATATGAAGAAGACACAGGCTTGCTGATAATGCTCAACGTTTTCTAAAAAATATAGCCAACTGATTCCACAAAGAAAATAAATTTTAAGTAACTTAACAAAACCATGACAGCTTATACTGTTTTATATATTTGTTTGTAGCATGAATCTATCATTGTATGCTTGTATTTAGAGTGCTAAATCTATGTTTTGATATAGATAGATGAATAAATACAGACGGTTACTATGAAATATAGAATGAAGCTGCAGTATTAGTGGGATTCGAATTCCTAGCTGTAGAGATTCTACACATTTACACGATGTAGTGGTCTCAACCATAGATTTGCGATCAGACGATTAAGATTTCAAACACAACTTCACCTAATAAAATATCTTAGCCACCGATTTGAGATCTTGCTGTAACTGCAGGAAATCCAACTCTGAATTAGTGTGTGGGTAGTGCCATTCAAACTAGTCTCAGAGAAAAACATTTTCTCAAATTTATTGAAATCAAAAGATTCAACATTTAAGCAAAATCTGTGGCAAAAATGAAAAATTCAAAGAACAATTAAAATTGTCTACAAATCACAATGACAGTTTAGTTTTTGTGAAATTTTAAATGTTGTTTTTGTAAAATTAGACGATCCACTATGATTTTGTCAAACTCGTCAAATTAAAACAAACTAACACAAGAAACCAATTCTTATTCTTATTAAAAACAAAACCAACCACCCCTATAATAACTGCAGCATCCAAAAACCAATGAAGAAATAACAGAGTCGAGTACACAATCTTACCTGACATTGGAACACAACAAACATATCAAAAGTGCCATCATGAAAAATGATTGTTGTTTTGCATGAGCCAAATATTGTAACTAACCACATGACAAATGAGATGCCTAGACTTGTTCATGTTTTTCTCCCTAAAGAAAGCACCATGATGAGTGTAATGTTAAGTTCTGGCATGATCTAAAACCAAAATGGTTCTCATTAGAATAAATAAATATGATAACATAACTTTTGAGATAAAGCAAGTGAAGAAAATACTTTAGTAAACTGTCTTATAGTTAATTCTATAGTGCATTTTTAATTTTATAGTTCATTTACAAATGAGATGCCTAAACTGTTCTATCAAGCAATTAAAACTTTATTCTTCAGTTTTGGTTACTAAAATAGAGAAACTGTTGGCACACTTGTTTTATAGTGCATTTTTCTCACATGAAATTATACTATCAATTAACGATGGTTGCTTGATAGACACATCAAAATTGTTCACTTGACTGAATATAGTCCGGTTAGGAGCTACGACTCATCATATTTTATGCAAAAAACAATCAATTAGAAGTTACGATCCTATTAAAAGCGAAATTAAGGTGTCTATTGAAAAGCTTTCCCAATTTCTTTTGAGGCCTAAACCTCTTCCCTCGATGACTTAGGCCTTGGGTTGGACCTAACTCCATTCAGTAGGATTTCAATGTGATTTAAGATTACCGCTCTTTACCCAGTACATTTCGCTCCCACCCAGCTGAAATACCGAAAATATCCCTGCGTTAATTAACTCACGTCGCGTGAGTTAACTCACACATCTTATACTTCCTGCGTGAGTTAACTCACGCTAGTACAAAAGTGAATACAAGTTTCTTATTACTTTTCCTTGTTATAGTTAGATTTACTCTTGCCGTCCTTGTTGCGACTATATTTCTTATTCCTTTTCCTTCATTTTCCTTTGTTTTCATTTGCATATTAAAAATCTTATCTTTTGTTCTGAAATATAAATGTAGTTGCAATATGGTCAACACGTGGTTATTAGTAGTATTACTATAGATTAAGACACAATATTTTTTTTTTTTAAGAAGGATTAAGACACAATTTGATGGAAGCTAAAAGCCATAATTATGCTCTTTAACTTGCCAATTATAAATCAGACTCTTTAACACTTAAGATACTTTTGCTATTGTCCCTTCCCCCATCTGCCTCTAATTTTCGATAATACTAGTGGCTAAACTTTGATATGTATCTAAAAATCAATATTCTCCCCACAAGCAACCGTAATTTGCATCATTAACAAGAAAGAAAATCAGCGTGAGTTAACTCACGCTGGAGATTCAGTGTATTTTTTCAGAGTGACTTAAGTCATGTTGCGTTAGTTAACTAACACATAATTTTACAAATGCGTTAGTTAACTAACGTAAGGGCATTTTCGACAAATCAACAGGGTGAAAGCGAAATGTGCTGGGAGAGGAGCAGAAATCTTTCCATGTAACTCCTAAAAGTTGAGGATCTAAGAAAAAAAAGTATATTTTTTTTTTAACATCTCTAAAGCATCTCACAAGAGAATATCCATTTCCATATATGCATTTCGTAAATAACCTTGAAACTACATTTATATATGGGTGAGACCTAGCATGCCTTTGAAAATTGGTGGGCAATTTACCCAAACCAATAAAAACCAGCCACGTGCCATCCATTATAAAAATAACTTCTTTTTTTTTTTTTGAAAAAACATTTATTATTTTATTTTACAATTTTAGCATGTATTTTATTATTTACATATTCACCCCATTTTAAATTAATGATATTTTA
>Ga0228710_1008974_pt1 | contig 14100 bp, 7 predicted proteins | sample MedpolnodulmetaG_FD_177995 | JGI IMG/M metagenome (GOLD analysis project Ga0228710, IMG submission 177995) | Root nodule microbial communities from Medicago polymorpha collected in Santa Monica, California, United States - pink nodules | ecosystem: Host-associated > Plants > Roots > Nodule...
GTAGCAGAATGTCATTATCTCACAAGATAGAGGTATATTAGGTTAAATAGTTTAAACTCGAAAAGAAAAATATGACATTGATCATCTACATGACTTCATACACATCCAAAAAATGGTAAGATTCATGCTAAATAACAGAGGTAGTCGGTTGGGGTACAGCGAAGACCAAGTAAGAGATTGAAATTTAGCACCTTGAATGAAGCATGTGAAAAAATTACCTGAATCGTACAGTAGTCCTCGACAACAGCGTGATTTTGATATGATAGTGTTAGTTTTACAGGTAAGTACTTAGAGTTTATGGTATTCACAGGGACTAAAAAATAAAGGTTAGACTTAAGAGTTTAAGCATTGCCATATTCATGTGAGACTTATTGATTGAGATTGTTATGAGATTTGATATTGATATTCAATTAAATTAGTTAACTAACAAATGTATGTGGTTTAGAATGATTAATTATACGTGTTGTTGATGAGTAATGGTTTAGGATTGAGTGACCTAAGTCAAGTGATACATGAATGACGAGCGACCTATCCCGAAAGGGGTTAACTCGACAAGGATGGCCCTCATTATTGTTGTGAACTCCACATGGACAGTGTGTGTTGTAGAAGTGACTTAAAATTGGAGTTTTTTGAAGTGCCAAAATTGGGGCCCGATTTGGTAAAATCGATGGCCGATTTTGACTGGTTTTTTCAGCCTTTGCATACGGCATTTTTCGGTGGGCGGAGGAGGGAAATCGGTGCCCGAGGGCTGCTCTCATTATAGTGTAACAGAGTGCTGCTCTCTCCCCCCAGACTAAGTCAGTATTGGACCGAACTGGGTAAACAAATTTAGTATGTTCTCTCTCTTTCTCTCGCTATTTTTCTACTTTTGCTTGTGTTTATAATTGTTACCCACATTGTTTTGGTTGCTTGATTATTTTGCTCCACACATCAAGTATTTTATTGGTGTGATTTTTGACGAATTCACAACAATGTGTAATGTATATATGAGATGTGTTTCATATAATTGGGAATTTTTATGAGGGGGAAAACACAGTTTAGTTAGAAAGGTGGAGGCTGGCTATAGTGGCTATAGGAGAGCTGAGAAAAAAATGATTCTGGCCTGGAGGAGGATGTAGGGTTGCAACACATGACTACAGTAATAATGAATCACCTGACAATATCAAATTAGTTGAGAGTGTAATCTATGTTATTCACCACAATGGGTGCCACTGTTCTATGCGAGCACATCATGTAACCCTAACCTAGCATTATTGAACTTCTTTTGGTATCACATGCATACAAAGCATTATTAAAAAAAATTATTAAAAAAATTATTATTTTTTCTCCAAAAATCTCAAACAAACGGTCGCATTATATTTAAAGTTGATTTTTTAATTTAAAAGTAACAATATTAGTTTTGTTTTTTTTTATTTAATTAATTTTCATAACAACTAAATTTCTAAATTATAAGTAGCACAACATTTAATTAATATTTGTAACACTTTTATTTTTATGCGTGTGTTGAAAATAAGAAAGAGAAGAAGAAATCCAGAATAATAGATAACAAAAAAATGAGAGACAAAACAAATGTAATACAAATTAAAACTTAAAACTACTTTATATTTTTAACATATATAATATTCATTTTTACATAACATGCATGACTACAAGACTCATGCTTAATATATAAAGTAGCTAATGGTGTTATTTGTGATTGAAATGTATGACTCCATAAGAGTAATATTTAACCTTAAAGACTGAGATTTTTCAAAAAAAAGAAAAAACTGAAGGCTGAGAGAAAATCAATTATGTGTGATTTATATAATATTTGAAATTTATTTTAAATTTAAAGGTAATGATATTAATTGTAATTTTATTTAATTAATATTCATAGCACTTAAATTTCTAGATTATAAGTAAAATTATCAATTTTAGTTTAAGTTCAAAAGTGAAATCATCGGGTATGAATATCCAAGTTAGATGTTAGATTTGAACAATATTTATTATATATTTTTGTCCCCATGACATAGTTTTAGATTATCACTTTTTATTTAATATTTTTTTTACAAGAGTCATGTTTAATATATGAAGTAGTTGGTGGTGTTAGTTGTGATTGAAATGTACCACCATATAAGAGTTTTATTAAATTCATGAGAATAAGAAAAAATTAATTGTGTGTGATTTATCTAATATTCAAAATTGATTTTTTAATTTAAAAGTAATGATATTAATTGTGTTTGGATATTATCTTTAATGAATATGGTTAAATAAGTTTCTTGTCCTTAAAAATATAGAAAAAACCGATTTTAGGTCTTAAAAGTACAAAATTATATATTTGGACTTTTGAAAAAAATTTGGTTCATTTTTTGCCTCTAAATAATGGTCAGTTTGTGTTCATATTAATATAAAAGTTATGATTCTGAAACTGATTTGCACATTGTTTGGGCAATGGGAACAATTAATCTAAAGTCTTCTTGGGGGGGGGGTGTCCTGTTTTTGTGTGGAGGTTCCCTATGAATGACTTCTGGATTTTTGTCCTCATTGTCATAATCTTGGTCATGATGTCACAAATTGTCGTTGGTTGTACACAAGGAAGGAAAACAAGGTTCCTAATGAAAATGTTGTTAAGGGCAAGACAAAAGTTCCATTAAGGAAGCTGGATTGGGTGCCTGTCAAAGAGAATCCTTCCGGAGTTGGCTTCCAAAGGAAGCCGTTGCAGTGGAAAATTCAACTCAACATATCCTCTAAAGATATTGCGGCCATCTCTTTTAGTTTTGCTTTGCAACACATTTCAGATGCAATTCTTCGATGTGTGTTGCCTTATTTAGACAATGCCTGTGTTGGAATTGGCGTCAGATGTAGCACACGATGACGTGCAATTTTTTGAAGTGGAGAAAACCCTTCCGAAAACTTGAGACGTGAGCGTTCCACAGGTTTCGGTTGCACATTGTAAAAATGCGTTATGGAGAAACAATAACACTGATTGTTTTTACCACCAAATAGAATCAAAAATCAACAATTACATAAGACAGTAAAAGAGAATATAGAAATGGGAAGAGGTTTGTGGATGGACAGTGTGGTTGACCAACGAAAAGGAAATATTCTTTGATATATTTGTTTTATTACATTAGAGTTTAAATATTAAATCACCTTGACAGAGGAACCGTGAACGATCTCTTATGTTTGGAAGAATCATCAAAGTGAAAGAAGACAAAGTGATCGAATATTAAGGAAGTTCATACTCGTATGAAGAAGTTAACTGCTAAAGAAACAAATAGAATTAATAGAGTTTAAATTGTGTTAAATTATAAGGGATGTGCTTGTCAATTTGATAACAAAATAAGGAAGATTAGTGTTTAGTTAAAAGATAGTGGGAATTTAGCTTATTAAAAAAAAAAAATTCAAAAATAGAGGGGGTGTTTGTTTCATTTAAGAAGACCTTGAGCGATGTTAATCTAATTTACCCTTTTTTTAAAGAGTAATTTGCCAATGATAAAATCATTGAAATAGTTATTATTAAATAGGTTAAATTACACCGGATGTTTTTTAAGTTATTTAATTATAGCAAGTTATTTTTTAAAAAATTTCGTACCACTTACATCTTTTAAGTTATTTAATTATAACAAGTTTTTTTTTTTACAAGAATTATAACAAGTTAATCTTTTAAGTATTTTTCATATCACTTATTTAATTATAACTTTTAAATTTTTAAGATTTAAAAACTACAAAATTGTTACTACTAAATAACTTAAAAACTTTATTGAATCATAAAGTTTCCAAATACCAAATCCCTAACATAATCCCCTCTTCCACATTCCATTCCAGCACTCGCCTTAATGGGATAAGGTTACAAAACAAATATCAACTTCTTAGTTCATAGTTCACACTTCACACTCCACTCTCCTTCAATGGCCACATCTCTTTCTTCTTCCATCCATATCTCATTTCTTGACACCAAAACAACACGAACAAGGTTCAAATTCCCTCCTATTACTACCCTAAAAACTCACAGAAGGTTTCTCGTCTCTTCTTCCAAATCCAATTCAGATTCTGAAACCACCCCTCCAAACAACAGCAAAAAAAACTCATCTTTATCCGACCAACTTGCTTCTCTCGCAAATACAACGTTATCCACTGTCCCAGAAAACCAACCAAAAGTGCTGTCAAAGCCAAAACCCACATGGGTCAATCCCACTAAGGCTAAGCGTCCTGTTTTGTCTCACCAGAGACATAAACGTTCTTCTGTTTCGTATAATCCACAGTTAAGAGAGTTTCAACGGTTTGCTCAGAGATTGAACAACTGTGATGTCTCTTCTTCTGATGAAGAATTCATGGCTTGTTTGGAAGAAATTCCGAGTTCTCTTACGAGGGAAAATGCTCTCTTGGTGCTTAATAGTTTGAAGCCATGGCAGAAGACACATATGTTTTTCAATTGGATTAAGACCCAGAATTTGCTTCCTATGGAAACTATATTCTATAATGTTACAATGAAGTCTTTGAGGTTTGGGAGACAGTTTGGGATTATAGAAGAGCTTGCACACCAGATGATTGATAGTGGGGTTGAATTGGATAACATTACTTATTCTACAATCATATCTTGTGCTAAGAAGTGTAATCTTTTTGATAAAGCTGTGTATTGGTTTGAGAGGATGTACAAGACTGGATTGATGCCGGATGAGGTAACTTTCTCAGCTATTTTAGATGTTTATGCTAGGTTAGGTAAAGTTGAAGAGGTTGTTAATTTGTTTGAGAGAGGGAGAGCAACTGGCTGGAAGCCTGATCCAATCACGTTTTCCGTGCTAGGAAAGATGTTTGGGGAAGCTGGGGATTATGATGGGATTAGATATGTTTTGCAGGAGATGAAATCTTTAGGGGTGCAGCCGAATTTAGTTGTGTATAATACCTTGTTGGAAGCAATGGGAAAGGCGGGGAAGCCGGGGTTTGCGAGGAGTTTGTTTGAGGAAATGATTGACTCAGGGATTGCCCCAAATGAGAAGACTCTAACGGCGGTTATTAAGATATATGGAAAGGCAAGGTGGTCTAAAGATGCTTTGGAATTGTGGAAAAGGATGAAGGAGAACGGTTGGCCTATGGATTTTATATTGTATAATACATTGTTGAATATGTGTGCAGATGTTGGATTACTTGAAGAAGCTGAAACTTTGTTTAGGGATATGAAACAATCTGAGCATTGCAAGCCAGATAGTTGGAGTTACACAGCTATGCTAAACATATATGGGAGTGAAGGAGCTGTGGATAAGGCAATGAAATTGTTTGAAGAGATGTCTAAGTTTGGTATTGAACTCAATGTGATGGGGTGCACTTGTTTGATTCAGTGCTTGGGAAAGGCCATGGAAATTGATGATTTGGTCAAAGTTTTTGACATTTCAGTTGAGAGAGGAGTTAAGCCAGATGATCGGCTATGTGGTTGTTTGCTATCTGTTGTGTCTCTTTCTCAGGGTAGCAAGGATCAAGAAAAAGTCCTTGCTTGTTTGCAACGAGCTAACCCAAAATTGGTTGCCTTCATTCAACTAATTGTAGATGAGGAAACTAGTTTTGAGACTATCAAAGAAGAGTTTAAGGTTATCATGAGCAATGCAGTGGTTGAGGTGAGAAGACCCTTCTGTAACTGCTTGATTGACATATGTAGAAACAAAGATCTCGTAGAGAGAGCCCACGAGTTGCTCTACCTAGGGACTTTATATGGATTCTACCCAAGTTTGCACAACAAAACACAATATGAATGGTGTTTAGATGTTCGAACATTGTCAGTTGGGGCAGCTCTAACTGCACTTGAAGAGTGGATGACTACACTCACCAAAATTGTTAAGCGGGAGGAGGCATTACCAGACTTATTTCTAGCACAAACAGGTACCGGCGCTCATAAGTTTGCACAAGGACTCAATATTTCTTTTGCATCTCATTTGAGAAAGTTGGCTGCTCCATTTAGGCAAAGTGAAGATAAAGTTGGTTGTTTTATTGCAACAAAAGAGGATTTAATCTCTTGGGTGCAATCAAACTCTCCATCGGCATCTATTGCAACATAAGATTGTGGTAAAGTTCAATCACCTTTTTTGCTATGGTTAATACATATCAGTGATATTTGAAAGTATTTTATCACTCGAAATGTCAAGATGTGGGTAGTTGAAGACATAGAAGATGGGATATACTATTTCGTCATTTATTAGACTGTAACACACCCTAAAATTTTGTATTGCTTTTTTTTCTTCTCAATTTCGTCTTGCATCTTTCATGGATTTTTTTGGTAGACTGCATCTTTCAAGTTTTGGTAGAGGTCTGGATGCTTGAAAGATTTCAACATGAAAATAGTTGGGTGTTTAATGATGTAACAGTAACAAACTGTTGTGCTTATTTTGCGCCATTAGTCAATCTCACTGTCTCAATGTTGTATATTAGTACAGTTTAAGTTGTTGACATTACAAAAGGTGAAATCTTCAATATAATTGTATTTCATATTTGCCTCCACATTACCTTTTGTTGTTGCATTGCAGGTTCTTATTTAGATAGATAAAAGAGTAGTTTTCCAGTTAATATATTGTATGAAGTGTATATGATGCACTTTTGCACTTTCTGTAGCTAACTGTATATTAGTATATCAAATGGTTGGTTATAAACATGAATGTTTGAACTGGAGTCAAAGTCTCCTTGTTTAGAGAAAAGCTGACGACAGCTTTAAATTTTGATTCATTTAAGAGATTCTCTCAAGTCAAACAAGTGATGTACTTTGGCATTGTGAACCAGAGGTGTGCAGCAAACTGAAATTATGTTTACGAATTTCAATGAATAACTCATAACTTTAGTCTCACTCAATTTAATGTCTGCAATGCTTATAACAGATTTGGCTCTTCGAAAGTGAGGAAATCAAAAGGTTGATATTGTGACGGTCCATGCTTTATTATTCATGTTCATATAATATTAATTAGTGATTTATTTATCAATAGTTGATATTGCTGCCTTACTCTTTAAGTGAATTGATCACTTTTAGAAAAGTTTTGTCTGCTTATAACCACATGTTTTATGTTTAGAAGGGATCTAAATTGGATGATTTGTTTTTCATGTTCATTTTTTCTATGTAACTATCCATAATTTATCATTCATGTTCATTTTTTCTATGTAACTATCCATAATTTATCATGTTCGTATAACATCAACCAATAATTTATTTATCAATAGTTATTACTTGCTCTCTAAAAGTGAATTGATCACTTTAAAAAAGTTGTCCTCTTATAACCATATGTTTCTCTGTGTTATTATTTCAACATGTTTATTTATAGAAGGGGTTTAACTTGGATGATTGCTTCCTTCAAAAAAAAAAACTTGGATGATTACTGTATATCAAAATAGAATTGTACTCTAAAGTGTGTTTAAAATTATAACAATGTATAGTTTCTTTTCTAATTGAATTGATAAATATAGTTTCTTTTTTATATCGATTAATGGTTATAATTATATGTTGTATTTAAATAAAGAGCGACAAATTCGACATGTATTACTATAAGATCTAGTTGTATTTAACAAAGACAAACACTACATTATGAGCTACCCTATTTGTTTGCCTCATAACATAATACACAGAATTAGATGATAATAAGGTCTCACATTTAGAGAGATTATATCTCCAAACTCCTTTTTAAGCTAATTGTTAAGACAAAAAAGATCTCAATTCCCATACCAAGATGGGGTATCTGCTTTCATGTGTATGTATTAATTTAGTAAGAAGTACTTGTTTGTCTTGCCATTAAAAAGGACAATGGCAAGACAAATACTACTACTAACAATCAATATGTGTTTCAGTTATGTTTTAGTGTAGAAAGGGTCTATTTCATTGTGCAAATTTTAGTTTGATTCGATTTTTCATCTTTCAAGTTTAGAATCATGTTAATTTGCTGAGGCAATATCCACTCCATTTTGAATCTCCTAACTCTAATTTGATATGGTGGAAATCCACCCCCGGCTACAGATTGTCATATTTCTGACTAAGACTAAGAACAGCTCCAGTTAAATCGGTACACTTGTATCCCCACCAATATACACCAACATTTTACTTGGCTCAGCCAAAGGAAGAAAAAAAGAAAGAAAAAATTTAAAAAAATAGAAAGGACCTTCGCTGTGCAAAATTTCTATCATTTTTCATCTCTATAATAACTGCAAAAAAGATGGACGGGTGCGGAAATGGTGAACGGAAAAAGAAACAGTTTAAAAGACTGCACTTTCTTTTCCACGCCTAAAGAAAATTTCCATAAGCCTGTCTGCGATGTCCAAGGAAGAGTTGTAACAGTTGCCTCTTGCCATTAAAATCTGAGATTCCTAGGAGTTAACTTTTTCGTTGCAACACCAGGAAAATATCCAGATCCATGAAAAATGGATCAGCTGTGAAGCTATGACATCATCTTTAGGGCAATCCCAGGTGGAAAAATTGTTGTCACATGTATAGAGCCAACAGAAAGTTGAACGCCTCACAGATATTTCCCTGACGATTTCCAGATTCTTCCTTCAAGGGATATCACCATAACAGTAACATCATCATGATACTTCCTCCGATCTCCTTGCGGGATATCCAGCAATTCATGAAAATCCATTCCTGCAACAATTGAGTCTGTTATATCACCACTCTTGCTTAATTCTCTAATTGAATTCTATAGACACGGTAATTGACAGCCTAAAACATTATCTATAAATGAAATGAAAACAACGGTTTGCTTGAACGATTTTCTTCACTATCCCCATCCTAAGACAATGAAAAGTAAGAAACACTATTAAACATGTTCTCCAAAATTTACAAAAACCAAACAAACCCATGAATATAAATGCAGATGAACACAACAACCATCCCAAGTTAAAAACTGCCATCTCAGCCAAACTCAGGCAAAATGAAAAGTGAAAAACATTATAAAATATTTTTTCTCCAATTAAAAGAACCAAACAAACCAATGGATACAAATGCAGACAAACACAACAACCATCCCAAATTAACACTGTCACCTCAGCAAAACTCTAGAATCAAAAGACAACACATACAAAAAAGAAAACAAGGGTGGGTTTTGCAATAATCAAGAAATCGACTTTATACAACCCAGATTTAAAAAATAATCTAGAAATCCTATGAAGTGATAGAAATTTTAAGAAAGAGTTAAATATACAAATATGTAAGAACTGTCTTTTAAAGAAAGGAACTGATATAGTAACTAGTACGCAGATGCTACAAATAATCAAAGCGCTGGACCAGAAGCTCAAGGGAATGGAAAACACAGACTTATAAAATACTATCTGATTCTAAAAAATACAACATAATTCTTTTGAGGCTCTGAGGTACACATTTTAATAGAAAAAAAGGCCATAGGGACAAGAGCTTCACCAACAGTTTATTCTTTCACCGTGCGACCTTCGTATAAACAAACACATCCAAAATTTGGCACAATGATACAGAGCAGGACAAATGCTTTTAATTCATTTATAAAGAAAAATCTAATTAATATTCCATCCACCTGTACCATTCAACAAATTGTGTATGTCTAACAAAACTGTAAAACAAAAGATACAAAAGGTGAGAAGATCCAATTTACCAGCTTTCTTGGCTGCACGGAGGAGCAGCTCTTCAATTAAATGTTGGGCAGGATCTCCGTCTGGAAACCTTTCCATGAAGCTCTCAACTTGAGAAACAACTTCTTCATTGTTTAGATATTGATACAAACCATCAGATGAGAGGATCAGGAACTGATCCCTTGGGCATAATCTATGGTGACGTACTGAAGGGAAGCAGGATATGTATGGGGCAGTTCCAATAAATTCATTACGAAACATTTCCAGTACGGCATCATTCAACTTTGGCTACAGAAAAATAAATATATTCCATCATGTTAGACAAGATTTGTGTAAAATTAAAATATGTAATAAATTGACACTGTGTAGCTTATATCTATTCAGTTCATCGTATATTATTACTTGTTACAACATCTAAAGAATAATTTCATATGATTATGAAGTCAGATGACAGGTTTTTCAATTTCCCTCTTTCAATTCTGACTGAGAATGCAAAAGAGGTTTAGACATTGTGACAGATATTTCTATTTGTTATAATAAGTACTAACTAATATTTTTAACATGAATATCTTCCATATGAAACTCAATATTAAAAAACACAATGTTCATGAACAATAAGATTTACAGAGCTGTGAACATAAATAGTTAAATAAATAACATCAATGTATCTATTTGTTCACCGCTTATCACATTTTCTTAAATAACCGTTTATTTTGCATATAGGAACTTAGTGTGTGTACAATGCAGCTGTCAATCCCGGACGGCTGCATGTAGTGGCCAACCCCAAAACCGACAGAGGTATAGCACATTGCGGGATGACCACTCTTCTAATATATATAATAATTATACAAGTAGTTATTTTACTATTAATTTAGTGTTGATTTATATTACAATTTTAATTTTCCTATTCAATTATACTAAATAATACTATACATCAACAACAACCAAGCCTTAACACACTAAGTGGGAATACTAAATAATATTATATTATATTATATTATATTTATTTGATTAGGTTACTCTGTTATTTTATTATTTGTTTATTATTAACTACTATTCATTTCTGTGGGGATACTAAATAATACTATATTATATTTATTTGATTAGGTTACTTTAATATTTTACTATTTGTTTATTATTAACTATTATTCATTTTCGTAAAAGCCTAAGGTACTCAAAGGCTCCACTTTTTTTATGATTCCTTTTAAAGTTGTATTTTTCTGTAGGTTGGGCCTTAGCAGTCCAGATGAACTCTTTTTCCTTAACCTAGTAGACCTAACAGAAGTGGTATGTAAGACATTGGGCCACACACAACTAGTACTTGCACAGCTGCAAAGATTGCAGGAATAGAGAGAGGCAGTGGGTGTGGGTTTCTGTTCTGAGATTGAGACAGAAGCTTCAAGCCTGAAAACACAGATTTTGTGGTCTCTCTTTGTGGCCAGAAAACTCAAATTTGGTCGGACATCATGACAGAGTCCTTTCTATTTTGATTTTACATTCCTTTTCTCTGGTTTGGCACAGAAGCGTTGCAGCACACGCAATCTGTTTAGCGTGGTGACACCTGCCGCTCCAGCTGCAGCACTATATTGTGATGCAGGGAGCTTTGCTGCAGTCACCACCCGCTCCGTGTCGCTCTGTCGTGATAGTAGTGGCGCCGCTATTAGACCAGGTGCACGTTTTATTCAAATTAAAACAAAATGTTTCAGTGACACTAAGCAAGATGAGTAATAAACCTTGATTTCCATCAAACAGATAATCAACACAAACTCGGAACTATTATCCCGCAGTGCATGAAGTCATGAACAACACTACTATAGAAATCGGTATGTTATTTCTATCTGAAGGAAGGAGAGAATGGTTCGGATCGGAAGCATGTTGTTTAAAATTTATAAATTTAGTAAAAGAAAGAGCATAGCATCAATAAATAATGTATTTTCAAATATACCCGTTTCAAAGATCCTGCCCCAAATGCTCTGGTGACCTTAAGACGACCTTTAACTCTATCGTTGACTATGCAACGGGGATCATCAGGATGCTCATTTTTAATTCTAATGATTTCCTGCAAAAAAATAAAAATAAATAAGCTGGCATTTTTTAGACATCTGAAATATGCAGTTCACAACATGACAGGAGAAAATAAAATATGATTGACAACCATAACTACAGAAACTTAAAAGTGTAACTTCTGAGACTCGTTTGTTTGAGAACAAAATCATTGAAGCTAATTACTAACCTGTTGAATGTATCACTACAAATTACTCCATCTCAATACTGTATATTCCAAAATCATAAATTTCATCTGTAGCTTAGTATAAAGTAGTATGCTGGATAAATTAAATGAAAGTAACAATAGCTTCCCTCCTAGGAATACAATGCACTTAGCAAGTATGCAATGGCATGCATATACCAACTCAATTATGGACACACATACAATGACATGCACACACAAACTCAAGAAGTTAAACCAGGCTACAATTGAAATGATGAAGAAACTTTGTCATGTATCTAAAAACCAAAATTGACAAAAGTGAAGTAAGAAAGCATTTCAGTTCACAAAAAGGCCTACAAATTCAAAATTAAGCTTACTTCTTTAATGCTGGTGCTGTGGTCAGTAGACAGCTGCAATGCCGCCAACCTCATTTCTTGAGCAGAACCCTCATTGCCGACCTTGATTGTGGTTTCAGTTTGAGTTCCATCTAAAGCAAAGGACTCTTCAACTATGCTCTCACTGCTGGAACCAACACGAACATCTCCCTTGCTTGCAGATTCCACATTGGAAGTACCCTGATCCTCCTTGGGCTCATAATGTGCTACAATTGCACGACTATCCCCAACATTCATAACATACACATCCTCATCCCTCATCAAAACAACCAACAGACATGAACCCATCAAAGCAAGTTCAGGATTTGTATCCAGAAGCTTTTCTGACATATCCAAATACGCAAGTTCTGTCACTTCAAGCGCCCGCGACATTGCATTCAAAACCAAATCATGATCCACCGGACCCAATTTCCGCCTCCTCCCACCACCACTACCAGTGCCAGAAGCAGAGGGTTTGTTTTCAACCTCAGACTTTTCTTCTTTCTCTTCCTGATTCCCCAAATTCCACGGTAACAACTTCCTACCATTACCCTCCTTATGTTTTGGCAAACCATCACCCTCCTTATGCTTTGACAAACCGTTCTTCAGTCTGGACAGCAACAGCCACCGTCTACTACCTGCCGAACCTGAATTGGCATTGCTAACACTAAGTGCATCGTCAACTGAAAACGCAAACCTATCCGACCCAGAAAGATCAAGTCCATCTTCAGGATCTTCAGCCAAAAATTCCCACAACCTACGCCGTTTACTCTCCGTTCCCACAGCCGGTCCAATTTCAGTCTGTTGTACCATATTCACCAAACCAGAACCTGAATTTTCTCCCTCCTTTTCCACCTCAACAGGGTTATGACTCTCCATTGGTTCATCAAGTTCCCAAAACAAACCCTGAAGCTCATTATGAACATTACGGTACATATGCCCCATCAAAAACTCCGGCGCATCTGGTCCATTAAAACCGTCATAAATCCCAACAAACAACCACCCCTGCTCCTCCGAAACCACCACATGAACCCGATCCTCCCCAGCCTTCCCTAACGCCCACTGCACATTGCTCTCATTTTTCACCTCCACCGCCTTCTCTTTTGCCGGAACTTCCTTCCTCCCAACAAAATTCAACACCGGTACCACCCACGGCCGCTTCTTCTCCGACGACACCTTCCGTTGAAACGCCTTCCTAAACCCCGAGACACCTTTCTTCCTTCCATACATCCCCCCTAACGGCGCCGAGAATGGAACATCTCTCCCGCCGCCAACACCACCGGAATCCCCACCAGCGCCGCCGTTAATCGGCCCGGAGTGCGCACTCTCAATCGGACCAGAGAGAAAATAGCCACTCCCCTCAAAAACCTCACCACCTCTCGGCACAGGTTGAAGCGGAAGTGCACTAAACGACGACGTACTTTCAAAGCCATTTACAATATTACCCTTACCGGTGACAAAATCGCCACCACAACCTCCTCCGGCGGTGGCGGAAGATTCTTCTTCCAACTGAATAACCGCTTTCGGAACAGAACTATTAGCACTAACAGAAGCACCAGAAATAGCTTTAAAAGCAGTTTCACGAAAATCAGGTCGGGTTCTGAGAACAGATTCATGAGTTGGTGAAAACCGAAGAGAAGTAGATTCCGGTGAGAGAAAGCGATCGGAGTGAGTCGGAGAAAGAAACCTGGCCGAAGATCTAACGTAACAGAAAGAATGACCTAGGGTTTCATCTAACGGTTCATCAGTGAAAATAGTAACGTCTTGGTTCTCGGTTTTTTTGTTCCGGTGTTGAACCGGTTCGAAACAAGAACACAACCTGGAAACTCCAGCTCCCATCACATTAGGGATGTAGTAATTTTGTTTTCCGGTTCAGATGAACCCAACCGCCTAAGTCCAATCCGAAAGGGACTAAGGGGAGGGAAGGAGGGAAGAAGAGTGAAGTAAGGGTCAACAAAAGAAATTTAAAAAGAA
>Ga0228710_1008975_pt1 | contig 14099 bp, 9 predicted proteins | sample MedpolnodulmetaG_FD_177995 | JGI IMG/M metagenome (GOLD analysis project Ga0228710, IMG submission 177995) | Root nodule microbial communities from Medicago polymorpha collected in Santa Monica, California, United States - pink nodules | ecosystem: Host-associated > Plants > Roots > Nodule...
TCAGGAAACTATGGTTTCTTTGACAATTGGTTCTATGATTTTGTTAGAAGAAGGGGATTAAAGAAAGGAGATGAAATTGGCTTCCATTGGGATCCATATATGAAACACTTTGATTTCTCTGTTTTATTTAGAACTATGAGGATGTAGTTGCATGCACTAGAATAATTGATATGTTCTACTATATTTTAAGGTGGCATTAAGGTTTTCTGACTAGTAGTATTTTCAATTTTAAGTGGTTTTATAATAATAATTTTTAATTAAAAAAAACAATAGGGTGTTTTTCTGCACAACCATGCATTACCCCTCTTTTGTTCTTATCTCATTTGTTCTTCATTAATGTTGGTCATGATAATAATATCAATTTCAAGTTACCCACTAAATTTCTTTTATGCTGCAACTTTTGCTTTCTATCAAGTCAACACCATGTTTTATTTTTAGTTATAGTCATATGGTGTAAGAGAGTAGTTGTTTTTGGTCATTTTGTTGGTTTGGAGTAACCTTTCTGCATCGCTTTTTCTCCTTTAATTTAAATAAGTGGTGTCTGATGACATGTCACCTTACGTTATTCATTGTATATTTTTCAGTCATTTTCAGTAGATTTTACATCCAAAATAGAGGAGTATTAGAGCAATTGCTTATGATTTCGGAACATTTGTAACTTTTTTTTTTTATATTTGAATTTTTAATTCTATTCTTCCTAAAACATAGCAATTTTAGGGAGTAATTCACGAAGAAATCATGCAAATTGGCAAAGCGAGACATATGAAGATTTGTGAGGACTTTTGGAAGATCAAAGAAATAAGATTCAAGAGGCCTCAGAAGACATTCCAGAGGAATAAATTATGTTCCCAAAAAAAGACGAAGAAACATGCGTTTCAGTACCAGACTGCACCCACATGCGCATGGTACATGGTTATAGGCGCATGGCGCCTGGAAGCTCTCTCACATGAGTAACGACCTGGTTTTTACGATATTATTTATTTAATTGTTCGATGTGTTTTATTGTTGGGCTAATTGGATTTTAAAATAATTAAGGGTATTTTGGTAAATTGGAGAGAGAAGGGCATTTAAGTATATTATAGGTGAAGGTTATTTTATAAGATGAGTAGTAACTTTGCGAAGTTACTAGAGTTGTGGTAAATGATAAAAATGGAGAATCTAGTGAATTAGAAAGATGAGAGTTATTTGTTAGTAAGAATAATCGAGTCCAATAGATAGTAAGTGGGTTAAGCCCAATAGGATGACTATATAAGACTAGAGATAGTCATAACCTTAGTTTTGGGGATTCATTTGGTAAGTTCACTAGAAAGAGTAAAGATAAAATTGAGAGAGAAGAAAGAAGAAAGAGACCCAAAAAGAGAAAGAGGTAGAACAAGCTTGAAGATTAAGTAGAGGGGAAGAATTGAGAGCTAGGAAGCTTAAAGATTGAAAGCTAAGGTATGAGTGTGAGAATTACTTTTCATAGGATTGAATGAGGATATGAGTAGAAACTTGGTTGTTGTTGTTGTGTTTCATGAAAATTTGATTAAATATGTTAATTTTTCGTGCTCCATTATTTAAGCCAATTTTTAATATAATAAAAGCTATGAAATATTATTTATGTTGTGCTAAAACTCATTGCCATGTTATTGAGTATGTTTGTATGTTGAAATTCATAGAAGTAATTATGTTAAATATGATGTTTTGATTAAGTTGTGGTGTTTTATGAATTTTGGGAGAAATGATTAAACTTCATGAAAGTTGTTGTTTGATGATTTGGAGTACATGATTGAATTGATGAAGTTGTTATTGTGATGAAATGAATATGATTTTGGTGTTGTTGTTGTTAACTTGTTTTGAGTGTGGGATTAAGTTGATGAAAATTGGTTTTTGAAATGATAAGATTTGAATGATTAAAGTTCATGTTAATTAATGGTAAAATGAGTAGAATTAAGTTGGTTATGATAGAGTTAATGTATAATTGATTAGATGATATTAGTATGATTATTTGAGTGTGTTTGGGGTTTTTTAGAAGCCTTGGAAAATCTTAAAGTGGTGAAAAACATGTTTTGAAAACTAATTTTTTTCATTGAGGCATGCGCGCGGTTGTGCTCCTTAGGCGCACGGTCCGTGCTCAGCTCTCAGATTTTTCTCCAGTCGTGGGAAAATTGATTTTTTTTCTACCATTTTCGGATCCGAAAATGGTATGGAAGTAAACATGAAAGTTGTAGGTATGGATGTTAACTTTCTCGTGGATTTAATTTGACTTCATTATCAATTCTAGAACTTGGGTTATGATGAAAATACTAGACATTGGTCACAATGCAATTTCATGAAATTTCAACATAACTTTTTCACTGAATCATGAAACATCCTTGAAATTAATATTGAATTTAAGGAAGTATTTAGAGTGAGTGAAAGAGCATGTATTCTTGAAGTTATGATATTTAATGATGTGAATGTGGTGAAGATAATGTATAAATTAAAGATGTGAATGCTTGATTTACACATGATGTTGAACTCTTGATTTTGATGAAATTATGCAGCTATGCTTGAACTACTGTGATGTTAAAAATAGTGATTAACATGTAGGAGTGATAAGGAATATGTATGATCATGTAACTTGATTTTGTTGAAAAATATGAAAATATACGAACATTGGAAAATAGACAAACTTTAGAAAAATAGACGGACTTTGAATAAATGATGATTCATGCTATGTTAACTTGTAAATGACTATGTGCTATTGATGAGATGATGAATGATGGTAGATGTGGCGATGTTATGTGTACGTGAATTTTGGATTAACTAGGTTTAATTGATTTAATCGTTTCAAATGCTAATTGTACTAAATCAAGTAATGTTACTTCCTTGATGTGGTAAATGTTTTGATGATGATGATGATTATGTTGATTATGAGATAATGATGTGAATAATATGATTGTTTTGATGATGATGAATTGTTGATGTATGAATGTATTGATTAGACGATGCAATGATGTGTTGGTGAAGTGAGATATTATATAATAGTGAAAATTATATAATGATGAGTTTGTGGAGTTATGCATTGTCGAGTCAATACTTGAAATCCATACATTCACGAGTCTTGTAATCACGACGATGAGAATCATGACGATGGGGGAATGAATAAGTAATATAATTTCAGTTGTATCCAAATATTCACGACGATGAGAGATCACTCGGTAACATACCTCCAATATCCAAATGGTACCATTAAAGTGTAACATAAAATTACGGGTCCTTAAACTATATATCTAAATGAGGAAGTGTGTTTAGGCATAAATAGAAGTGATTACCTCAAGGTAGTAGCGAGTTTAAAACACGAACCGGTGATAGTAGCCTATGAGAATTAATGATGTTAAAGATGAATTGGCAATAAGGAGTGAAAGACGATGATAGGAGAAGACATAGATGAGTTGTTTTAGATAGATGACTATGATAAACATAAGTTTCTCAAAATTAATGATGAGCCTAAAAAGGTGAAGTAGTTTAAGTAGTAGAAGAAGAAGCTAAGAGATATATAGATGTGTGGTACATGGTGGATTGACAACGATGAGAGTAACTCCTTGGAGTATTTAAAGAGTCTAATGTTGTAAGTTAATTAAAAGGGTATAAACTAGAGTAAACCAAACATAGGGTGGTAGTAGTTACAATTAACGATAATATTTAAAGTGAACGGAAGTATGAAGATATGGCATAAAATATGAATGAGTTAAAGAAGTGAAAACGATGATGATAAGTGAGGACATGGAGTAGGTATTTCTCGGATAATTGATGAGGTTAAACATAATCTCCCTAAAATAAACATGAGCTTGTGAAGGTTGTTAGGTTGAAGGTTAAAGGAATTAAGATAAATGGTAACATTAAAGAAGCCATGAGGTGTATATAAACGATGGTAAGAAAAGGTGGGCTAAATAAATGGATATGGTGAGAGGTAATAGTCGTGGTGAGGATACATGTTGAGATAGTTAAGATTAATAAGACGAGACTATAACAATGTAAATTAGTGTGGTCGAATTTATAGCATTGATGTCGATGAGATGATTGTTAAGATGAAGTGTAAACGAATATATGGAGTTATGTAATAAGTAAATGAATGACGTTAGGGATAGCAAAGCGATGAGTTAAGATGGAAACTAAATAAAAGAGAGTAAGACGAATGAGTAATAAGATAAGAGATAAGTGAAGTAAAGGGGATTCTTTTACGTATAAATCACAAACAAAAGATGAAGATGATTGAAGAACCTTAGAAAAAATGTAAGTCTAAAGATATAAGATAAGAATTAGAAAAGAAATGTAATTAACATAAGACGGGGAGTAAATGATAAAATATTAATTTCTATATGACGATGATGAATTAAATGATGTTTGTAAAAGACGAAAGACGTACTTAAGACGAGTAAGGACAAAAAACGTACTTGTTCTATAATGACAAGTAAAACGATGAATTGTTTTATATTGTAAAAATGATCTATTGAATGATGTGTTGATGATGTATTTCCTATACCGTAATTAGTGAGTTTGCATGCATCATATCATATTGCATAAAGACGAAAGACGAATGTATGTTCAGTAACACAACTCTGACATACATTATAAAGACGATATGTTCCGGTACCGGCATGCATACATGTTTAGGAATTAAGTGTAATTGCATATGACTCATGTTATGTGTAATTGAATTATGTTGGATTTTTATAGTTTCTTTTTCTTGGTGTTTTGATCTTTGAGAAGTGAGTCTTAAGTTGAGAAGATATTTAGATCTTTTTCAAGCAATCTGATCTTTTCTTCTTCTGATTTTTGTTTAGATGTAGAGATTCTTGCTTGAAATTGAAAACATTTTGGTGAGAGATATGTTGTGGAGATTTGATCTTGTTCTTATTTTAATGATGTAGCTTCATTCTTGGTGAGTAAGCAAGGAACTGGACGTTATAAAACTAGATGTTTTTTTTTTTTGTCCTTTGCCTTGTGGACCAAGAATGTTTTGAAACCAGCCGTTGTGCAATGCTTCTCAACTTTTGATCTTTGCTTCTGATTTATTGTGCACTTTTGGTTGTGTTTCTATCATCATTCCTTTTGATGTTTTATGAATTTCAGATTATGAATTCTTTTCTGATCTAGTTCTAAACTTTGGATTTTCAATCTATGTATCCATTGAATTCTAATTATGATCCATCTGATCTGCAACCTCAGGTTCAATTGATCTCCATTCTAATTTTCAAAAAGCTTTAATATTAACTTATGAGTTGAGAATCATTGACGATAACCAAATTTCAACTTCTTGGATTAGCCTTTCTGAAGTGCTTCCAATGTGCCAATCTGATCTGCAACCAACAAGGACTTCAACAATACATCAATGATCCAACCGAGAACGAGGTTGAAGCACCATATATTTATCTTTTAAAGACCTCAAGAACTCCAAATAATTTTCTAAATACTTGGTCCTTTGCTTGAAGAAGATGATATCTTAAGGTCGATTTTTCCAACAGTTATATGCATAACTTGGTCCAGGACAAAAAACAAACGAACGGTGGGAGCACTCTTTTGATATTCACACCAATATTCAAAGGCTTTCGTCAGCGCCCAACTCAAAGGATGAAGTTTAGAAGGGGCAATGCGCAAGTGGCTTAAGAGCCTAACCTCAAAACTAGTAAAAGGGAGCATGCTGTGTAACTCTCGAAACAAAACATCATACATAGGAAGGCAAAAAACATCACCGATGCTACATATCCTTTTACCAGTCATAGGGCATTACTTGTTGTTTATCCTCAAGCGCCTCAATGACGGGACCAATGGTACTCATACTCTACGCATTCTCATAAGAAGAATGCACGCCCATAACGTCTGGACACCCAACTATATTCCTCAATATCCGATGGAGTCTCTAGAGTCACTGGGTTTGGCTTCCCATATTGTTGCATTTGTCCATAAAAAGAAAGTGAGGGCCATGAGAACGACATCTAAAATGTTCCATATGATGTCGCGATGGAGGGAAGGACGCTTAAATCGCAATTTTATACTACTTTTAATTGATTAATAGACAAGACCATTCTCAATATCTCGGACATCAACAAGGTTTTCTATCTCAATCTCACTAAAGGTATTGGCGACACCCACACATTGTTTTTCACAACGAGCATGGAGAGAGGGAAGGTTCTCCATCACCATCAAGTCCAAACCTTTACTCCCTTCTAAGTCGACTTCCCTCACCATCTTACTCCTACCCTTATGATAAAGAACTGGTACAACAATCACTCAAACTTTCTGGGTTTTTAAAGTTGGTTTTTCACTCCATTTTAATCGAAAAAGCGAAAAACCAACAAGAACATCAAATAGAGAAATAAAGGAAAGGGAGAAAGAACTACCTTTGATTTCTCTAGAGAGCCTGAAAGATATAATAGCAAAAAGGATCAAGAGTTTGAAAAAAGTAAATATGAGGGATATTTCCTCCCTTTTATAGGCTCCAAGAAAGTTAGATCAAGGTCTAGGGTCCAACATAATTCGAAGAGTGCAATCCAATTGTTAGGGGTACCCTCGAAATTCGAAAAACACTTCAGTACTAAGAGCGCATGCTCCAGCACCAAGACGAGTGTAAGACATGCAAGTGACACGTAGGGGGCATAAAGTGAAGAAACATCTAGTCAGATCCCCTCAAGTCTCATCATGATAAATGTAACTTACCCCTACTCACAATACAAAAGTCGTCTAGCAGCACTGCGCTAATCCAGCGTGCACGACACAAAGCTATAGAAGATCACGAAGGCGTGAACCTATTGTGCACGACGCAAGTCCAAAACATCCTTAGAATCACTTCACGAATCTAGCGTGCACGATACAAAGCAAGAAAAGACCCGGAATGCACAGACCGATCGTGCACACTGCAAGTCTAAAACATCCTCGGAATCACAAGTCCATTACGTCTTAGAGACAATAATGACATGGGGGCAACTGTTTTGGACTGGCATACTCCTATTGACAAAGCACTGTTAAGGTGCATAAAAATCCCTATGTGCGTCACAACACATGAGCATGACAGGATCAATTGTAGCTATCAGAGTCATCTCTAACGGTTTTGAGGATACACGCCACAAAACTCGAAGGCAGTTATCGACCTCCTCATCTATATAAGTGTGACTCAGCGTTACACTCAATGAACACTTCATTTACCAAATTTTCGCACGCAATCCACCTCTTTCACATACCAACTTGAGAATTGGAGAGCTAACATTCCTGCAAGAACCATTCTCCTCCAGTGATGAAGCTTGCACTCCTCCACACTGGATCACCGTGAACTACATCGACATCAACTGCAGTTCCTAAAACCACCACTACATTTCACTAACTACCAACCTTTTATTGATGAATAAACAAGAATTTAGCTCAACCTTTTACATTAAGTTTTGGTTACTACACTTTTCTTTGACAGCAGAAATATGGAATCTTTATGTTGATTTGGTGTGGCTTTGTTAAATTCACCTGGGATGTTTCAAAGGATCTTACATATGATCTAGTTTGATACCACTCCAGGCTGCAAACTACGAGGAATTGGTGGAAGCGCTTGGTCCAGAATATTTTTGTAGTAATCCATAACCAGTGACAATACAATTCATACTGGAAAAAAATAAATTATTTTTAATTAGCTTATATTTTATTTTACTTATGTCAAAAATCAATATTTTATTTTACATGTGTCAACAAATGGATAAACAATCTCCCTTGAAACACTAATGCACATGCTAAAGGTATTCGTGCAAATGGTGTGATAAATATAGCACTACTCTAAAAGAATTAATGTGTCCAAACTACTAATATGCAAAACCATTCCCTCTAACATTCCAATCTCTTTATAGTAGAACGTCCTCCGCCACAAATCAAAGGCCAACAACTGCAAAAATAAGCCGTATGAGTGAGAGATCATATTCAAACCACATAACGAGATCAAGGTAACAATATTAAAGGCTGTTGATTACTTAACACTACCTCATCATATAGTCATATCAATAAGTTTATACATAATAACCTCATCCATGTTACTACTATAACACGTCGATAATAAACAAACCTCACAGCAAGGAATTCAAAAAATGTTTCATGGTGATTTTGCATAGGTATAGCACATTCTACGAAGCTTAGAAGCATAGCCCGCGCGCCCGCACACACATATATATACTTACCATTAAAAAAATAAAATTAAACAAGAACCTCCTGCATTTTTGGTCTATCACTTTGTAACTTTAGTAACAACTATTTCAATGTTAATAATTAGTTAAATTGAGTTTTTTTTTTATGAATTTTTGATTAAAATTTTACGTACAAATGCTTGTGACTTTTGAATTGTAACAAACAATATTTATCTTCTTCAATAACATCAACAATATAGCAATATACTATAATTATATTTTTCCATAATATCAACTTAATAGCACTATTGTAGACAAACAGACAAACTTCTATTTCATCTATGCTTGCAGGTATAATATGAATGACATGTCAACTTAGGTTATTTTTAGTATGTTTTTGAGTCACTTTAGTAGCCATTTGGAATAATTATAAAGGAGTTTTAGATAAGTTGTTTATAGTTTAATGGAGATTTTGTGTTATTTTTATTTCAATTATGTAATTCTGTGTGTTCCATAAATTAAACAATTTAATAGGTGTTTTAAGTCTTTTTACTCATAAATCATGTAATTCGGCAAACAAGATATCTCATTGAAGTTTTTGAAGACATTAGAAGTTGGGAAAATTTTGTCATAAATCCCAAGAACAAGTTGGAGAAGGAAAACAATTGAAAAAGGGTAAAAACACGACATTTTCCGCACCAGAGGCTGAAGCCACGGCCTAAGCGCATGACCCACACGACGTAGGCGCATTGGAGAAAGAGCATTTGCTATGTTTTAAGTGACCATGCGCATGCTGTTCCATAAAAAAAATCAGCTTTTTCTGAATTTTTTTTTCCAGTGTGGGTTGTAGGAAAAAGCACAAAATTTCAATTCAAATTACCTAGTTGAAAATATGCCTTTAAAAAGAACTCCTTCCACAAATAAATATTCATTCAAAATTTGGGGTTCAAGAGAAGCAAATATGTGGATCATTAAAGAGGAGTCTCACACCTCCTCCACTTTTTATTCTAGAGTATGTTTTATTTCTTTCTGATTATGTATTTTGTTACCATGAGAAATTGTTTTTTTGACAAATGTTAGCATGAGTAACTAGAGCTTTTGATTATAAATCTAAGATGAACCTTTATTTGTTTATTTGTTCATTTTATTAATTAATGCAAGTCAGTTATTTAGTTTTTTTTGTTGAAAGAACATGTCGTTTGTGACGTACCTAGCTCGTGGATTAAACTTAGGTTAGAGTCGAAGATTGCTATCTTGATTTAACCATAATCGCTACATATAAATTTTATCCTAGTTTCTTTAATTTAATAGGTATCCTTAGGGTATGTGGTTAGGTTCTAAGACTCATGTGTGGTGTGGTTCCTTTAGATAAAAAATTAGGAATTTCAACATTTGTCTCTTGTAACGAAATTCTAGAAGAATGACTGTATTGCACGTATGTCCGGGTAATGGGGAGCAACATGACATCTGGAGGGATTCCCTCCCACGAAGTTAACTACTTATAATCTTTAGTTCATAATTGATAAATACCTTTTCATTAAGAGGCTTAGGGGAATGCAAAGAATTATAATTGCCAATTAAAATCTGTATCAAACCCTCCCAATTATTTTGCAATCAAAGAACTCGCTATGCACAATCAAATCAAACTTACAAATCTTGGAACAGTTTGGTTCACTTGACAAATTTGTCGTCAAGTAACCATTACATAGTATTACCTATGATTCAACAAGATTTTTTCATTTGTTGTTCAGAAAAAGAAAAACACGTTTATCACACACTCTTTATCTCATACTCTCTCAAGGTGTCAATGGGGTGGATGTGTGTCCATGAAACAATTTTCAATTATTAATTTCGTCCAATTTAACTTGGTTTATAGACCATACACACCCACGGATTTTTCCTATGTAAGCATTCTAATTAGTTATTCTAGTATACCAGTCTAGTCTTTGTTGTAACAATACATGCATATGCATATGTAAGATTCCATAGCCAATTTGTTATTGTAGAAGTTATGAATGAATTTTCTGACTTACATATAATTAGAGTTGCGGGAAGATGGCCTCTATACAGAAGAAGTACCAGTAGCTTTTGAATTTTCATTTTCTTCCTGCCATATCAAGCAATGTAGTCATTATTTTGTACATAATGTATGTGTAACAAAAATCTCAATGATAGAGTGAAGAAAAAAAATGAAAACTTACAAGTTTCATGTCAAAGACGCTTGTACGATTTTTGTTATTATATGCACCACGTCTGTAATTAAAATGCTTTTGTGCATGACTAGCAACCTGAGTAGGAGTCTTTGTCACCACAAAATCCTTTGATATACGCTTCCATTTGCCTTTTCCAACAGCCTCTAAACCTTTCAAGAAAGCCTGGTGCTCCGTTCTTGTCCATGGTTTCACTACAATGAACAAATTATTATTTTCATATAAAATAATAGAAGTTTTTCTCACCAAGCGTAAGATATTGATTACAATAAAAGAAAGTGAGATTAATCATATAAAAATATCTCATCATGCATGGAAGGAAGGATAGGGCACTGCATAAAAATATGAATATTGAACATTTAAACCATTGGATTGTCTCTTAAGGTTATAATATTGAACATTTAAACCACTGGATTTGTTATCGCTGTATGGGTTTTGGTTCTAAATCTTGATTGGTTGTGTTCTGGTTGTGTGCTACGAGACTCCTCCACCATTCGTCGGATTGGAGTGCATCGCCGCCTTCGTGTGGTTGTGTGTTGATTTGGTTGAAATCCGAAAGAGTCTGGTTCATCCAATTTTGTTTGTTTCTAAAACCCGTGAGGGTCTGAATGATTGTTCGTGGGTAAAGATTAATCTAGTTACCTTCATGTGCTGGTGGCTTTCTTTGGTTCATGATCACCTTGAACGTAGGTGCTGCTTCGAATGTCCGTAAATGTTATTATGTTTCTTGACTGATCGGTTATAAATGGTCGTGGCGAGAAATGGCTGAGAGTTCGCTGTATTTTGGAGGTAGACTATAGGTGTATGGATTCGTTACTGTGTTGGCTATCAGATTCACTAGCGGTAATATTGAATCGTTCATATATGGACTAGTTGCACCAAGATTTTGATCTAATTCTTGTTATGTCACACACCACTATATTTTTACAATTTGGTTTCACATCCGTACTCGAGTGCCCTGGATTGTGTTAGTAGCGTGTGGCTGATTGTTTTGGATTGTGATTTGTGGTTTCTATATATCCTCTAGAGTTTTTTTTAAACGAAAATGATACACACACACACACACATACATATTAGGAGGAATGTACAAATGCCAGAACGAAGTCCCAAAAGGAAAAACAACAGACCGACACACCCACAAACAAACCACACAATGAGGAACTGACTAATCCCCCTTAAAGGGTCCCACTCGGCTCAAAACCAAAGGTTTGGGCACCACCAAAGCCCCCTCCCACCCCCACAGGTCGGATCCATCTCTATCACCTACACCAACCTCTACAGGTTCCAACAAAGAAACTAGTTCCACCTGCAACTCGTAGAGAGAACAATGGTGACCAGGGTGTCTACCAAACAACAACTTCCAAGAGAGGAAATGAATCTGATCAACTAGTGGCTCAACCTCAACAGGTTTACCTGCAAAAATAAAACCATTATGAGCCTTCCAGAAGGTCCACACAACCGCATGCCAGATTAAAACAAAACAAAGCCTACCCCTAGCCCGCTCTCCATGAGACTCTATTAATTGAAATAAACATAAAACAATCCCCTTGAGAACCAGCTCCCAACCCAAACACTTGCAAACCTTATACCACACTTAAGACAGAATTGGGCATAACACAAGAATATGATCGGTCACCTCACTCAACACCCCACAAAAGGGACATGATGTACTATGTAAGTCACTAATAAATATACGGGAGAAAATATTCATCATAGTTGGAATTCTATCAAGAATGAGTTGCCAAGCTAAAGCTTTGACCTTAGAGGGAGCCCAACTCTTCCATGACCTCAACAACGAAGAAATCACCTCCTCCGATCTAGAGCCCTCATCCAACAACCGCTCAGACAACACTCCATAGGCATACCTAGCAAATTACACCTCCTCAGGATTATGCTCCCACTTCCACGAATCCTCCCCCTCAGGATGGACGACCTCATCCATAACAAACACTAGCTCCCCAAACAGATCCTCCGCTCACACAAAATAATTCCGCCTCCAACGGAGATCCTAAACCCAACCAACTTCTCCCCAACTTCCGATCATATCTACACACTCTGCCTTCTTCTTTGAAACCTAAAAGAGCATAGTGAAACGCACACGTAAAAGGACCTGACTGGCCCATATATCTTCCTAGAAGGAAGTTGACATCCCACTCCTGGCCACCTTCCTCACCCCATCCAAAAACCAGTCTGAATGGGAGGTGGTACAAAATCTTAACAAGGAAATACCTTTCCACTACGAAGAACCTCTAGGGTTGTTTTCTTTTACCTAGTTGAATTGTTTTTTTGTTTCTTTTTGATGGGTAAGGTGTTAAGTCCCCATTTTGTTTGTTCTATTTATGTTTACTCTTAGTCTATTTAGGGTGTCATTTGCTAAAAAAAAAAATCAATATTTATATTTTATCTTATTTTGCTTCATGATCATGATGGGTAAAGTGTTATTTCCCCAAATTTTTTGTACTATTTATGTTTACTTTTAATACATCAACACCTCATTTGTTAAAAGAAAAAAATTAATATTTATATTTTATCTTATTTTGCTTCATGATCATGATGGGTAAAGTGTTATTTCCCTAAATTTTTTGTACTATTTATGTTTACTTTTAATACATCAACACCTCATTTGTTAAAAGAAAAAAATTAATATTTATATTTTATCTTATTTTGCTTCATAGATTATAAGATGTTGTTAGTAAAAGAAAGTAGTACTAATATGAGAGAGAAATTGTCCTACTTGTATTCCATGATCAATATAAGAGATCCTCTAACCCAAACACAAGTTGGAAGCAAAACATGAACAAATAGAACTATAGTATAGCGAGTGATAGGAGGTTAGTCTCCAGAATCATATTATAAAATGAAACCCATATACAACCTTTGCATTGCATACTATAACTGTAATGTCCATTATAAAGTTTTTTTTCCCTTCAGATGGCAAAAACAAATATATATAGAAACAACGAACAAGAGTACACTAGGGCCGACAAAGAGACGGGAACAACCAAAAACAAAACACCTCAGAAAACCACCTCAAAAAAACAAAACAAAACGCCACTAACCAAGAGCTGCAAGCAACCACAAAATGTTAGTTATAGGTTAAATAATATTTAAAAACATACCCTTTTTGATGTGTTCATGGTTGGAACTTTGACCAGTATCAAATTCTTGATTTTCGTTTTCATACTCATCAGGGCTATGATTGAAGTTTTCAAGACTAAAACTCTCGTTCATGGTGTCATCATCTGTGATAGGATTTTTTGCGATGTTCACACCAAACAACATCACACACCTATCACCATTCTCATCGTACGTCTTTAAATTATTCGACATGGTTTTTGTCTTTAGGTCTAACGAAAACCTTCTGCGTTAAGGGTTTTGCTTTAATGCTCTGCTTATATTTATATACAAACTTTTGTTTTATCCCTCACTGTTTTTTTTTGTCAGCTATATTTTTACGAGTGTATAACTGAATATCCCTAAAAGTTAGATGATTTAGATGATCTTTTTGAAGGAATCCCTTAAATTTAGGTGATAATAATTAGAATATCTAAAGTATAATAATTTCTTATCCGACGAAATATTGTTTTATCAAGATATAGTTTGATTTTGAAGTAATCTAGACATACTTGTTAATAACAAAGGTGATTATTACGTAAGAAAAATAAGATAACAATCTGGTTAGTAAAAAAAAATGATTACTTTTCATTTATTTGAGGAAGATTTCTTTCGAAATTTTTTTTTATTTGAGGAAGATTTATTTTTGTTACAA
>Ga0228710_1008976_pt1 | contig 14099 bp, 8 predicted proteins | sample MedpolnodulmetaG_FD_177995 | JGI IMG/M metagenome (GOLD analysis project Ga0228710, IMG submission 177995) | Root nodule microbial communities from Medicago polymorpha collected in Santa Monica, California, United States - pink nodules | ecosystem: Host-associated > Plants > Roots > Nodule...
AAAATAAGAAAAAAAGAAAAAAATAATAAATTTTTTTTTTTTTTTTTTTAACGATATAGGTGATTTGAACGTACCATGATTGATTGCTGGTGGTAGATTCGTTCATTGCGGGATAGAAGTAATTGGGAAGAGAAAGATGTGAAGGAACAATGGTAAAGGAAAATAAAAATAAAACCACCAAAGAGCAATGCTACCATTGCAAAATACCCAATTGTTTTACTAGGATTACCCATCATTAATAATTTTTTCTGTACCTCTATGTTAGGATATTGCATTGTTGTTCATTGTGGGATAGAAGTAATTGGGAGGAGAAAGATGAGAAAGAATGGTAAAGGAAAATAAAACCAACAAGGAGTAAAATGCTACCATTGCAAAAAAAAACCCAATTGTTTTCCTAGGGTTATAGATCATTAATGTGTTCTCTACCTCTATGTTAGGATATTGTACAAATTAAATCAATATTGAGATCTTTCTATATTCTAAACTCTTCCTCAATATTTATAATTATTAATCTATTTATGATTTTTTTTTTGACAAAAATAAACGATATTCTTTCATTCAAATTGATAGAGTACATCGATACAATACAAATCCAAATTCGCTAAAAACAAAAAGGATGAATATGTGAACAAACTCACAACATCCATGTTAATAGCATAAAACGGCAAAGTACCTATGCCTACAAATATGACTAATATGACTATATTTATGTCTCCGGAATACTCATGTCTCCGGATCTGCAACATTGACGACGCCAAAGTCATTGTCATTGATCAGATCTGCACTTGCTCAAAGCTAATCTTTCAACCTGAATCAAAAAAACACCACACTAAGACGGGAAATCAAAAACACACCGCACAAAGACGGGAAATCAAAACAAACAGAGTCGTTCAGAGACGACGAAATCACAAAAACAAACGAAAGAAAACAGAAAATATGTGAAATCACTTATTCAATTAGGATAGAAGGAAAAACAATTCGGAGGGGTGATTTTTGAGTCAAAATTGACCCTAAATCACCCCTCTGAAAAGAAGAAGAAGAAATGGGTGACAGCTAGGGTTTGAGAAGGAGAGAAGAGAGAGGAAGATGGTTTGACATTAATCTATTTATGATATATCTTAGTATTATATACAATAGTACCATGTACAACTACAAATTATTTTCTCTAAAAGAAATAAACTACAGATAATTTTTCCCTAAAATAAAAAATAAAAATTATGAATAATTTTATATTTTTTGGTGTTAACCATCTGATTCTTAAGAAATTAACTCTAATAATTTGAAATTTGACCACGAGGTAAGTAATTTGAAATTTCTCTATGACAATTCTTCTTTCAGATGAATAATTTTAAATTGAATGCTCTGAAGAAATCCTCTACTCTCAGCCATTTGTTGCCACCAGACAAGAAATACACACATAAACATTTACTTTATGGGTTAATAGGCCTTTACCCCATGTAAGATAGGGTTTTGCCCCCTCAAAAAAAAAATTAGATTAAGTCCTTGTAAAAAAAAATTGTTTTAGAATACCCCGTAGGCCTTTACCCCCTGTAATATAGGACATTTTTGGTTTTATCCCCTGTAAAAAAAAATTAGATTCAGTCCTTGTAAATTATTTTTTGTTTTAGAATACCCCTTGGGTCATCTGACTGTGCATTTTCGCTGATGTGGCACGTTGAGTCACTTTTTTATGATGACATGGCGCACAAACTGTATAATTTTTTTTATTTATTTATAGGGTACACGTGGCATTTGCGATTTTTTTTAAAAAAATGAAAAAATTTAAAAAATGAAATAAATTTTGGAAAACTTAATAAAAATGAAAAAAAAATGAAATAAATTCTGAAAAAATAAAAAAAATGAAAACAATTCTGGAAAAATGAAATAAAAAAAGGTAAAATGAAAAATAATGAAAAAGATTCTGGAAAAACTAAAGATTAATAAAAAAAATCTGGAAAAATTTTAAAAAATGAAAAAATTCTGGAAAAAATTAATATATATCGAAATTTTCGAAAAAAATTATGAACAAAAATCTGAATTAAATTAAAATTATTAAAAAATTTGAAAATATAATATTATCTAATTATTTTCTCTTGGTGCCGGGTCTCGAACCGAGTTCCTCTCGGTTGTAGGACAAACCTTCCAACCAAGTGACTTCTCGGGAGACAGGCATATTATCTAATTATTTTGATTTTGAAAATTAATTTCCAGAATTTTATTTTATTCAAAAATATAATCTAGATGAATAAAGGGATACAATGGATATTGATATTGATTGACCCCGGTATATAAGTCATGTTATATTGTTGAACAACAAGCTCTTAATTCTATTCTTCATGATCTAATGTTTTGTTTATTTAATTACGAAAATATTTTTCAATATTTTTAGTTTTTATATAAAAAATAAAAAAACCAACTTTTTAATTTCGAAATAAAAATCTGAACTTGTTTTAAAAAATTTCGATATATATTAAGTTCTTGAGTTTTTCATTCTTTTATAAAATAAAACTTCTTACTTTCGGAATTTTTTTTTTTGTTATTCGAGAATTTTTAATTTTTCCAGTATTGAAAAAAAATCTGGTAATATGAATTTTTCAAAATATATTAATTTTTTCAATTTTTAAAATTATTCTAGATTTTTATTATTTTTTCCAAAATTGTTTTCATTTTTTAAAATTTTTTCGTTTTTCTAATTTTTTTTTTCTTCAAAAAAAACACAAATGCCACGTGTACCCCATAAAAAATAATATATAGCCAGCACGCCACGTCATCAGAAAAAGATGACTCAGCGTGCTACATCAACGAAAATGCACAGTCAGATGACCTAGGGGTTATTCTAAAACAAATTTTTTACAAGGACCAAATCTAAAAAAAATGTTTTACAGGGGGCAAAAACAAAAGTTCCTATATTATATTACAGGGGGTAAAAGTCTATTAACCCTTACTTTATTTATGATTCATGACCAAAAATGCTAAAGACACTCTCTTTTCAATACTTTCTCTAACAATCACTTTCTTATTGAATGAAATTAATGTATGTCGCACCACTTTAAGTGGAACTTATTTTCAAAGTGAGTATTTAAGAGAGTATTGAAAAAAGAGTGTTAGTAGCATTACTCATGAATTAATAATGACCATTATTTAACACATAATCAACATCAACATAAATAAAATAAAAAACATAAATATTAAGGACCTCTATTTCTTTGTTGGAAAAAGGTAACTTGTGCTCTTAGGGTCCGTTTGGTTCGAGAATTAGGAGGGGAAGGGAGGGGAGGGAAGGGGAGGGATTTTAAGGGAGGGGAGGGGAGGGGAGACATTTTAATTAAAAACATGTTTGGTTCGTAAGGGGGAGTGGAGGGGATTTTAAAATTATTTTACTGTTTTACCCTTAAACTTAATTAAAGAAAAGAAACTACTTGATATTACAATTTCAGAGACCAACCAATGACAAACACGCATCTAAGCTGCTTATTTTATCTCAAACTGGCTCATATATTTTCCACAACAAGACATGAATCGGTAAATTAACATTGAAAAAAAATGGATCAACAAGCAATAATAAGTTGAATTAAAATAAGATAATAATAATAAGGCTGTTGACATCAACAAAGTAGTAGTAGGAGTGGTTTTTAGATGTAACAAATAAGAGTGATAGATAATATAATAATAAAAGTTGTTACAAAAAAAATATAATAAAATAATAATAAAAATTGTTACAAGAATAAGATAACATAATAATAATAAGATTGTTACAAAGATAATATAATCTAATAATAATAAAAGTTGTTACAATGTTAATATTGAGATTTGAAATTAATTTAAGGATAATTATGGCAATGCAATCAAATTTTAAAAAGATTTGCTCCGCTCCTCTCCCCTTCTAAAAATTGAACCAAACACTTCTATTTAAAAATCTCCCCTCCCCTCCCCTCCAAAACTCTCGAACCAAACGGACCCTTAAGGGCACATGTTAACAAAATCAAATATAGAAATATAGTATTGAAAATTGTGCATTTAACATCTAAAAGGTTTAATTAAATGTTTTTTTCTCAATGCAAAATTTATTTTTTATTTCCTCTTTTAGTTCTTAACTTGTGCCCTTAGGACACAAATTAAGAGCAGAAATTAGCATGACATAAACTATGTGTGTTCAATGCATTGAAAGTTGACATCTTTGACTTTTTAAATAAATGCATTAAAATAACTTACTATATATTTAGAATTTTTAAAAAGTGTCTCATCTTAATAAAACCAAACAATTAAAACTTGCGTCTCCGCGAGCTTAGCTCAGTTGGTAAGAACAATGCGTAAAAACATGCAAGGTCTAGGGTTCGAACCCCGAAAAAAAAAAAAAAAAACAATTTCCACTTGCATAATTTTTGTTTTAAGAGAACTATTTACATAAATTTAGTAGGTTTGTTACAAGTTTTTCTTAAAAAAATTGAAGTGAACGCACAATAATAGAAGAATGATCCAAAAGAGTAACAACTAAGCACTGTGAGGCCGCATGAGCATAGAAGAAGGATCTAGATAGTGTGTCCTTTGTGCATGACTCATTTTGTTAACATTCCCGTACACAAGGTTGTTATGTACGTTCCTTTATTCAAGGAGTGCAAGGTTATCCATAGTATATAGCCCTCTATAAAAGCACCGTTTTCTCTTTTATTTAACAAACCCTCTCACACAAATTTGATGCTTTAAACAAACCAAACCAAACCCTTTTCTCTCTCAAACAATGGCTATTCAGCAGCAACCCTCTCATATCACTAAAAGTAAAAATTTTATGGAACTCTTTACCACGATGTATTCACTTTTTTTGACACTCTTGGCTTTTGTTTATGTGGAGATAACAGGTTTTGCTGACAACTTTGTGGAGAAAAATCTCATTGTCATGAGATTGTTATTAATTTTCACAGTTATCACTTTTCTCATCATTATAGTTCATTATCGTGACAACTTAGTGGAGAAACATCTCTTTACTAGTTTTAGATTTTCGTTAATTCTTCTAGCTATCACTTTTCTCATCGTTATAATTCCAGACCTATTACGAAACCCACCTGTTCGTCTACTGCAAATTATGGTTTTCATGGTCATGTCATGTGCTGTTTGTGTGCTTTTGGTGGCTCTGGTTTCTACACTCGCTGCTGTAATTGTTTTCATCGTTTGGATGGTTGGTATATCCATTGTTGCTTTGCAGAGGTGGACCGACATAGTTCGACAGATGAAAGAAGTAAGGAATGTTGTGGCAAATTAACAAGTTTTAGTCCATCAATCTTCAAGACCTTATGGATCCGTACACAAGTTTATTTTATGATAGTTTTCTAGTTAATGTTAGTTTATTGCAACAGTATCTGTAATTTCTTATATTAATTGCTATGAATGAATTTTACCTTTCAATTCCTCTACTAATATCTTTTATCTTTTATATGTAACAATTAGAGATTGTGATTACTTTATATTTTACTAGTATTGTGACGCGAGCTAAGGAATTAACTTAATTTAAAATGATTAATTAAAACTTGATTACATTTTGAAGAATTGTTATAATTAAAACCAGAATGACGATCAAGTTCTATTCCAAAGGCTTGTAATAATGAGATTCAGAAAATTCAGAGAACTTTTGTATGAGGAGATGATGATGAAAAGAAGAATTTTCATGTTGTGAAAAGGAAACAATTATACAACCTAAAGAAATTGGAGTTATGAAAAGGAGACGTGTCTTATGAAGCTGGATTGGGAGCTGCATTCAGGAAACAACGCGTTATGGTGCAGAGTAATGGAAGGGAAATACAATAGAGCCAATATGGAAAGATTATATAGCAGAATCAAAAGCACCAGACTCGTCACTGTGGAAGACGATGGTCCGAGTGTGGCCTAACTATGTTCAATTTGATCATCGATCCATTGGTAATGGTAGGGATAGATTATCTTGCGCATCATAGTTGGATTGAGAATCCTGCGGGTCTGCAGCATATGACAGCAGCAGAATTGGAATAATCTAATGCTAGATTGGCTGCCTAATGATGTTAGAATGAAGATTGACTCAATTCTGCCACGAGTTTACTAGAGGTGCACTTGATAAATCATGACAGTGAATGAATATGACTACTAGAGCTTGATTAGAACTAAGAAAGGAAGAGCTTGATAAATTGAGAGGTAATCGAATAGAGAGAGAGAGAAAACAATGGGATAGAATCTACGATAAATTGATTCGAAACATTTTAGACCTATCTTAGGTGGTTCAAGGTTATATCCATATCCACGTCGAGTACAAACAGGTCGAAAACATAGTGCAACATGTACCATTGGAATGATGTTCTAAAGTTATTATGGTAGCACTCTTTATTCTCATGAACCATTGGAATAATGTTCTAAAGTTATTATGATTCTCGATATTACAAAAAGTTGTAGACACACCGGTACATAAAACACTTTTTAAATGGGGTGAAAATGACTTTTTAAATCGGTTCATGATCCGACTTATAGGTGACCGTTTTAAAAAACTGTCTTTGATTTTAAGTCTTCACCCTTTACCCGATTTAAAATCTTTTAATTTAAATCGGTTCACCCCATTTAAAATCCTTTAATTTAAATCAGTTGAGAATGGAGGATGGAGGATTGAGTTCTGGTACCTTTTTGAGCTGAAATTTGAGACAGTGAAGATGTAGAGAATGGAGAGAAACAACAATGGAGAGAGACTGGATTCGATTGAGAATGGAGGATGAAAAGGGGTTCACGGTGGTTCGATTGAGAATGGTGGAAGGGTTTCACGAAGGAGGGAAAAGGGGAAGTTGAAAGAGAAAAGGGGAAAAAGGGTTTCACGAAGGAGGGAGAATGGAAAAGTGAAATTTTTGAGGAGGGGCACTTTGGCACTTTACATTTGGTTTGGCACTTTGAATTTTGGCTTACTTTTAATAAATAGTTTTTAAATTGAGTCAAACAATTTAATATCATTTGAAGTTAAAAATTTCCCTAACACCCAACTTTTTAAGTCATGTGGATAGCCACCCACTTAAAATCCTTGAGCTACTAAGTGTTTTTTATACTAGTGACATATGCAGTCGTAATTGTAGTTGCGATGTGATTCTAGAGACCTCTGTTGCCCTTGATGCTAAATTTTACAATTTAAAACCTAAATTAGAATTGCAGAGTATTAACATTCTATAATTCAGAAATGTTTATTCTATAGATATAGAGTAGGCCTAACAAAAATATTGAAATTAAGTTTCATTCTAAATTTTAATTTATCTCCATGGAAAACTTTAGGTCCATCAACTGAGGTCAGGCCACAAGCAACTAATTTTGACATATATTTTCCTTCAGATGAGATATTGAGCCCTAATAAATTGAAGGAACTCATAACAAATTCTTCAAAGACACAATCATTACCTCAACAGAGTTGGAAGTTTTCAACCATTTGAAGAGATACTTGACATGCTCCCTACCAAGAGAAGTCTTTAAAGAAATTGATGCTAATTGAGTACTTAAAAGGAAATAGCTCATGAAATCAAGGAAAACCATTGGCGTGTTCCTCTATCCCTCAAATCATATATGGTAAAAGAACTTGATAGGGTGGATTTTTCTCTTTAAAGACTTTCTTTGAGTGGAAGTTTTCACAAAAGAACTTGATAGGTTTTCAATATTAGAACCAAATACATGCCTTGAATCAACTTCAACATTAATTTTAGTATCTTAGGCTTGAAAAAAGAATTGGGTTTTGAAAGAAAAATGGCCCAAAAAATTTGCCCAAAATAAACAAAAAAAGTGTTTTTTAAACGTAAACTCGATCGAGTCTACCGAGTTTAACACGTGTTAACTCGGTCAAACTCATCCAACATTTCGATTTTACTAAAAATCGAGTTTACCTCCGAGTTAACACGTTTTATCCACCTAAAAACGTAAACTCGGGCGAGTTTACGAGTTAACACTCGATTTGTGGAACATGAGAATGACCCTAAAAAACTTTTAGGCTAAACTACATTTTTAACCTCTCAAATTATTTTTATATTTTACTCAGGTTTTTAAGTTTTTTTTAGTTGTATTTTGTCCCATTAAGTTTCTTATCTTTTATTTTAATTCCTTAAGTTACAAACATAATACACTTTGACCTTTCTATCACTTTTCCATTTGAGTCCATAAAATGTTTTCTACATGACATTACATTTTGGTGATTAGGCGTTTGACTCAGCAAAAAGAAGAAGGAAACTTAGAAAACATATGACGGACTCAAATGAAAAGAGTCAGAAGCATCTAAATGTACAACTTTTATAACTTAAGAGATCTTAGGCGTTTGACTCAGCAAAAAGAAGAAGGAAACTTAGAAAACATATGACGGACTCAAATGAAAAGAGTCAGAAGCATCTAAATGTACAACTTTTATAACTTAAGAGATCAAAATAGAACGAAAAAACACTTGAGAGCAAAGTTAAACATGTAGGGAAAAAAACATGAGGAATTAAAAGTGTAATTCAGCCAAACTTTTAATCTGCATGTTGTTAGTATTTGTGAATAGTTAATGTGTCTTTCTTCCAATAATGTACTCCAATCCTAGAATGAAAATCCTATGTGTTTCGTGTTCTTTCACCACAAAATTGTGTTTAGGCATTGGAACAATTGGAACGAGGTAGAATATTCATGTTGGAGAACCATGACTATATGATATGCCATATTTGAATAGAATAAGTAACGGTTGGATTTGACCCCTATACCCAAACTAAGATTGTCAAGAAATAAAAATAAAAAACATCTAATAGCGTCTAGTGAAATATGAAGATAATCTTAGTTTTTGGAATGAAAAAAGAATATGAAGAAAATCTTGAATGAGTGATTTGACATGGAATAATCTGAACATTGAAATCGACTTGTTGGAGTAAATTGCAAATTGAGATATGAGCAAATTGGAAGGTATATATGGTCGATCATAGGAGACAGATTAAAACATTGGTGCATTTATCCTTCAAAGTCTAAGCACGTAAAAAAAATTTGTTACACGTGCAAGCCGTAAAACTAAGACACTGCATTGTAACATATATAAATTAAATGTCGATAAATTCCAATTCAACTTGACAATTTCAATATTATTAGACCAGATTCCTTTATTTGAGTTCGAACCCGAACCCGAACCCGAAACTATGTAGTTGTATGAGGTTCAACCCTTGCCTTCCCCATTTTTGCCAAGAAAATAGGAAAATAGGTGTTAGAGCGATTGGATCCTAAAACCAATTATTGCAAATATGTTAGCAATACAGTATATTGAGAATCAGGAACAATAAGGCTATAGTTTATAAGAATAGCAAACCTAAGAATACAATTATAATAAAAGATCCAATAACATATTATCTAACAGCTACACTCAAAAACAAATTTAGATTCATTGTAGCTCAAAAATGATTATAAGCCAATAGTTTATATGCATCTATGTAAGATCATCGTTTTTTTATATCAAAAACTTCCTAAAAACACAAGTAAAATATTTAAATGCCTCCAATAGTAGTTAACTACCGTTGAGGACCCGGCAGCTGTTAACTACTGCTGGCCCCAATAATAGTTAACTATCGCTGAATTCTCAATTTATATCAGAACACAGTAGCAACCATTAGGACTGATAAAAAACTTATTGACATTTACAGGAAAATACCATAATTAATTCATAAGTATTCATAAGCCAAATACAAACGGAAAATACATAGAAAACTAACAAAGCCAAGAAGTTCATTCTTCTCAACTTAGAAATTTATTCTTCTCTTTCTCTGCCTTTAACCTTTGTTTCTCGTCACGAAGTTCATTCTTCTCAACCTAGAAATTTATTTTTTAAAACAGTTTAATTGAGTTTTTCATTCACCAATAGGAAAATGTAAGACTTTTTCTCCAAAAAAAAAGGAAAATGCAAGACTTTTAAGGCATAAAAACTCAAGGGATCTAGAATACGAATCTGCTTGCAAGTCATCCACATGCAAATTTACAAAGAAAAAAACGCGAATATAAATTGAGAAATCAGCAGTAGTTAACTACCGTTGGAACAATTGGTAGTTAACTGTTGTCGAGTCCTCAACGGTAGCTAACTACCCATGGAGGCATTTAAGTATTTACTTCTGTTTTTAGAAAGTTTTTAATGTCAAAAAAACAACTTTCTCTATGTAATGAGCTAAACAGACCCAATTCAAAGAGTGATCCAAGGGAGTAACAAATAAGCACCACTATGAGAGGCATCTACGTGGGGATAATAACACACACCTTTCTTTGTGCATGTAAAGTCACCTTTCTTTTCTGTTAATTTCAATAACAATATCATTGTCATGAGATTATTGTTAGTTTTCACAGTTATCACTTTTCTCATCATTATTCTCACTACCATCTTGCAATACCCACCTGATGGTCTACTGAAATATGTGATTATTTTGGTGATTGCATGTGCTATATGAGTTTTGTTCACACTTGTGTTACCACCTGTTACTTAATGTTGTATTTGTTTTTATCATTTGGGTTATTGCTCTCTCTGCAATGGCTGTTAAGCAAAATTAGTCTGATCAAGATATTAAAAGAGATTAGGATAAACTACTTTCATATACATATGACATAAAATAGTAGAATAAACGGTGTTCTTATATTTTTGGCCATATATTTATTGCTTTTTTTACTCTCTGCGTTCCTTCTCAGGTGTTTTTATAGAAAATTAACACCAAATCAACGATAAGTATTTTTGCACTTTTTTTTTTATTATACTCTCATTTTAATTCACCAATAAATTTCTAATTTTTTTTTTGCACACACTTTATCTTTACAATAAATTTAATATGTTATCTTTTTCTCGTAACAAATAATTGTCGATTGTTATCTTTTTCTCCAACAAATTTCTACTTTTTTGCGCACTCTCTCTCGTAACAAAAAATTGTCAATTTTCTAAATATTGTGCACATCTTTTTAATTATTTAAGTCAATATAAAAATTATTTCAACTTCACATTAATCAAAATTTTGTTTAAATTGAAAGATAACAAGAATTAAACTTTTTTTTTGGTAAATAGAGATAAATTTCAATAACCAAAACAATTATTACAAACTACATGGAGTCAAGTTACCACCAACTTAAGAAGAATTAAACTTTGTTTAAAAAAAAAAACTTTATTTTAGAAAACAAATTTTAGTTTTCCAAATAGCTAGTATTAATTAGTTTTATTTAAAAAGATAAGAATAATTGACAAAGGATATAATTGATAAATCGTACCCTTAAAATACCAAAAGACACTTAAATAGTAATGAAAAATTCACCTAAAAATACATATAAAAAAGAACGGATGGAGTATTATTTAATAGCAAATTGACCATGAAAACCACCAAATTAGTGATATTAGAAAGGATAACTAAGGGCCGTTTGTTACAGATTAAAATAAAAGTGATTTTTATGAAAAATCAGAATCTATTTTGTATTTGTTTACCCTAATAAAAATCAATTTTTGTTTAAAAAATAATTTTATTTGTTTGGATACAACTATATAAAAGCGATTTTTTGGTTACAAAAGTAGTTCAATATTTTGATCCATATTTTCTCTCTCGTCTAAAAAAAATCTATTTTTTAAGAAGCCGCTCTTAACAACTTCTCATTTGAAGTTGTTTTTAGATTTTTTTTTAGATTATGATTTATTTAAAAAGTTGTAACAAACGGATGCAATACACTTAAAAGTGGTTATTTTTTTGAAAAAGTGATTTTTTTTTCCTTAAAGAAAACTATATATGAAAAAGTGGCTATAACAAACGGGCTCTAAGGTGATTATCTATACTACATACAAAGAAAACTATCTCTTTCAGCATTTTTGGACTGAATTTTTCTTTTCAAAAATACCCTTAATTTTCAATACAAATAACACATGTTACAAATAGATAAGATTAAATTTAAATATTAAAACAAATGTAACAAACATGATATGAATATATATGTTTTTTTCCTTTATCATTTAAAAAGTGTCATAAACTAGATGAGTATATTTATACTTACTTTTTCATCATTCCAATTATACCCTTAAACAACTTTTTCAATAATAAAATTGTTGTTGGTGTCATTAAAAAAAGAATTTAGATTTTTTTTTTGTTATATTGTATTATTGTCGATGTTGTTAAAATAGATAATCATGGTTAGTTTGATTTTTTATAACTTGAAAACAACAAACATTTATATTTTTTTTAGTCTTAATCAAAATCAAAATTTCATTAAGAAAAACACCGTTCATAATTTTCAAACGTTAGCGCAATTAAAAAAGCGGAAAAACGAGCACGTGAATGCCTATCTTTTCGCTAACCTAGATAAAATTAAGGTGATTATCGGTTTTAAAAATGATAATTATGAAATTGTGTTATATTGTTGTTTCAAAAAATTTTTTGTTATATTGTTATTAAATAGATTGACACAAAACATTCCCAGGCGCGCGAAGTTTATTATCTGTTACGATCATTCGTTCCTATAAAACCATTGTTTTCTCTTTTATTTAACATAACAAACCCTCTCTCACAAATTTGGTGCTTCAAACAAACAAACCAAACCCTTTTCTCTTTCAAACAATGGCTATTCAGGAAGAACTCTCTGGTGAGAGTAAAAGTTATATGCGAGTCTTCAAGATGATAATTCGACTTTTTTGGGCAGTCATGGCTTTTGTTTATATAGAGGGAACAGGTTTAGGTGACAACTTTGTCGAGAAAAACCTCATTGTTATGAGATTGTTGTTAGTTTTCACAGTTATCACTTTTCTCATCATTATTCTCACTCTCATCTTAGAATCTCCACCTCCTGAACTAGTGGAATGTGTGATTATCTTGGCCGGTACGTGTGCTATCTGTGTGTTAATGACAGCTATGATATCATCTATTACTCCTGTAATTGTTTCTATCATTTCCATAATTGCTCTCTCTGCAATCGCTATATTTAAACATGAACCTACAACTTGTGTGAGTGGTCTCAAAAGGTTTAAATATACCACTGACATGATATTTAGGCTCTTCTATGCACTCATCCTTTTTGTTGGTGGGGAGATAACAAATTTCTTTGGTGACAAGGTCGAGAAATATCCCTTTGCTATGAGACTTTTGTTACTTCTTATAGTTATCTTTCTTCTCTTTGGTATAATTGCAACCGTATTATTAGAAGACCCACCTGTTTATTGCCTTGTGCAAACAATGGTTTTGATGGTCGTGTCATGTGTTGTGTGTGTGTTATTGGTGCTTCTGGTTTCTAATGTTACTGCGGTACTTGTTTCCGTCAGTTGGATGGTTGGGATATTGATAGTTGTTGTGCAAAGGTGGAATGATTTGGTTCAACAGATGAAAGATATAAAGAATGTTGTGGAAAACAAGTTTTAGCCAATCAAGCTATGCTTCTTCAAGACCTAGAAGATATTCAAGTTTTAGTTCAGTTTAGTTTAGCCTTTAGTTATCTAGTTAAATGGTAGTTTCTTTATATTTCTAATTTCTTATATTAAATACAGTGAGTTTTACCTTTCAAATATTTCTCTACTATTTTTCATCTTTGATATTAACAATTAGGGCTTGTGATGGCTTTATTTGTAGTGGTAATGCGACAAGTGCTAACGGATTCACTTAATTTAAAATGTTTAATTAAAACTACGATCAAGGAATCAATGTTTGAAAATGCTGAACAATAAATCAATTAACATAAATTAAGAATAAGAACATTAAATTGAGGCCTTTTGTTCTTTTAGCACACGACAGTGATTCCAAATGATTCTTTTAGCACAAGATAGGCATTACTTTTTGTTAATTAGGTGCTTGACTCATTGAGAAGAAGAAGGAAACATAGAAAATATTTGACAGACTCAAATGAAAATCTGTCAAAAGGATTTAAATGTATAACGTTTGTAACTTGAGATTGAAATGGAACGAAAAAACTCGAGGACTTTCTCTTAACGGTGAATCGAATTTTATAGTGAATTATAACACTGCCAATAAAATTATGTCATTTTTATGTAAAAAAAAAAAAAGGAAAGTTACGTAACAAAATTATAAGCTGATATATCATTTACCAACCTCAAAATACTTCAACATTCAAGTCATATTTCAATGACAAATGAAAAGAGGTTGGTTATTCAAAGT
>Ga0228710_1008978_pt1 | contig 14098 bp, 10 predicted proteins | sample MedpolnodulmetaG_FD_177995 | JGI IMG/M metagenome (GOLD analysis project Ga0228710, IMG submission 177995) | Root nodule microbial communities from Medicago polymorpha collected in Santa Monica, California, United States - pink nodules | ecosystem: Host-associated > Plants > Roots > Nodule...
TGACTCAACAACAATACATATATTCAACAACACATTCACCAACACCATTGGATATAATATCCTATATCACCTTTAATTTGCATACATGCATTCACCAATTATATCACCATCAAAACAAAACAAAGGAGAAAAGTACATCACAACATGATAAACATCATGTTCAACACCTATTAATCATTCGCACATCTTCATATAATCATATCAAACTATCCACAAAAGATTTGCCAAGTATTTGGTCTTAAAGATTATTTTCGACAAAATTGGTCTCTCATTTTACAACTTTACAATAATTGAAAGAAATAAATCAAGACCAAGCAAACAAGATCCAATGCCTCAACTATGAATACACCTATACCACATATGAGTGCAGTAGAGTATGCATGTGCGTTTCACCGATCAACTACGACAAAATCATCAAAATCACAAAGTTACGACAAGTTCGTATCATTTTACCATTTTCCAAGTTATCCGATAAGACAAAGCAAACACATTTGGGAACCTCAACTAAGTATATACACAAATCACATATGACTGAAGTAGTGTATACATCACGTCTCATAGGCTAACTCACTTAAATTTCAAAGTTTTGCAAAGTTCGTATCGTTTCTCCCATATTGCAAAACCAATTCATTTTCAAAACAAAACCATGTTAGATCCATCATATCATAGGTTAAATACTTTTAAACACCTTAATTGAACTCCTAATACTCAAGTTTTGAAGTTTGGAAACAAACCATAAGTTTGGGGTTGACTTAGAAATAGTTATGCTGAATTTTCATAAGATTTCACCAAGACCTACTTGGAGTATTTTCACCATAACTACAAATATAAAAATCATTTTAAAGTCAAACCAAAGCCACTGGAAATCTAACACAATTATCTAAAATTTTCATGTTTATACCAAAAGCCAATTCGAAATAGAAACGTATGAAAACTACGCGGGAACGCGAAACAGGGTTTGCTGATAGAAAGCAACTCGCCCCGGCAAGTAAATCACTCGCCATGGCCACCAAATTATTCGCCATGGCGAGCTATGACAGGAGCTCTCGGGAAAAACTCAATTTTCACCCCAAAACCCCAACAACAACATCTCACGACAACAACAACAACAACCAATTATGAATTCATCAACAACATTATATTTCATCAATTTTGAGTGAAAACACAAAGTATACATATATACACATCTTTAGCATCTAATTTCATCATCAACAACTTAATTGTCATCAAATTATCATACCCAAATATTACATCAAAGCATAAGCACGAATTTTATCAATTAAAATCATAATAACCACTTTTCACAAATAAGCACTTATGGGTAGAAGTAGAAAAGAGATTATACAAGAAGATTATGAATGAAAAATAGCCCTCTTACCTTAAATCTTCACAAATCTAAGCTAAGGCTTCACTTTATCTCCAATCCCTTGAGTCTCTACCCTCTTCTTGCTCTTCAAGTTCTTCTCTCTTCAAAACCCTCTTTCTAGCTCTTTCTCTCTCTACCTCTCTTGAAATGTTTTGTGAAAATGAACAAATGATTCTATGTGACCAAATTTCCTCAAAGAATAGAGTTTAAATAGGCTCCTCACTATTGGGCTTAACCCTTAATGTCTTAATGGGCTCAACACACTCATTAACCAATTCAAAAAGTTTCTACTCACTTAACGGTTAAAAACAATAACGATTACTTACCGGCTCTTAATTAATTACCCCACTTTCTAGTCACTTAATAACAATAATTATTCTCACTCAAACCACCAAATAATCTATGTGGTAAAATTACTAATTTACCCTTGCCCACCAAAATGACCAAAATACCTTTCTAACACTAAAATACACACCTAAGCAATTTATAACGTACAAGCATAAATAAACACACATAAAAACAATTAAAATAAATCTAACGAAAAATCGGGCTGTTACGAAGTTCAACATACATCATCTTCAGCGATGCTTATAACCAACTAGGATTACCGGACTCACCTTTGTTGCTATAATGAAGTGTCTTAATTGGTATTTAACGTTGGAACATCGAGGTGATAGACTACATTGATACCCCTATGACTTTTGCAACATACCTTAGGTATAAATCCATAATTATAAACCAAGTTAATGGTGGTTGACGCCTCATCCTCAAACAACCTTATCATCGGTAAGTCGATAGTTAACACTCTAGGAGGGGAAGCATGCTACAATGCACATCGATCAACAAACATGAAGATCTCTACAATGCACATCAATCAGTAAGTGGCTCGACAGTGATATGTCAACAACCTCAAACCATCGCATAAAAATCCAGGTGGAAATTGTAATATCTTAAATCCCACAATGTATGAGGGTGAATGCAAGTTAGTAGAATTATATCTTAGAAAAGATAGAGGCTTTCACTCAAAGCCAATGGTGAAGATTAAGGAAGTAGAGATATTATGACCTGAAAAAATCACGAAGATGGGCACTCAGTTGTCACCCAAGTAAGAAGCTAACCTAGTCGAGACATTGTGAGACAAGTCAGATCTATTCTCCTGGAGTCCTACTGACATGCCTGGGAGAAATCCAAATGTTGTGCGCAACAAGCTGGCAGTAGACCCTGAAATCAAACTAGTTGTTCAGAAGAAGCGTAAATTGGCAGTACGAGATGAGAATGAGAAGTTATTAAGGTTAATTTCATTAAAGAAATCATAGAGAAGCCAACATAGAGATATACATGGACAAGAAGCACTTGATAAGTGTTCACGAAGAAGATCAGGGACAACACAGAGATAAACATGGATGATATGGTTACTAGGATGCGAGTTACAAACTCACATTCGATGGATCTGAAGATCATATTTGAATAGGCTAGAAGGTACAACTTGCGACTAAATCACGAGAAGTTCACTTTTAGAGTCTAAGGTGGCAAGTTCTTAAGTCTCATCATAACTCAGAGGGCAATATAGGTGAACAACGATAAATGCAGAGCTATTATGGAGATGTGCAGTACTACTTCAATCGATAAGGTTCAACGCCTTGCAGGATGCATGTAGCCCTTGTCCATATTTCTCTCCATGTTAGCAGATAAGTCATTACCCTTATACTAAGTCCTAAAGAAGACAAATCAGATCTAGTGGAAAATTCGGAGTAAAGAAACATTCCCTAAGTTGAAGAGGTTATTGGCATCACCATCGGTGTTAACAAGGTCAACACCATGTGCTAATTTGACTTTATATATACCATGTACTGATGTAGCCATTACTTGACTCTAGTTAAAGAAAGAGAAGGAGTACTGATGAAAGATCATCTTACATTATTTTTAGCATGTTTTTCAGTCATTTTCAATAGGTTTTTCTTCTAGAATAGATGAGTATTAAAACAATTGCTTATGACACCGACAATCTAACATTTTTATAGTCAAATTTATTTAAAAGCATATATGACGTAATGATAAATCCAACCCAAAATAACAAATTTACTATTTTTTATCTATAATTTTTTTATATATTATTATAAATAAAAAATAGTAAATTTTGTTTATAGAATTATCTATCTCTTTTTTATAATACTATTAATTATTATTTTTTCAATCGATTTCCATTTCTCTCCAATAATTAGTCTATGTTTTAACCAATAAAATATTTTTAAAGTTGTATTAAACATTGAAAATGATAGATAAATAAAAGTTTTTTCTACAAAAATGATGAGTTTCTCATTTGATATAATTATTTCTGCAATAAATAATTAGAGGTAATTTTGATAAAAAATAGTATATACTGCTACATCCTAAAAAAAGTTCATGCTGCTACAAAAATTTGAAAATATAAATAATAGAAAACTAAAATAGATACGTTAAAATTAAGAGTGAAGAACCAAATTGGTTAATGTAAATTTTCTTGCGGTCTAATTAAATCCTAACAAGAAATAATAACAAACATTTTTTTTGAAATAAAGAAATAATAACAAACTAATCCCTATCATTTTCAGATTGGGAATAAATTAGGCACTGTGATATTTTATTTGTTAGTGATTGTGTCAAGAGAAAATTATAAGCGACCAAATATTTTTTTTTTTTTTTAAGAATATAAGTGACCAAATTGGATTTCACTTTAAAAATAAATTAAATCTAACTAGTTCTCCATTTTTCACTGAATTGTTGTTCCTACTTCTTTCTCGTCAGTTTCACTTATAGCAAACACGTGGTTTTCGAGATAATTTATTCTTCCACTCGTTTTCTTTAAAGCAAACGTGGTGTATTCAGATAATTTACTCTTCCATTCATTTTCTCTTAAATCAAATATGCTATTCGTGAGATAACTTATTCCTTCTTTCCACTCGTTTTCCTTAAAGCAAACACGCTTTTCACTTTTTTGTCACTCATACTTCTTTCGAGTTGGTTTCTCTTAAAACAAACACGCGGTTTGTGGGATAATTTTACTATATTCTTTCTACTCGTTTTCTTTTCTAGTGCGTTATGTTCTAAGCTCCACCAGTTTTCACTTTTTCTTCCATTATTATTACGAACTAGAATTTTTTCTACGAATAGCCTATTGATTTATTTCCTTCAGTCTTCCTTCTTCAAAATTTAAAATCATTATTTTTTTCCTCCTAAAAACAATCCTTATTTTTTATTTATTTATACAAAATACATTGTTTTTTTAACAAGCCAAAATGAGATATATTAACAAAAAAAATAGTTTTACTCCCTAGCACAAGAAGTGTCTAAAGAAGCAAAACAAAGTTACACCAATCTGTCCTGAGGAACATAGTTAAATTTGTAAAATAAGAACATCAGTCAAACCCCAAACAAATAAGGGGATGCTGCCACTAAATTTGGTAAGCAAAAGGAAAACACATATTTTTAGCTTTCATCCACAAAGAGATGTAATCTTAACCTTTTCCAGTAGTTGCACGGTCGTGTTGGCTTTTTTAGCAAAGAGTCTATGGTTCCTTTCATTCTAGAGAACTCAAATACAACAAAGCCAAATCAAATGTAAGAATGACCGTCGCGAAGCGTAACCACCTGAAGAGTGAACAAATTGATAAAAATAATCTGTATTCTGTTGGGGATCCACATAATACACACCAAGCCAAGACTTAATAAGTTGCGAGAGATTGCCATAAATAGGACAATGAATTATTAGATGATCTAATGTTTCATTTTGCCCACATCCCGAAACACACAATTGGCTGTCAATAGTAATGAAACCTTGTCGCACCAAGTTATCCTTTGTCAGCCATCTATTGTGGAAGAGACGCCGCACGCAAATAGATACTTTTCAAAGGAACACTTTTATGCCAAGATGCCTCCGAAACAACGTCGTGGTTATGCATCTCCTCCGAAATACACTATTTTCTAATAGTGTATTTTCATATTAAATCTGAAAATTCACTATTGTGGAATAGATATCGGACCTTTTTGTGTGGTTTAAATACACCATTTTTCTTGCATTTTGATTTGGTTAATTATGATTTTTTTTAAAGGATGATTTTAATTATGATATTGGTATAGATTGGGTAAAACCCTATAAAGCACTGACAAAATTGGACACTAACAATGACCCTTACACGACATCATCGGGAATAGTTTGATAATATGAGTTAATTAAACCCACAATCACCAGCCCTGTCCTTAGCATTTTATAGGCCTTAGGCCAAGTTTGAGAAAATGATCCCTTTATATAATTATATCATTTTTTGTATTTTTTATGAATGAAACATGCATTAATTATGATGGTTGATATCCCAACAATGTTGCGGTCCCAAGTCACCATAATACCATGTTCTGAAACCCAACAATGCTGACATCCCAAAACTCTATGTCAAATACACTTTGTCCTATATATTATTAATAAAAAAGAGTAACAAAAAAAAATTGAGGGCTCGAACCAAACCAAGGAAATCTAAGTAAAACGATAGGTAGACATACCAAGCTTTATATAAGTTTTATTATCTGATTTGATAATTCAGCTGATTTACTATCTCTAAAATTTCTCAAAGAGCATCGTAATCATTTATCACCATAAATCTATTATAGTATAAAATACACTTCCCTCAAACTCAGTAACATGAAAACCTTTTATGATTTGTCAATATAATATGATGTTACTTATAAGGGAAATGTTAACTTGTGTCCTTGAGGCATAAGTTAAGAAGCTAAATGTAGAAGTTTTTTTTTTTTTTTTAAATTGTGCATTCAATATCTTAAAAGTTTCAAAAGTTATTTTTTCAATATCAAACTAAGTTCGTAATTATATTCTAAGCTCCTTAACTTAACATAACACTACTTATAAAAAATCACCCAAGACGAAATTTGGTGTCGTGCATGAAACTTTCACAATGAAAGTCATATTATATTGTTAAATCTAAATATAAATTCATGTTAGTTTCAATTTAAAACACAAAATAGCATCCTCAAAATAAAAAATAAATTTAGTCTCTAGAAAGGAGTAGAGATTTTTCTTTTTACGTGTTGCTTTGCATTTTACGTTTTAAGTTTAGTGTTTTGACCAATGTTGGGGAGTGTGAAAATGAAAGTGCTGGGCTGTGAAAATGAAATACTGCCAAGTTGTAAAATAAAAAAGGTGATGGGCTACTGGGCTGAAGTCTGATTAATAGTTGGGCTCTCTTTGCCATTTTTGCTGTTTATACGCCCTATAAAACAAGTATTTCTATACACACCCCTTATATAATTTTTTTTCCGGCCCCCTATGGAAATGTGCCCTAGGCCACTGCACCCCGGCCTATGCCTTGGACCGGCCCTGGCAATCACACAGGTGAGTGTTGTGTTTATCACCGCATAATATTATGAGAAAATTATATATTGAACTCGCAATCAAGTGTGTCATTCTCTGTATGGACACCAAACATTCCAATTATGGAAACCTTTTTTCTTTTATTTGAAATTGAGCTCAGTCTTGCTAAATAATTATTGTTTAGGTTTTGTATTATTTTATTTTATTTTATTTTGACACAAGATTGTTTGGGTTGTTAATGTTGTATTTAATTTTACTTTATTGTAAAATATTTGCCGTTGTGTGATTGTTGTTTTGTTATTTGGACTGGTAATTACACTCCCTATGCTGACCGTGAGCTTCACTACCTTGGGCAGCTGGTTTGGATCTGAATGTATTATGTGTAGAATTGTGATAAATTGTTTGTTAGTCTGTATATGCCTAGGGATTATTTGAAATCAAAACATGACTTATATTTTCTTGCAATTTAATTTGTTACGATTTAGAATTGTATATTTGCATCTCTTGAATTATTTGAAATGAAATTGGTGTGATTTGTTTGAATTTTTTTTGAAGAAACTAAAATGGAATTATATTACGAAAAACAAACTGTCTTTCCTAACACAAGCTGTATTGAGAAGACAAACAAAGTCACAAGTAATAATTACAATAGGAACCTATACAAGAAAAATAGAAAAGGAAAAACACTTAGCCTTTGTCCAATATGGAAAACGGACTAAGCCACCACCATGGTAATTGAGGGGAAGAGAGACACACTTCCCCTTCAACCACGTAAAAGCAAGACACTTAATCTTGTCGACCACCTGTAAAACTGAACATTCTTTGACATTAAAAAGCCTGTTATTTTTTTCCTTTCATATTTCCCACACCGTAGCAAACCAAATGACCTGAATAATTAAGCGGCGCTTCTTGGCTATACCACCATTGAAACTTAATTGATTAAAATGGTCCGACACAAAATACGGGACAACCGCTTCTATGCCTAGCCATCTATAGATTAAATGCCAAACAGACCCAAAAATATTATAATGTAAAAATAAATGATTTGATGATTCTGACAATCCACACCCAGCCACGCACACCGTGGAAGCATGATCAATGACACCGCGACGATGCAGATTGTCCTTGGTAGGCAACCTATCACGGAACAATTGCCAAGCAAAAAGCACAACCTTTAAAGGGACATCCTTATGCCACAAAGAAGAAATAGCCACCGGTAACTCAATAAGAGGTTGACTTGTTAGGAATTTATAAGCACTTCGAACAGAGAAAACATGAGATGATTCCAGTGTCCAAAGCCACCTGTCTTCCTTATCAACCTGCAAAAATACATTCTGAAGAAGTAACATGAGTTCCCCCACCAACTCCTCCTCCCACGCAAACAATCTCCGCCTCCACCTCCACGCCTCACCATCCACCCCCAACCTAACTGACACATGTCAAACACCGAAATCCCCCTAAACAAAGACAAATCATATAACCTGCTGAACCTGACACTAAACGCCACCCCACCAATCCAAACATCTGACCAAAAGAGGGTATGCTTCCCATTACCAACCGAGCGACTAGCGCGATCGCTAAACCACTCCCCCCGACACAACGCATGAATGTCACACCACCAAAGGGAAGGATTTCGGCCTCCCCCCAAACTTTTTAAACAAAACTTTATGCTAATATGCTATTGTATCTTTTTATCTTTATATTTTATTTTCCTTTTAAAAAGATCTTTATATTCTATTTTCTTCCTAAAAAGATCTTTATATTTTATTTTTGTGAAGATTAAATAATAATATTGTATATTGGTGGTTGACTTGGGATCTCTTGGAGTGTGCTCATCTCAATGTCTTAGGTTTGATTCCCTCTGGTGTCAATTTCGATGGGCAAGTCCAAACAGAGCTTTGCTCGGTGAGATTGTACCTCTTGGATTAGTCGGTCCTTAGATCGGATATCGAGTTTTAAAAAAATAAAAATAAAAAATATTGTATATTGGTTTTTTTTTTGACAAATGTATATTGGTTATTTTATTGACTCAATATATACCGGGTCTTAAACACTTACCTATTCTTTCAGTGAATTTCTATATACTCTATATCTTATTGACTCAATATACATTGACTCTATATTTCTATTGAATTTGAATTTTATGATTTTGGTTTTAGTGAAAAAAATGTAAATTAAAGTAGTCTATGCATATATGTTGTGTTGGCATGTTGTAGTGGAGTCAGAATTAAAAAATCTATTTTTAGTGTTTAGCCTTATTCACAGTAGTATATGTACCATATTATTTTCCTCTAAATTTAATTAAAAGATCATGTTTTTGTTTTAGGTGAAAGATGGTTAAAAATCAATTCACTCGTTTTTCAAGAGAGTGTTGATAAACTTGAACAATAACCAATAGGCTTAACTATAAAGCAACTTGCCCAGCGACCTCCTACCAAAGCTCCATGTTTTGAACAAGAAAGAATCAACATTAATACTTGATCCGTGATACTCGAAAACGTACACAAATCTGGAATTACTGTGTTAATCAACAAGATGAAATTCGCAGGGAGTATTTAAACCTCGGGCCGTATCAAATTTTTATGGATGTGTATCCACTTTCTGGTCAAGAAGATCATCCTCGCCGATTTCATGCTCATTGGTCTAAAGAAGTATTTGATGTTCATATTTATGTATTTTAAATTTTAAATATGATTATCAATGTTGTGTGTTCTTCTAGTAAATGCCATGATGAGTTGCAAGCTGCGTATGAAAATGAAATTATCTGTTTGGTTGAAAATTATGAATTTATGAGATTGAAACTGGATGAGGGATGAATCAATTTCTAACAGTACAAAAATCTTTGAGATACTAGATGAATAATGCAACTGTTAGAGTTACTGTTCTTGAAGATTTGGCAGTTGAAGGATTCCCTTTTAGACAGTCAAATATATTTGTAATACCCTTTCCATTTCAATTCCTGATATGAGTTCTTCATTCTATGATTTAATTCAGTCATGTCGTCATAAAGATTATGTGACAATTGAAAATCATTGTCATTTAGACTTATTTAATGTTATAATAGATTATCAATTAAATGAGTTGAATGGAAGATTCAGTGAGCAAGCAACTCAACTTTTTATATTAAGTGCAACTTTAAATCCCAATGATTCATTCAAGACATGTAATTTTGACGACATTTGCAATCTTGTTGAGAAATTTTATCGTTTAGATTTTTCTATTTATGAAAAGACTCAATTGCAATATGAGTTGAAACATTATGAATTTGAGGTGCTTAAAGATGTCGATTTTCAGATGTTGTCTACTATCGGTGAATTATGTCAAAAATTAGTTAAGATTGGTACGACTTGTGTTGACTATTCTGGTTTCAAAAGCAACCACAAACCATGCACTTTCAGCCATGAAAATTATAAAAACAAGGCCAATGAACAAGATGGAAGATGAGATTGCTGAAAAATTCACCTCATATAGGATAGTTGATATTTTTAAATGTATATGCAACCATGACAAGTATCATTTCAGAAGTAAGGGTTAGTTGATTTTATATTTGACAATATTAACTTTGGATACACTTTATAATTTATATATTTTCTTGTATATTTTGTGCATTTTAATTTTTTTTTTCTTTACTAAATTATACTATTAATTGCTGACTCCGTTCCTGGCTGCAGACCATGCTATTTTGAGATAAGGTATGATATTAAGGAGGACTTTGAGTTTAGTCTTAATATCCTTTTGATTTCACTCACTAATCTATATATTCTACTTTAGATTTACACATTTTGTCATTGAAAAATGTTTAAGAGAAAGCAAATGTTTTTAACGAATTTTTTGTTTGTTTAGAAAAAGGTCAATTATATGTACTTTGATTCACATTTAGAAGACTCTCAAATTGTGTGGTTAATTTTCACTTGCATGTCGACTAGAGTGTATACAGGAATTCAATGTTTAGGTAGAAAAAGATTGTGCTCAAGGTGTCATCATTGTGATACTTCCTTTCGACCAAATAAATTGTGGGAAACCATTCTATTAGGAGTAGGAAAACGAAAAACACTAGTAGCTACATCACTAGAAGAGGTAAAATCATTTAGAGAGGTGTGTAATTTTATGTAAATTTTTAAGTGCAAGTATGTTTGCTTGAGGACAAGAAAATATTTAAGTGTGGGTCTGTGATGAAAGAAGTTATATAGGACTTGTAGTCATCTTTTATATTCAATTTAGAGTATAAGTAGTTAGTTTTATGGCCTTTTAGTCAAGAATCCAATGTGTCAAAAAAAAGTCAGAAGAAAAAGTCATGAAATCACAAGACTAGCCTCGTCCAAGATTGTGTCGCAAGATGTATAGCCGCATCGCGAAACACAAGAGAAATCGCCAAATTCAGCTTCTACCAAGATCGCATCGTGGGCTATAAACCCCACATTGTGTGCAACTGCTAGAGAAACAACATAATTAGCCTCGTTAAGGCTCGCCTTGTGAGATGATTTCTCACGTTATAGGACAAATTTCCTTAAAATATTGAGAAATGTGCGCCTATAAAGCTTAATATAATGACCAAAATCACTTTTTGACAAGCAGAAATCGCCGAAAGTCCGATCTAGGGCAATTCATAGTGATCCGGAGCACTTCTGAAGCTAGGAACCATCACTGGTAATTCTTTTCTTATGTTTGTTTATTCATATAGCATAATATGTTTTTAGAAATCATGATTCAATAACCCTCTATAGGGTAGGACTTGAAAGATAAGCTTCTGTAATTGTTCGAATCATGTAACTTTAAATTATGCTTTGAAATTCAGTTGATTGCTTTGTATTTTATTCAATTATACTTTTGTTTGATGATATTTATATTCATATTATTATTAAGAAATTGAATAATAATAGTGTTAACTTCATCAAAAAATCATTCTCACAACTTCATAGAATTTTCCTTAAAAGTTTTTCTCTTGAAACATATTTCGTGTTGATCATGATATAACAAACTTTATGATCCTTAATAACACAAACTCCTTTTGGATTTGCTTTTATTTTCTTCAGATTCAACTTCAAGACTACTTTTGCCAAGAATTCTTCAATGAATGTGTTCTTCCTTTTATACATCTTGAAGAATATAGACTTGAATAATTGTCCTGTTTGGCTGAACTGCCACACGTTTGATTTGCAGCAGTGGATATTAGAGCTTCAAATGAATATTTTGCTGTCACATCCCAATTTTTGACCTAAGATACCATTGACATGCGTCACTTGACTCTGATCGATCTCTGACGTTTTAGTGAAAAATTCGACAAAGAGGTATTTTAAAATACCTCATGTTTGGTTCCGAGTCGAGTCCTCTTCTCTCTTTCTTTTTTAATCTTCATTTCCATCTTTTAAAAAAATTTTATAATTAATTAATTAACTTTAACTTTAATTTTTTTAATGTAGTCATTATTTGTTTTATTAATTACTTCTTTTTTTAAGATAAGTCCAAAAAATCCAAGTCTGCACAATTATCCATTTTTTTTATTTTCATTTTCATTATTTCTATTATCAGATGATAAGCCGAAAAAAGTCCAAATCCAAAAATATGCATAGTTATCCCTTTTTATTATTATTTATTTTTATTAGATGATAAGTCCAAATGTTCAAATCTAAAAAAATGCAATCTGTAACAAACGTGTTTTCCTCCTCCACATAGTTTCTTTTAAACAAACCCTAATCACGGTCCTATAAAAAACAACCTGCAACAACACAATTGACACACAATTTTACACAACAACACAATTTTCACATGCACAAATATTTCAAAAAAAACCTAACCACCGCACTATTACTTTTTCAAAACCTTTTGTTTCCCTGCAATTTTTCCATTCAGCCGTCAATATTCATTTGAATTTAATTGCTACTTTATACGATTACTATTCACCTTATTTCATTTGAGTCTCTTTAGCGCTGCTTTATTTTCAATTGATTGCCTCCTATTTTATTTCATTCCTTTTTTAAGTTAATAATTAATGTATCTGCTTTACAATGTAGACCAGATACATTAACTATTCAATGAACCTAACCAAGAAATCTTTTCTTATATTTGAGACCGCAGGAAGTATAATATATTTTTTTTAGAATTCTTGTTGGAGGCAATTTTTAATTTTCAGTTCCATATTACAATTTGGGCACCACTATTGCTATTGTTACTTTTGATTGCCGTGTTCCACATATATACATATACACAAAACTGTTGCGTGGGTGTACTGTTCTCGATATCATATTGATTTGAATTGTTTCAGGTAGCAGCCGCTTCTTTTATCTAGAGAATCCATCGTTAACAGGTTGTTGTTAAAGAGATTCCATCATAAAGAGAACTGGTGGCCCCTTTGCATTTCTTTTTTAAATTACATCTTCATGCACTTTTAAATCCTCTTGCATTTTTTTTTACGTCCTTTGCATTTTATTATTTCCATATTTATTAGATTAGGTAGCATATTCGTCATTCATTTATCCATTGCATATTTTTTTTTTTTATGTCATTTATTTTTTATTTTTTTTACAGCATGAAATTTAGTTTGTATACTAGGCTTTAATGTAAATCATTCATGCATTTTTTAGTTTATTTTTATCATTTCGCATTTTAATTTATTCATTCTTTCGCTGTTTACATCATTGCATAGATCTTAGAGTGTACATTAGGCTTTAATGTAAATTTATCATGCATGTTTATTTTTCCGCAGACCCTAGAATGTATATTAGGCTTAATGTAAATCATTCATGTGTGCGTGTGTATGCTTTATTTTTATGCTTATAGTTTAGGTTAAAATGTTTTTGTGGTGATCCAACGTCACCACAGAATACCTACGCTTTATTTTCTCGCTCCATTAGTTTTAATTTTAGTTTAATTATTATTCAAAAACAACAAAAACATGCAAAATTATGACTTGATTGATTGTGTGGACGTAAATACTCGATAATGCAATTGTTGTTGAGGTGATCAATATAAATGGAAGTTATCCTGAACCTGTATATTGTTGTTGAATATTATGAGGTGATTTTACATTGTCGAGTCTTTGCTTGTATGTCCATGCATCATAGTCATGTTGAGTCTTGATGTTGTAAAAGAGGGTTACTCTTTTACTTCGGTGATAATGTAAGACGGATGTGAAATCTTACATATGATGTTTTTGTTGCATCATGGGTGACGACCTTGAGGTGATTTGGTACCACATGCATCTAGCGGAGTCTAGAACATTGCATGCATTTGAATAGTTGATGAGTCGTGTCATAATTGAATATGTGACTTGTTGAATTTGTGCGTTGGTGAATTTTGGTGAATGTTGTGATTGTGTGGAATGGTGTATATGTACATGGGTGGATTTTGTTGATGGTTGTGAATAATTGAACTAT
>Ga0228710_1008979_pt1 | contig 14098 bp, 6 predicted proteins | sample MedpolnodulmetaG_FD_177995 | JGI IMG/M metagenome (GOLD analysis project Ga0228710, IMG submission 177995) | Root nodule microbial communities from Medicago polymorpha collected in Santa Monica, California, United States - pink nodules | ecosystem: Host-associated > Plants > Roots > Nodule...
CTACCTCTCAAAGATTCTTAAATTATACCCACTCTTAGAAATCGTGGTTGGGCCTAACACAACCCCGCAAAATCGGCTTGTGAGGTGAGGATTGCCCCCAATTATAAACACATTGTTAGGTCATGTCCTATCCGATTTGAGACTCTTAACACACCCCCTCACGACCAACACTATTGGGCTTGGTTCGTGGACATAAATGGTGGGTGGCCCGATTGCGAAAACCTGATAGCAGGTGGCCCAATGGATCTTGGAGAGGCTCTGATACCATCTTAAAAATCGTGGTTGGGCCTAACACAACCCCACAAAACCGGCTTGCGAGGTGATGATTGCCCTCACTTATAAACACATTGTCAGGCCATGTCCTATCCGATGTGGGACTCTTAACACTCCCATTTCCTCTTATGTTAAAATATACACTCCCCTCCCCTCTTATTTAAAACATATCAGAAAATATTTCACTCTCATCTCCCAAGAGAAGCTTGAATTACATTTTTCTCCCCTGTTATGTTAAAATCTTTACTTTACACTCAATAATTTTTTTCTTATTTCTAATAATCTAGCAAAATGATAATAATCTAACACACTCCGGGAAAAAAATTGTGAGTGTGTTTTATTATAATCAAAATTTGAATACATATTTTTTTCGTTATTTTTTATTCACAATTTCGTTGACATATAGTTTTAAACCCTATTATAAAATATGAAACAATCCAAAATAAAATTCAAATACGTGAAAAATTACTAAAGACATTAAAATATGGTTATTTAAAAGATGATTTTATACTCTAAATTATAAAATTAATAGCATACTATTTAAACTTAATTATCATTGATATTTAAATTATAAATAAATGAATTAATTTTTCTTAAACGGTGGTTCAAAATTAGTACTCCCTTCGTCCCATATTATAAGAAAAAAAAATCACACTTATTAAGAAAACTAAAACATAGTAGTTTGTAACATAGTTTTTTGTGTTATCTTTGAAATAAGTTTTATTGGAAGATGTAAAAAGAATTTTCATTGGTAGTTGATCATAGAGAAAATGAAAAGGAGAACAAATTGAATGCACTTTGCATTTAATTTTCCTTTGGAAAAGATAATTTTTTGAAAAAACATAATTAAATATGATAAAAGTTGGTATTTTTTTGCTTATAATTTGAGACAAAGAAAATGAGTTTTTTTTGTTTATAATTTGGAACGGAGGAAGTATTAATTATAAAACGAATGGTGTGTACAGTCGGAACCCGTTTACGCACCCAAATGGAGTGCTGCATTGTGGATGGTCTAACATAGACATACACGTTTTTTATATAAGCAAATCAAAATTGAGATTGTTTAGTTATACATCATGAATTTTAAAAAGGGTCATGTTAACGGTGTCCTAGGACATTCGTTAAGGATGACAAAAAAGATAATTATTACCATAAAAGGAAATATTTTTACTTTTTTAGTATTAACTACATAATTTTAAATTCAATAACAACTATATAATTTCCATTTTTAGCATCCTTAACCAGTACCCCGATAACATCAGTTAACATTACCCTTTTAAAAATTACATTGATGTATTTCTCGCATTAGTTTAATGACCTTTTAATTGAATTTAATAATTCAAGGACCAAATTTGTGATAAAGTGAGTTTTGGCATTGTTTGTTTATTCCATAAAAAAGACACGTTTTCCTTTTAAGCAAATCAGAATTGAGATTGTTCAGTTATACATGATGAATTTCTTCTTCCAATCCCGTGTTTTGGGCAAATTATTAGCTCATCTCATTATAGCCTTTCCTTTTAAGAATTTCTTGTTTGAACGTACCATTAAAATCACATGTACCATTAAAAATATTTAAAAAGATAAAAGATTGAAATGAGAAAAGAAAAAAAAGATAAAATACCAAAACGTTACTTAAAATTAAGTTAATGGACTATTAGTGTAATTTTGCCTAAAAAATACATCTCATTTTTTATTGGTTTAGTAGTTTAGTGATTATTCACCTCTTAAATGAATAAGTAAATGCATAAAAAAGAAAAGGAGGAATCCAAATTTTAAAACACCCCGTCTCAAAATAAAGGTCTCTTTAGTTTTTTTTTCTCTCTCAAAATAATTGTCACTTTAAAATATTAACACAATATTATTAATACAATATTTATTATTTTCCTCTATTTTAATAAATGATACTCCCTCTGTCCCATATTAGATGACCTATTTGACAACGTACATTATTGATCTGACAAACTTTGATAATGTTTTTCCTACTAATATACAAAGATAAAATAATATCATATAAGATATTGTTGGATTCGTCTCGATTAATATTTTCAAAATATTAAATTTTTCATAATTTTTTCTAATAGATAATTAAAGATATTAAAGATATAATGGGTGGTTGATATTCACTATGACCATGTTGATTTTGTTTTAGATTTCAAGTCTGTTGTTAAACGTTTTAATTCAACTCTAGTTGATAGTAGTGGACTAAGTTCTATTATTCAGGCTTGTAGGCAGTTGTTTGGATGTAAATTTCAGAACACTTATGTCGAGTTTAATAGGTGGCAAGCCAACAAAGTCGCTCTTGAACAGGGCCGGCCCTAGGCATAGGCCGGGGGTGCGACGGCCTAGGGCCCTTGCCGGTAGGGCCCCTCCAAAAATATTTTACGATTGCGGGCGTATATAGAAATATTTGGTATTTGGGGCGTGTGTATAGTAAAGTTTACTGAAAGGCCCAAGCATGTTGAAAGGCTGTGCTGAAGCCTGTTAATGTTTATGGCCCTTTTGTCTCATTTGCTATATATACCCCCTTATATACAAATATTTCTATATACACCCACCCTATAAAATTTTTAGTTTTTCTTAATAATGTGTCAAAAAAATTATTATCGAATATATTTCTGATATTTTTTTGGGCGCTTTGTTTATAATAATGTACCTCACTAATATTAAATATATTGGTCATATTTATTATCCAGGAAATTGAGAATTTTATAACAAAACAAATTATATTTTAGTTGAAAATAAGCCTACTAGAGAAATTAATCTTAACGTTGTCTTTCAAATGTTCCAAAAAATTAAATAATATCATTATGCTAAATCATGTGAGACGAATTTAGGATCATGTGGCCCATTTATCTTTTTGTTTTTTTATTGTTTTTTCGTAGTAAAACGCGGGGGAAAAACGAAAAAGAATACCTGATAAAATCACAACAATGAGCTAAAAAAATTATGATGTATTATGTAAGAGGCCCTTTTCTCATAGGGTGAGGCCTGTAAAACTCTAGGAACGGCCTTGCTCATGAACTAGCTAGGATAGCCCCATCTAATGCTAGCTCCCACGTTTATGATGATATACCGTCATGTATCCAAGATTTGATAGCTAATTAAAAGCAATGAATTTCTTTCTAATAAAAAAAAGATTAAAAATATAAAATATGCATCGGCATGTGTGACATAGTCAATTGTGTCACTTGATATACGCTGGAGGAAGTATTAGTTTCACCATTGAAATCAACACAATTATTAATTTATTTACAAATCGTGGAAACAATTAGTATTTAATTTATTTTTTTTAAAACAACAATTAGTATTATTTTGAGATAGAGAAAATCTTTTATTTCTATACATTCCAACGTCATTGAGTCGACATACACGTGTATTTATTAACCAAATCAGAATTGAGATTGAGATTGAGATTGTTCAGTTATACATGATGAATTTTCTTGTTCCAATCCCGTGTTTTGAGCAAATTATTAGCTCATTATAGCCTTTTCCTTTTAAGAATTTATTGTTTGAACGTACCATTAAATTCACATTCACACGTAATATTCCATCTTTCAATGAGTTGTCATAAACCAAATCTCAACAAATTTCCAAGTGTCAAATAAAAGAAACATGGTCCACAACATTGTCATAGAACAAATCACACACAATCACGTTTCTTAACATTTCTTTTAAAAAGCTTCTCCAAAAATTTATAAACAAGTGCTAATAAAGCAAAAATACGGTTTCGGAGGTACGAGGTTACCTTACCTCTACCATGAATCACGGCGGCGAAACATTGGACTTCCGAACCCTTAAAATTTTATCCGCCGTCGGTCGTGGTGCAAAGGGTGTCGTGTTTCTTTCAAGAACCTACGGATCATCGAAAGAAGAATGGTTGGCATTGAAAGTGATATCTAAAGAGCTTCTTTTGAAGAAAAATAATGGAAAAGGTGGTGAATGCAAAAGGGTGAAATTTGAACAACAAATACTACGTCGTTTTGATCATCCTCTCTTGCCTAGGTTTAAAGGAGCTTTTGAAACTGAAAAGCTTTTTGGATTTGCTATTGATTATTGTCATGGTGGAAATTTGCATTCTCTTAGAAAGAAACAACCGGAGAAAAAATTCTCTGAAGAAACAATCAGGTAAAATATTGTTTGAAAATTGCATAATGAATAAACAACGTTGTGTTTCTTTTTTTTTGTGCCTAGTTTTGTAAATTTTAAATATGGTGTATGATTGAATATTATGGCGTAATTTGATCAGGTAGCCGATCCACGTAGAAATAGATTTTGCTATTGTTGTTCTGTTTAAAAGGAGTCTAGAATATGATTATTGCCTAATTGTTCATATCAATTTTCTAGATTTAATCCCAGATTGATTCCCTAATGTCAATTCAGGTGGGTTAGTCTATACAAAACTTTGTTGTGTGGATCACAAATGCGCGGTGGCATTAGACTCATCGATTTGTCAGTTTTTTGGATCCGGATATCGAGTATTTAGAAGAAAAAACTCATATATTCAGGAAATTTTTAATTTAATTTTGTCACGCATTGCAAATTGTTCAAATGTTGAAAATCAACTTTTTAGATTTTTGTGGTTTAGTTAATTCTATAGATTTTTGCAATATATAACAATCATGATTTGAGAGATGGGTTAAGTTTAAGTTTTGATTATTTATTTGAGAAAAAGTTTCAGTCAGTTTCTTGATAACAATGAAGAATTTTGTGTTTAATTTAATGTGATTGTTAATTTTTCTTTTGTGAAGGTTTTATGCAGTGGAATTGGTGTTAGCATTGGAGTACCTACACAATTTAGGAGTAGTTTATAGAGATTTGAAGCCGGAGAATATCATGATTCAACAAACGGGTCACATAATGCTTGTAGATTTCGACCTATCAAAGAAATTAAATCCAAAATCACCAAACTCATTGAGTTCCAACTCGTCACCAGGTTCCAACTCACCACCAAATACAAAAAACAGAAGGAAGAGATGGTTATTGAAGTTCTATTCATGTCATTCCTATGTTGGGAAACCGAAATTTGAATCATTGAATCAAATCGATATCAACTCGGTTTTTAAAAGGAGTGAGTCAGACTCAGTTGAAAAGTCAAACTCGTTTGTGGGAACTGAGGATTACGTGGCACCTGAAGTTATATTAGGGAATGGACATAATTTTGGTGTTGATTGGTGGTCATACGGTGTCGTTTTGTATGATTTGCTTTATGGAACGACGCCGTTTAGTAGTCCAAATAGGAAAGAAACGTTTCACAAGATCTTGACAATGGAGGTTGAACAAAAGGGTGAATCAACACCGTTGAAGGATTTGATTGCAAAGTTGCTTGAGAAAGATCCTGATCGTAGGATTGAAGTTGATGAAATAAAGGGTCATGATTTCTTTAAAGGTGTGAAATGGAATACGGTGTTGCATATTGTGCGTCCACCGTATATTCCTCAGAATGAAGTTGAGGACAAAGCTGGGTTTTCGAGAAAAGATGTTGAGTCCTTTGTACATGGGATATTTTTTCCAAAGAATAAAAATAAGAGTGAGAAAGAGAAAAATAATGAGGTGAAAAAAGAAGGGAATGAGAAGGAGAAGGATGAAAATGATAATAATAAGAATGTGTGGGTTGAGAAGTTGAGTCAGACTCAAACTAAGGATGAAAATTTTTTGATTTTTTGATTTGGTGTATTTGTTCACGTTTGTTGAATATATTTAGTTTATTCTCCTTTTTAAATGTCATTTCCAATTTCTAGTCTAGTTTTTTTTTATGCAAGTTTCTGGTCTAGTTAAAATTTTGCTGCCATGCTCATATTTTTATTGACATAGTGATTAACAAATCGAATGAAAAAACATTTATATTCACAAAAGGAAAAGACTCTATAGATGGAATTGGCAGAGTAAAATCAGCCAAAATTTGGGTAATTGTCAATGTGTAAATATTGAAAAAAGATCTTATGTAATTTTTACACGAACGTGTATTTGCTTCCACGGCTGGCTAGACTGGAACTTATCATCTGCAACTATAGTTAATAATTTTTTTTGACAGTAGGAAATTGATAATTGGATTTCTTTATTTGGTTGTGCCATTCAAGAATTATGGAAGGATAGAAGGCCCTATAGTTTTCAATAGAAAGAATATCATAGTGATCTCTATCTCAAGAATGTCAGTATATATGAATCAATTAAGTTTGCTCAAAAAAAAACAAAATCAATTAAGGTGCATTCTAAATGTTCAATCTATGCATTTGGATTTGGTAATTTTTTAAATGAATTCCAAAATTATTGTTGAAATGATCCATTCGGGTACCACTACCAATTCTTTCCTCTAGAATTCATTTAAATTCTCTAGATTTGGAGAACTTCAAGTGTTCATGTATATAGAGGCCTCTGTTGTCAATAGTGGCCGCTCCGGCCACTATAGCGGAGCATAGCGGAAAAATCAAGACCACTGCACCAGACCGAATCGGCACGTGTTAGGCCACGTTGGTGTGTGTCAAAAGTGAAAAGCGGTCAAAGCGGACCTATAAATAGTAAAACAATAACTTGTACTAGTTGTATATAATTGGTATTAGCCATTTTTAATTTTGCTATCCTTTTATTTCATATTATGAATACTTCATGAAATTTTGAGCAATGTTTAAGGTATTTTAGTATTTCTTTTTTAATAGTATGGTATCTAGTATTAAATTTATTAGTGGCCGCACCACCGAAATAGCGCCCGCTACACGCCCCACTCCCACACCAATTATTGGGTTGGCCATACCGCATTGACAACAAAGATAGAGGCTAATCGATATGAAATTTTCACAACGATAAGGGTTACTTTTCTTTATGAGGGAACAATAGTAGATGTAGGTTGTCCTTCTCTTGCTTTAATTCTATTAGGTGTTACTTTGTCTCGTTTGATTAACTAAATTTATCCATCTTCATTTAAAAAAAATTACATGAGTAAAATGTGATTCTCACTATGCAAGTTCACTATATTTAAACTTCTCATCAATTTTTCTCATTTTAAATGATGGATGTCATCTTGAAAAAATTACACATGAAAGTTTTTTATATTGTTACCTTCCCATGCTATCATTTTATACTTCAATGATAGCATCCATGCTATCATTTTATGTAAGTTCCAAGGTATAGGAGTTCAAAGATACAGAAGCAACATATATATTGTCTAGTTTTATCAAATATTATTTAGTTTATGAAAATAAAGGTTCCAGGGTAGTATTGTTAAGTTCAAAGATAAATAATATATGGAATTTAAAACCTCAATCATCAAGACTTTTTTAATTATGTGAGGGGACAAACAAGCATAAGTCTTGACAAATAGTATTTTGTTTGGAAGTTTGGATATTGCTAAAGAAATTTCTTGTTAGTACAATAAGTATCAGATTTTTCTTCTTTAATGCCCCAACACAATCTATGATTGCACAATTAAGCTTTCCCTACATATAGACCTGCACATTTCTGTCTCAATTACTTGATATTTTCCAAGACTGATTTGATCAATCCAAAAATTCCATGTTTGATGTGTACTGTAAGAATGTGTTGTGTGCCAAAGTTGCACATAACAAAAGATACTATACAATCCAACTATTCAAGTCCAGCCAACTGTATATATGCGTCTTAGGAATGACATCATCTGTGAACCTTGTATATAAGAACCATTCAGGCACACCATTTGACACACTCAACACATTCTTTTGTGTGCAAAAATGGCACACAACACATCCTTACAATATTTTCATCAACCATGGAATTTTAGGATTCAAACATTCTTCATGTGTATCATAGGAATAATTGGAACATTGTATATAAGAACCATATGTGCTCACCATTTGACAAATTAAGATGCATTTCGTACTACTTATGAACTATTAGCAGAGAAGTTAGAGCACAGATAAAAACACTTGCCAAACTGTATGCAGAGAACTGTATTACAAGAATGTCATACCCACCACAAATGACAGTGAAAACATCTTCATTTCATAGCCAAACTAATGCAGAAAACCAAGACACCACTATAACCATGTCCATGACCGACCTTAAGCATGGTCATCACAAAGAAGCATCGACCATATTACCATTGCAAATCATTCTTCAGTGAAAAAAAAAAACATTTTTATCCTTCAAAGGCACATAGTGAATAATCAACTTCTTATCCTTCAAAGGCACATAGTCAATTATCACCAACGGCAAACCCAAAAAAAAAAAAACATTGTAGGCACATCAAGCAATAAATGATGATTTCAAGGGCTAGGTTTTGCCAAAGAATTCATTAGTATGAATGACAGACTACTTTGAAAATAGATAGCATTATACCCGTCACAAATCAAAAACAAGCGGAACAAAAAGCAATTAAAACTGCAATATTTCATCAGAGCTAGAATATAATAAGAGAGAATTAAGATGACTATTAATATGAATGTGCCAAAATACTCTAAACAAATTATAACTCAAGTATTCAACACAAAAAACTCTGGGATTCAAACACGGTAATAATCCATTAGACAACAATCCTGAGAACAATTGTCTGCCATGTTCATACCATAAACAACAAAAGCAAAAATGATTTGACATTGCAAAAGCAATCACTCGTCTTCTTGACTGCGCAACCTGGCCAGCTTGTTGGTGACAACAACATCCAATTGTGCTGCACGTTCAACAATGTCCTTCCTTTTCCTGGTTGACACATTGTGTGCAATCTCAGCACAGTATGTCCTGAGGTTTGTTCATGTAAATGTCAGAATATGGCTACTAAGAGACAATGAGATTAAGAATCAGGATGCAAACTAAAACCAGTTACCTGTTGTGCATCATCAAAAGTTCCAGGTCCTGGACATTGTGCACGACAAACTTCTTGAATCCATTAGGCAAATAGTGGCGGGTCTTCTTGTCTGAGCCGTATCCAATGTTAGGCATCAAAGTAACTCCTTTGAATTTTCTCCTAACTCGTGAATCAATACCCTTTGGCCTGCGCCAGCTTTGCTGCATACCACAACAGTTACAAGGTCAGTATATTATAAACACACAGAATCAATGTGCACAAAATATTCAACCAGCATATACAGAACAACAAATAAAATGGAAGTAAAAAATAACAGATAACAGGAATCAGTAGGAGTAGGTAGGAAGGAGTAGGTAGGAACATAAGCGATGTTTTTGTATCATAAAATGCACTAGAAAATTGCTACACCGACAAAATATGGAAATGACACAATAACTTTAGTCTGTAATTTGTACATTACATTTTCAGCAAAAATAATTAGGTAAATGAGTGTAACAAATGGAAAACATTTTGATTTAGTCTATAATTTGTACATCACGTTTTCAGCAAAAATAATTAGGTACATGAGTGTAATAAATGGAAAGCATTTCGATTTACCCTGAAATTATAACATTCAATCTACAAGTGTTCATGTGTATTAATGAGTTAGCTTAAGAAAGCTCAAACATACATACATGAACCTTTTTGATAAAAGCTCAAACATACCACGAAGGCCTATCCAACAGTTTTCCAAACACACTAAATCATTTGATAAAACATAGTTTGCAGCTAAAAAATATATACAGTGAAAATCTCTACCATTTTTGAAAGCTAATCTATTCTCACATACCTTCACACATATTCTCCTGTCACTTTGTGGCCTGATGAACCTCTTGACACGCTTCTTCACAATCTTCTTGGTGAGCAATGGAACGGCCATCTTGTCTCTACAAGACACATGAAAAAATTATATAAGAATACTAATACTAATCAATTACACAAAACAAAGGGACACAGATAATAAAAAAAATTATAAGAATATATACAAAAGAAAAACAGCAGAGATCTAAACAGAAAACACTTTTAGACTTGTTTTGAGCATATGCAAGGTGGCTTATGCAAATAAATAAGCTTTTAAGTATTATTCATAAACCCGTCAAGAAATTATGAAAATACAATTTTCGTTAGTGAGAAAATATGAATTAACAAAGGTGATTTATTTGCATAAACTATTTTTCATAAGCACAAAAACAAGCCAACCAACAACAGCCCTTAATCCAACACAACTTATTGGGGTCCCTATGAGCATGATAAAAACTAACAAAAAATAATCTAAATTTTTTTTTGGTCAAGAAAATAATCTAAATTTTACACCATACGATATTAGAAAATCAAATAAAATTGAAATTCAACGAATAAACAAAATAAATTACTACAAGGCTTAACCCTAATTTCGATTACAAAACAAGCTTCATTTCCAAAAAACACAGTTCGACCCATCTTTGTATTTCACTCAGAAAAACGCTGAATCCCAAAAAAATCAAATCTTTAGGTTCATAACTCAGTTCAAAGCTTCACCTTTTATGAAACCAGATCGAGAGAAGAAGAACAAAATTAATAAACAAAAATGGTTTCAATCAGAAGCATAATATAAAGGTAAAATTGTGGTACTACAAAATCAACATCAAATTAAATCAAATAATGAAAGAATATTAATTAGGGTTTTGCATACCTGCTTGAATCGCTGCTTCAGAGATGTAAGAAGCAATGAGGCAGCAGAAGCTAGGGTTTTGTATTTAGTATATATCTCAATTGGGTAGTGATTCTCTGTTGTATCATCCACCGTAAAAATAACGTGGATACTGAAATAAATGGGCTTAATCTTAGTTAGCCCAGATATATGGACTACATTGATCTTTATTATTCTGAATATAAAGTAAATTGCTCTTTTCACATTAAAAATTGTTTTCTCACTCCTTGAAAATATCAAATTATCCTCAACAACAATTAATTGTTGTTTGTTAAATGAATTAGCGGCAGTTAACTGTTGTTGGACTTTGTTAGTGAGCAGTAGTTAATTGTCTATAAGTATTTTGGTATTTTTGAGGTGGGAGGAAGCAATTTTTTACGTGAGAAAAGCAAACTTCGAATATAAAATGACAATTTCTTTTTTCCAAGATACTAGTTTCTCACGTGCTCTATAAATTTCAGATTTTATAATCCGAACAGCGTTAAACACCCTTCAAAACACGTTTAGAAATCCTTCATGATTTTGAATTTTATAATCCAAATAGGATGCACGAAAATATTGGGAGGGTGGGAAAAGAAATTGCCATATAATTTTGGATTAAAAAAAAAAAAAACTAAAACTAACTTGAATATTGGAATCCCTTAAAAAAAAACTTGAATATTGGATTGGTGTATTATTATTATTTTTGTTAGTTTCGCACACATGGAGAAGTGGGGAATCCTAAGTTTGTGTTTGGTGCCACGGTTGTATATCAAAATTACAGTGATTAATCATGACTTTATAGATGCTACAAGGTGTAACTAAAAAATACAGTGGGTCATTATTATTTTGAAATACCAAAAATGATATCGACTGTACATTAAATTTAAACTCATGGATAAATATTCAGTTCGTCAAAAAATATGTTCTGGCTATTGAAAGATGCATTGTTCATCGTCACCCTCATCTAACCCTCCCATCACCACCGCTTGTACCAAAACTGCTCTGATGATAACAAAACCGGTCTTAATCCTTTGGTTCTGCCTTGTTGATGGCAATGAACCCTCGATCGCCCAAGATCCAACCCTAAACCTAATATTACCAAACAAAAGACATCCGCCTAAGCATTGAACAATGACTGTGATATACCTCTTAGCCAGCTTCCAAAACCCAGTGTGAAAGGTAATCGTTGAGCAATAACGATCCCATAAGAAGAATACGTCAAAGGAACGGACGCGTGCAAGAACAATGTGCATGCTAGAGTGATTTGGCCAAAGGGCGTGACTCCGTTGACAAATGTTGCCTTAAGAGAGAAGTTAAAGCCTCAATGGAGCTCATTAGGTTGTTGGGGAGTAAGGTGAGCCCTGGGAAGAGTCCTGACAAGTTTCCTAAAGTTGAAAATGAGAATGTTCAAGTTAACTTCATCAGCAATGATGAAGAGAGTTCACAAGCATCTGAGTTTGTTGATGCAAAACTCACCAATGATGAAGCACACAATTCTACAGAACAAGAAGATATCCCAAATACTCCAATCAGAGATCAAAAGTACATGGAGTTTCTACATGAATCTTGGGCTAATCTAGCTGACCAAGAACAAGAAGAAGTGCTAAGAAAGCAAGAAAATGAAAGAATTGTTGATGAATCCCCCATGTTGGAAAACCAACAAAACATTGAAGACTCATGTTTCAAGCTTGTTACTCACAAGAAAAAACAACATAAATCATATTCCTCTGGAACCAAAAGTAAGTATAATATTAGGTCTAGGATTGTTCAAAACAAACCTTTCAGATGAAGGGTCTTTTCTTGAACCTTGGGGGTTTGGCTAACTCCCTACAAGATTAGCCCTTAAAAATTTCATAAAACTCATAAATCTGACTTTGTTTTACTAGCTGAACCTTGGATGGATTTTAGCAAGTTCCCTATCAACTGGCTTCATGGGTTAGGTCTCAAACTGTTTGCTCTAAACAACAGACAACACTTGCTTCCTAATTTACGGTGTATATGTAAGATTAACCATAACCCAACCATTTTGTCCATAACAAACCAACATGTTAGCTTTTCTCTTACTGATAATCACCTTACTTTTGGTATATCTGATGTGTATGCTTCAACCTCTAGTTTGTCTAGAAGAGATCTATGGAATGATTTACACTTTATTCAGTCTCAATATAACATTCCCTAATGTTATATTGGATATTTTAATTCCATTATAGGAGCACATGAACATAGACGATGTATTACACCTGCTAGATCCCCCATTGATGATTTTGTCAATTGGAATGATACCAACAACCTGATTCACCTGCCAACCTATGGTGCTTTCTTCACTTGGTCCAATGGAAGAATAGGTAGAAGACTAACTGAGAGAAGATTGGATAGAGCAATCTGTAATCATGCCTGGATTGATATGTGTTCCTCCATCTCAGTCTAAACCCTAACCAAATTGCATTATGATCATTTTCCTCTTCTCTTATAATTTCACACCAGCTCTCAAAGTATTGCATCTCAATTTAGATTTATGAAAATATAGTCTTTACATGATGATTGTCACAACATTGTTGAAAACATCTAAAGCTCTATAATTTATGGTTGCCTAATGTACATTTTATCACCAAAGCTCAAGCTAATAAAAGAGAAACTAAAGACATGGAACAAAGAAGTTTTTGGAAATATCCATGTGTTAGTGAAAGAAGGTGAACAAAAGTTAAATGTTATCCAAGAAGAAATTAACAGGAACGATAACAACGACTAACTTTTTTATCAAGAGAAGCAAGCTCAATTGAACCTTCACAAAGCTCTAGACATTAAAGAAACCTTCTGGTGTGAAAAAGCTAAAATCAACTGGTATTTAGAAGGTGACAGAAACACTAGATACTTCCATAAAGTCTCCAGAATCCAAAACTCAACCAAAACCATATCTTACCTTAAAGATGGTGACAATATGTTACAAGAGCCTGAGCATATTGCAGAACATATTACTAACCATTTTAAAAATATTTTGTGATCTTCATATGTTTTTCAGGTTAGCAATTTGGTGGAGGAAACAATCCCCATTTTGGTGAACCAGCAAACAAACAATATGTGGACTATTGCTCCTACTGCTTTTGAAATCCATGATGCAGTGTTTGCTTTGAATAAAGAGGGAGCTCCTGACCCTGATGGGTTTTTGATGAGTCAATAATGAGTCGATAATTAGTTATTTTTAATATAATATTTGAGTTTATTTTATTTAGATTTAATATGTTTTTATTTCCTTTTAGAGCTATTTTACTTCAATTGCAAGTTATTTTATTTCAGGAACAAATATTCAAAAGATTGAGTCTTGGAGCAAAAGAAAGGAGAAT
>Ga0228710_1008980_pt1 | contig 14098 bp, 8 predicted proteins | sample MedpolnodulmetaG_FD_177995 | JGI IMG/M metagenome (GOLD analysis project Ga0228710, IMG submission 177995) | Root nodule microbial communities from Medicago polymorpha collected in Santa Monica, California, United States - pink nodules | ecosystem: Host-associated > Plants > Roots > Nodule...
CCCCCCCCCCCCAGCTAGAAGCAACCATATATAGTGCAATCATTTGGTTGTTAAATTGCTAGAATGAATTTAGTTCACAATAACTAGCTCGATAGCTTGAGCTAGAAGCAACCGTATATAGTGCAATCATTTGGTTGTTAAATTGCTAGAATGAATTTAGTTTCATGTCTAACAAACACAGAGGAACAAAGTGAAAAAACAAGAGTGAGTTTGTTGCGAGTTGAGTCTTAAGCTTTGTGATTTCACACCATTGTAAACGTTGATTCATAGTGGAGTTTTTGCTCGGATTCTGATCGAGGAAAAACACTTAGTAAGAAACTTTAAAACAAAATATAACACTTTTATTGCATAGTTTGAAATTCTTTGAATATTAATTGCTTTTGGTCACATGATATTTGGTTGCATCTATTACTGTCCCGTAGCAAAAGCCTCAACTGGAAAAGTTTTGGTGATACCAGCTAAACTCTTGAAGTGAATCTTTCCATTGAGTGTTTTATCAATGGTAATTTCATTAACAGGAGGCCAAAGCATGAGTTCTTTGGCTTTCACCCCTTTGAGCTTCTTAATTTTCTTTTGCAACATGTAACCATTGATTTCAGTATCATAACTCACCAACTTGCCAATCAATTTATAGTTGTGTTCGACTTTCTTCTTCTGCAAGATACGCATGTAACCGGTGTTTCTAACAAAACTAACTTCGATTACATCTGCGAGTGGAAGAAGTCCTAATGGAAGTCCAAACTCATTTAACATAGATATTGCTAATTTGATTTCTTCTTCATGTCCCTTAGCAACAACTGCACCATCTAATTTTTCTGCCATTTTAGCTACTTGAATTTCTAAATATCAATGGAAGTATATGTTGTTTGAGATGGTTGAGCTAAGGTAAATGAATGAATTGGTTAGGCTTTAAGGTATGTTTAGTCCTTGCAATTAGGCGCCATTTAAAAATTCGTCCCTGTAATCGCTAATCCTGGCGATTTACCCTTGCATTGTTTAATCAGTTAAAAATTCGTCCCTTCTCCCAGTTAATGACTGCCACGTCATCAAATTAACAAAATGGCATGGGAATGGACAAAAATACCCTCATCATCCTTCTTCTTCCTTTGAACAACGCAAAACAAAACATGTGGGGAGGCACATCCTATCTCCAATCACGGATTCCGGCGATTTCGGCGGCGGTGGATCTAGCTCAAAGGGAGTCGTTGCAGGTTGGGTGAATTCCGGCGATTTCGGCGGCGGTGTTGAGCTAATGGGTTCGCTGGTACGAGGATCTCACCGTCCACCACCCACGAATTATCATCCAAAGCTTCTGCTTTTTCAATCGGATCTGTGACACCCAAACATTATAAGTTTCTACTTACTCATTATAAGTATCCGCCGCCGCCGTCGTAGCGGTTTCTGTCTCCGTTTTCAATCTTCACCGTAAAGCTTCTCTAATTTTTCTTGTTGTTTTTCTTCTTCTGTGTATGTTGAATTGGGAAAAAAATTGTGTATGTATGTTGTTTTTCCTTCTTTCTTTGATTTTTCTGAGTTGAAAGTGAGAAGGTGATGAATAATCACGAGTATATGATGAAGGAGGAAGGAGGTTATGGAGAGGTTGGTGGTGGTGTCGTGATGCATAGAAGAGAAGAGGAGTGAAAGTTTTGAGAAGATGACATCAGAGGTATTTTTGTCCTTTCCTATGCCATTTTGTTAATTTGATGACGTGGCAGTCATTAACTTGGTCAAGGGACGAATTTTTAACTGATTAAACAATGCAAGGATAAATCGCCAGGATTAGCGATTACAGGGACGAATTTTTAAATGGCGCCTAATTGCAAGGAGTAAACATACCTTAAAGCCAATTGGTTATATACATTGATTGATACACTAGCTGTAGGTTGCATGTGACAAATAGAATGGAGAAAACAAGAAGAGTAGTGTTGGTATTAACCATCAAATGTATTTTCCAATTTATTTATAAGTTTCTGCCGGAAAATTCTATCCTTATTTGTATGTCTGAATTGCTTGCAACTTGTTTACCATATATGTCATTTGACCAGTTAATGAAATAAATTTGGAAAATTTATTTTAATTATTCCAAAAGTCGTTTTTAAAAGTTACTAGATGCAGAATGGGAACAAAAACAACTAATTTTAGATGGTATAAAATCTTTCAAAGTTGTACGATGAGCTCTAAATGCAAGGCTACCTATGTTTGATTCACTCACAAAAAAAAAAAGCTCCACATGTTTGGTAGAATCATAGATTGTCTTCTACATAGTACAGATTGAACATTTTGCAGATAATAGATAGTGTTTTTTATATTTGCTTATCAGACTATTTGTTGATTACCTTTTTTTTTGCAGCATCATGAAGGGGAAACCACTACTAATTTCATATCATTTTGGAATGAACATGTATCTTTTGAAGCTGATGATTTCTTATGTTGCTTGTGGGAATGGCTTTATCCAAGTCTTAGAGTCTTAATGTTACTTGAGGTAGAAGTTGATCAGTGTGGGTCAAAGTAATTTGTATTTATGTTTAAGTTAATTCAGTTCCATGTATGTTTGTAGCAATTAAGTATAGCCAGTGGGTGTACTCCTATTAAGCAGGTTGTTTATGCTATATCTTTAATATAATTCAATAGTTATATATGGTATTTTGGATGTTTATCTTCGTGTATGTCTCCTTCGTAAGTGCTAAATCCATTCACCCATTAAGTGATTATATTAACCTTGAACTTGATACATTGTATATATCCTTTTGCTTTGTTGAGGTAGCCCTTTAAACAATGGAATTCAACAACCCGTGCATCGCACAGGCTTAAGACTAGTTACAGTACATACTCATTCTTTCCTTTGAGTGTCGTTTTAAACTAGTACACTTAAATTGATAAAATGAAGGCTTAAATGCACTTTTGGCCCCCTATGTTTGCCGTCGTAGCGATTTTGGCCCCCTAACACAAAAAATGCAATTTTGACCCCCTAATTTTCGCAACTATGCTGAGAAATCGCCACGTGTCCCAAAAAAGGGGCCAAAATCGCAACTTTTTTTAAAGATAAGGGGCCAAAAGAGCATATTTCCCTAAACATGGCAAAATTAGGGGGTTAAAATTGCATTTTTTTTGTTAGGGGGCCAAAATTGCTACGAGGGTAAACATAGGGGGCCAAAAGTGCATTTAAGCCTAAAATGAATTTTTGGAGTTTTTTTCCTTCAATTATACCCTCATTTCACCAATAAATTCCTTATTTTTTTCTCCTATAACAAACAACATACACACTCACCCTCTCCCCTTTAACACTTTGTTCTTCACTTAAGCAAAATTTAACTTCCCTCCAACCTTTTATTCAACATTTAGGCCTCAACTATGCTTTCAACTAATACTAGATTTAAATTGATGTTTTTAACCAATATTAGATTCATACTTTGTGTCATAAATTTGAATTTTGTGATTACTCATTTGCTTGATTTATAGAATTTCAACGCTTAATGTTTCCATTTTTATAGGTAATACAACTTTGTCTAAAAAAACATTTAAATTTTTTTCTTCTAATATATAACATTAATTAGTTTTATTGAATAGTACTAATAAATAGGAGTAATTAAGAAAATGGTATAATTGACTCACCGGTACTCTTAAACTATTAAAAAAAAGCTTGAAATTTCTAAATATATAAGCTGTATTGAAAAGTAGTAAATATGAGCTATTGAAGAAAGGGTATAATTGATTACTGCATTATTAAACTATCAAAACAACAATTAAATAGAAACACAAATTTATTAGAAACGACATTTAAAAGGAAATAGATGAAATAATATTTATGTGTATTGGTTTGGTTTTGGAAAAGGGATTCAAAAGTAAATTTTATCGATTGTTACATCCAAATGCATCCAATCAATTTTAGTTTTGTATGGTTATTTTGTACGAATTTGGATGTGAACATCTCTAAACATTAACCATTCACATTAATATGACATCTATTGAGGAATATTTTGAATAGTACAATTTTTTTTTGAAGAATTTTGAATAGTACAATTGATTTGAGTTAAAAGATTACATTTGTTTCAAATTGAACAAATGAAAAAGAAGAATTAATCTATTATTTAAAGTTGGATATATTAATTTTTTTTTTTTGACAAGTGGATTTATTAAATAATGTTAGTCTTATTTTTGCAAACTATATTTTGTTAAGAAAAGTTCCATTATTGATGAACAATTAACAACTTTGTTGTAATAACAACAGGAATCAAAGTTGAAATTCGGTAGAAAGATAGGGAAAAAGAATAATTCTTGGACACAAGAATTTGAACTCTTTATTTGATCACACACAAAAAAGTGGATATGTCATAATCATTTGAAAATTAATTATTATTTAATTATTATTTTTTCTACTTTTTCTTTCTTTTTTATGTGTGTGACCAAATAGAGGGTTCAAATCCTTGTGTCCACCCAAGAGTTTCTAAGGGAACAAATGTTTGAAGACTACTATAGTAGAAATGATATTTGTTTATTCTCTCTCTTTCTTTTTCTCTCTCTATTCTTTTGGACTAATAAGGAGAGAGAAAATGAAAGTTTTCATCAAATATCAGGTGTCGTGAGCTGATTGGTAGACACTAGCCACCCCAGCTCATCTGGCTCACAATTCACAACACACGAATGACTCTGAAAAAATGAACAACAACCACCGGAACTTGTCACAATTTGCACCCAAGAAATTTCACACTTACTTTAAATTTGAAAGCAAGTATTTGGAAAGTTGTCGTTCCTTTGCTATATGGCAGCAGCATCCCCTTTTATTTACGCACGCTATAATAATTACTCTCCACCAATTACTTCTCGCTCTTCTCAACCTTCATCTTCATCCTCTCCCTGTTGCTCTTCTTCCTCCACCCCTAACTCCATTTTCACCCCCCTTTCTGGTATTTTATTCTTTTTCAATTTTACCTTACTTACTCCCTTACTTCTAAACCCTCCTGCATTTATTGTTATTCTATAATTCGGTTAATTTGTGGTGTATTGTAATTATTACAATTTCAATTCGATTGAACCAAGTAATTCACTTCCATTCCGAATTAAATAAACTTTACTTGCTTGCCAAACTCTGGATTGTCAAGAACCCTTCCCCCCGGAACCAACATACAAAAGAAAAAAACAATAATTTGAATTAAATTGCGTTTTTCTAGATTTTCATGTCTAAGTTGTTGTCACGTAACTAAAAGTTCACGGGTTTAAGTCTTGGAAACAGTCTCATGTGTACATAATAGGGTTAGACCGTGTATAATACACCCAAATGGTGGTACCCCTTCCTGGATCTTGTATATGCTGGAGAGGGCTGCACTTATGTGTTGCATTCTCTTCCCTCCTGCTTTGTATTTCTTTTAAAAAAAATTGTTTGTGTTATATTTCCTAATTTGTAGGTAACATACCATAGAAATATTAATATATGATTTTAATGTTGGAGATGAACTTCTGCAGGTGCAAACAAGGTAGAAAGACACATAAGCCTTAGAGCTGAAGCTATGAGTACTACCACTCAGGGAAAGTCTCCTGCTAGAATCACTGGGAATCTGAAGAATGATCCTGATCATCTACTTGTTCTTGTCCATGGTATCTGGTCTAGGTAATGTTGTTTGTATTACTATGTTTTTATGTTCATATTTGAGTTAAAAGATGGTCTGAACGGCCGGTGAAAAGAAAAACCAACAAGCTTAAGGTTTTCATGATTATGTACAATATTGAAAGTTCCTTTGTGAATCAATGTTGGTTACTGGTTAGGGATCTTAAAAATTTTTCCTTACTAACTACACTGAATATGTTTAATTATCTAAAAACCTGAGTTATTTTGTGATGTTCTCATGTGGATTAAAGCAAGTGTTTGAGGAGTGTTCAGAGTATATAGATTTTCCCTGTCCTAGTCTTTTTTTTTTTTTTTTTGCAATCAAAAGATCTTTCCATAGAAAAGCAAGGCCATGTGCGTGAGCAGCGTGACACATTTTTTTGGCTTAAATAATCAGTGAAAACTTAATTAGTTGAGAATCCCTATATCTTACACTAAAACTTGGATGAATAGACTCTTTCAGAACCCAGAAGTAATGCACAATATCTCTAGTAATTGGATGTTGGAAAATTTCTGCAGTCATTATTGTACTGTTTGTACCACAAGCGGTGCCTGGCATTTGTTCACTATTTTGCTGCTGGTTTTTGCTCTCCAATTGGATGTTTTAACTTGTTTTAACTGATACAGCCCAGATGACTGGAGTTATGCGGAGGAAGAGTTAAAAATGAACCTTGGGAAAAGCTTTTTAATTTATGGTAACTCCATATTTTTACTTATGGTTTAATACCATTTATTTTGTTTCTACCACCTTTTTTTTCTTGTTTTCTTTAAATACAATTTTTATGTTTGATCTGTGCTTAATTTTGTATTGTGTAAATGCTTAAAACTCATTGAAGGTAGTGGAAAATGCATGTTGTGTGTATTGTGCACAAAAACATATTCAAACCCCAACAGAAGAACATTTTTGAAAATCTTGGGATGATTGCGTTATTGTGGTAAACTGTAAACTGACTGAAATGCCTTAGCCAACTCAAAGTTGATCACACTATCTCTCTAGTGCTAAACCATGGTTGTTTTCTGTGTAATTCATGAGATAAACATATTTTTATCAGTTGTACACATTAGTTACCCCTAGTTAGTTGTATATGTTGAGAACTTTTTTTTGCAGAACTGCTCGTGTGTGTGTCCAATGTTAAATTAATCTTTAATTGTTTTTTGAAAGTCCTTAAAAATGAATTTGATTTCTGCAGCAAGTTCGTCAAATGCTTACACCAAGACATTTACTGGGATTGATGAAGCTGGAAAGCGATTAGCTGATGAAGTGAGTCTTCAAGTATTATATACAAATCTGTTTGTCCAAAGTTTGCACCTCCAGAGTCGGTTCTGAATCAGGTCTTGAATAATATAATATTTGCTTTTATCACAACAGGTCATGCAAGTTGTAAAGAATAATCAGAGCCTGAAGCGAATATCCTTTCTGGCCCATTCTCTTGGAGGACTATTTGCTAGATATGCGATTGCTGTTCTGTATTCACCTAATACCTATAATAGTGGCCGACCTGATGATCCAGCGAACAGCGACATGGAAAATTCACAGAAAACACACTTTTCAAGAGGGATGATTGCTGGATTGGAACCAATGAATTTTATTACTTTAGCAACCCCGCATCTTGGTGTAAGAGGGAAAAAACAAGTATGTTCAGGACAATCAAATTATGAAGCTTTTATTTTGATACATATGGACTTATATCTGAAAATATAATGCAGTATTGGTTTTTTCTTTAGATACTGTATGTTTTATGCTGATGATTCACAGCTTACATAATATTTTGGCTTAATTATTATAACAATTAAAATATTCAATATTTTCAACTCTAAATTAAATTTTGTGCTATCTACAGAAAGTTTTACTCTTAGAAGTCCAACAAATTTTTTCTTATTGAGCAGAGTGTAACTTTCCTCTAATTTTTGTTTGAGCCTTCTCTATATACTTTTTTCTCTTAACCGGTTCTTATTTGTTCTCTTCCATCATTTTCTTTTCCATTACTTAATCATTCAAGTTTAATCGAATCCATCATTGATTTTCATGATTGCCACAAGAATCTTCATTGCATGCAATGCCTTTAGAATTTTTATATAGGTCAATGGGTTTTTGACTTTTTTTGTAATGATTTTTTCTGTTAACATTCATACTTCACAGCTTCCATTTCTATTCGGTGTTCCGATCCTAGAAAAGCTTGTTGCGCCTGTAGCTCCATTGTTTATTGGTCGGACTGGTAGTCAGCTATTCCTTACTGATGATAAACCCAACAAACCATCCCTTCTTTTGAGAATGACTTCTGACTGTGAAGATGGAAAATTCATGTACGTAGAGGAAATTTTCTTTGCTGATTACAGGTTCCTTTGTTTCAGTAAAACAATCATGTTCTTATAACATTTTTATGTTTTGTAGATCTGCACTTGGAGCATTTAGACGTCGTGTTGTTTATGCTAATGTATCATATGATCGTATCCTTTCAGTGTATTAGTGACACTTATTGGCCCTTTCTTCATTAATTTGTGCAATTCCTTTAACCTACATAGATATGGTTGGGTGGCGCACATCCTCCATAAGGAGGGAAATCGAACTTGGTAAGGTGAATATGATTATTTTTCTTCTTGTTAAAATTAATATTAAATATCTGGATTACAATAAAATAAACATGTCGTATGATTATGAAATTTGTATTTAGTAGCTGAACTCCTGAATGTGTTTAAGTCCCGTGTTTAACAAAACCAAGAAAGTTAAGAACTCCTATAACGCCTGAATATAATGCATTAATTTTCAGTAATTTCAGAAGCACTTTTTTACTCTTTCTTGAGCTTTGCCAATTAACACTTCAGTCTTCACATTTTGAATCATTGGAATGGTTATATACTTATCACTGCTGACATATCAAAATTTTATCCATATCCTATGTTTCAAATATTCCACCATAATTATAAATTCCAAGTAGATATGTAGTTCAATGCAGAAACACAATGTGTTGGCATAAGTTTCAGAAAAAGGAAAACACCGACATGTGGAAGTTGATAAGGCAAATGTATTTGTGTTAAGTAACTAACATTTTGTATTTGTTCCAACAGCCTCCACGCCAATCTTTGGATGGATACAAGCATGTTGTTGATGTGAATTACTGTCCCCCAGTTCCTTCCGATGGACCTCAATTTCCTCCGGAGGCAGTGAAAGCAAAGGAAACTGCACAACATACACATAATAGTGTAGAATTTCATGAAATTATGGAAGGTGATTACCATAATCAAAACTAACAGAAGATACTGTAATTTACATTGTGGGACACTGTTGTCTTGTTGCCAAAATCATTTTGTTGTCTTATTGCTAAATCCACTTGATGTTTTAAACAGAGGAGATGATACAGGGATTACAAAGATTGGGATGGATAAAAGTTGATGTCAACTTCCACTCAGCAGTTTGGCCTCTCTTTGCCCATAGTAACATCCATGTACTGCATTTCTCTGAATCTTTATTTCAAGTATTCTGATATCTCTGATATAGTTAAATTTGTAACATGAGTATTCCTTGGATTTCAGGTGAAAAAGAAATGGCTTCACAATGCTGGTGCAGGAGTAGTCGCTCATGTTGTTGACAGCTTAAGACAGCAAGAAACATCCTCAATTTTACCAACATCATAAAAAATGTTGTGATAAGTAACAGGCTCACATTGGTAAACCTTTACTGGTTTATACACGTAGGAAAATTGAATAAGGGAGAAGAAATTAGTTACAAGAGATAAAAAAAAAAGAAGATCTGATAGTATATACAGTATCAGGAGAAGAATGTAAGATATCTTTGGAAAAACCAATTGTTAGTTTGGGTCTTGAGAATGCGTTTCTCTAACTAGGGGGTTGACACCCATTATTTTCTGTGTAAATTCACGCATACATGAATACAATCATACTCCCCATTTGATACATCAATACAAACATACTCATCATTTCATATATTTGTTCCATTCATTTATTCCATTTTTGTTTTCACTTGAATTATGAAATCTATCAAATGGTGCTTTCGTCAAGAGATTGATTCTATTAAGCAATCCAACACAGATTGGCTGCATTGGAACCACAAGTTGCTGCTTTTGAGTCCATGCTACAAAAACCAAGAGGCATTGTTACGGGCACAAGATCATTTGGTGTGCTCGCATGATGTGACACTGCAGGAACACTCGGCTCAGCTGGGGTTCCTTGATGACTAGTGTCACAAAGATCACCAAGTCCCTGCAAGCTCTACATACTGAGGTGCAGGAAGGATTCCAACTCCAAAAAAGCAGTCCCACTCAGTCCGGCTCCGTTCGAGTGGTGGTTCGGGGAACTGAGCGACAATAAAAAATTATAAAATTGGGGATGTGTACGTTATAGAAGGAACAATCTGTATATTTGAATGAATAATACTGATTTACATCAGTTTGTATATATAGAGACTAATAAGCAACTAACTCCTAAATATAAGCCAAGTGATAGAGGAGCCTTTGATATGCTATTCAAAATACTGTTGCACAGTTCCTTCCTATATACAAGGAGGTGAATGATAACTATGAATCCATATCTACTTGTTGATTAAGTACTCCTATATACGTAAGGGGTCCATTTAAAAACTTGTTTGAGGAGTTCCATCGTAGTTATTAGTCATTATTTGGTCCCTTGGTATAACCTTGCGGATGTTATCAGGTTATAATCATGAAGGAATACAATTATTTAAAATAAATACATAAAAATCAGTCAGAACAATATACATGAATACTGTATTAATATAATTTAGGTTTTTTTTTTGTGTCAAAGAAACTAATCGCGAAATTTCTACACACTATATGAGTAGAAAACACACTATGCATATCAAATGTCTCCACAACTATTTTGAGGTGCATTTGAAATAGATTGTTAGCAAAAAAATTGTTCAAACAAATTTTTCGGTAAAAGAAGATCTTATTTATCTCTTGGTTTATAATCCAATTCAAGGTAAAAAAAAAATGTTTTCCTCTTAAAATTCAATTTCATATCCAAATAAATCAAGCAAAAACGTAAAACTACAATGTTCCTTTTGTGATAAATCAAAGAAAAGCGTAGATTATGCACATTTCTAAATTCTTTGCGGAGAACATTTGTTTGAAAGATATCCACCAACGGGTAAATGTGCTTCAAGGATGCTTATACATTTCAAAAGCCTCCATTGAATGAGATGCTTTGGGAATATTTGGAATTCTTCTACTGCTTAAGTGGGTCAAATGTAATACCGATGGTTCTACGAAGGGTTGTCTCCGGACCTGCACCTTGTGAAGATATTTACCGCAATAAGGATGTCAATTATTTAGGTAGCTTTGCGGTCAATGTGCATAACGCTACTTACTTTCAAGCTTAGTTTCTAATATTGTTCCTTGGTATCTAAGGAATAGATTGTTGAACTGTATGGAGTTAACATGAAACATGTATTTTTTACATTTTTCATGTTTTGTAGAGAGGGAAATTAGTGTGCTGACAAAATTGTTTTTATTGATCTTTAACAGAATGATTTGATTTAGATAGATTCTACTTCGTTGTGCATTTTAAATTCTTTAAATCGTAATAGATTAGGATTTTTGTGAATTAAAATTTTGTTGATGTCAATATTTGTTAAAGGTTCCCTTCCTTATTGTTTTTGTGGGTGTTTTCTCTATACTCTTTTCTCCCAACAAGTTTTATTTCTTTAGATTTTCCTTATTTTTAAGTGTTGAAGCTTATATGTACATTTATATTGAAGCAAAATCTTTTTAATTAAATCGCTTATTATTGTTTTTGTAATACCATAAAACAAGAAAATTTCCTTATAAAATTCAATTTCGATTCAATCACGCAAAAAGTGCAAAAACACAAACATTCCTTTTTCAAAATTGAATTCAATCAATTCAGACTCAAACCAACGCGTAATCACTTCTTAAACGCGCTTCTATAAAAAGAAACCCTCATTCTCATTTCTTCTTCAAACCTCGCAGATCTTCCATGGCTTCCCCTAACCAAAACTTCGTCTACACCGCCAAACTCGCTGAACAAGCCGAACGCTACGAAGGTAACATCGCATTTTCGCTTTTGATTCGTATCTTTCTTTATTTTTCTTTCTTTTTTTGCTTATTTGTTTAATCGCTTTGTTCCTTTTAGAAATGGTTGATGCGATGAAGAATGTTGCAAAACTCAACGTTGAATTAACGGTTGAAGAGAGGAATCTGTTATCAGTTGCTTATAAGAATGTCGTGGGAGCACGTAGGGCTTCTTGGAGGATTCTTTCTTCCATTGAGCAGCGAGAAGAAGCGAAAGGGAGTGATGTTAATGTCAATCGTATCAAGGAGTATCGGAAAAAAGTTGAATCGGAGTTGGCTGATGTTTGTAATGATATTATGACTGTGATTGATGATCATCTTATTCCGAATTCTTCCGGTGAATCTAATGTGTTCTATTACAAAATGTAGGTTTATTTTTTTGGCATTGATTTGATTCTGTTTTGTTTTGATTTTACTCCTGATGAAATTTGAATCTTGAATGTTGTTGTTTTACTTCGTGTTTGATTGTCTTGTAGGAAAGGCGATTATTATCGTTATCTGGCTGAGTTTAAGAGTGGTGATGAGAGGAAAGAGGCTGCTGATCAGTCCTTGAAAGCATATCAGGTATTCTAATAGTTACACAATTGTTGGGGTTGTTTCTCTTGAATGTTCTGTTGATTTCATTACTGATTCACAATTGTCCGTGAAAGGTTGATGATGCTTGGTTTGGGTTGCTTTACATTCATATCCTTTCTGATTTTAGTATATATGCAATATACGCATTTGTTTCTTCGATAAAGCATTCTTTGGGACTTGCCCATATAAGAGGCTTTTCGGGATCAGTAATATTTTTTTTTTACATTTATGATATTCCATCTAATCGTGTTATAGGTTTAAGCAACAATTATTGACTAAAACTTATAAAAAAGTGTTTTTTATTATGAAAAGATTGATTAAAATAACTTTTGCTTCCATCATACTATGTTTCTTGCGTATAAGATTTGTGCACTCAAATTCATTGTGGTAAATTGTTATATACACTTCATAGGGGTTAGCCTAATGATTGTTTACTATAAAAATATGCCTGTGATTGATTTAAAGATGAAGTGAGGTGTTATATGTTGTTGCTTAGTCTTCAGGCATGGCATTCATTCACTATGTGTCTTATATTTGTCCCAAGACTGATATGTGATTGGTTTTCGTGGTGTGACCTCTTTTACTTGAAAAACCATCATTGTGTCTAGGGGAAGTGACAAACTTTCTGTTGAGTTTCAAGAATTTTTCGCACCGGTTCACTCGAGGTTTTTTTCGCACCGGTTCACATTAGTATTGACTCTTATTATTCATACATGAAAATAATTGCAGGAAGCCTCCAATGCTGCAGAGGCTGAGTTACCTCCCACACATCCCGTCAGATTGGGTTTGGCTTTGAACTTCTCTGTGTTCTATTATGAAATCTTGAACTCTCCTGAAAGGTATATCTAATATTACGTTCTTACTCAAAGAATGTTGCACCCTCTCAGTTTTTATGTGTTCATGCTAGGCTGGTCTCTTAAACAACTGTTTTCTTTCGTATTTCAGGGCTTGTCACCTTGCCAAGCAGGCATTTGATGTAGCAATCGCTGAGTTGGATTCTCTCAATGAGGAATCTTACAAAGACAGCACACTGATCATGCAGCTTCTGAGGGACAACCTGACATTGTGGACTTCCGACATTCCTGAGGAAGGAGGTGGAAACTATCTTCTATTAACTATGCTTAATTTGATATGCAGAGGATGTGGAATTTACCTGAAATGCTTTATTTTTTAATTGTTAGCGTTTGATATTTTCCTTAGTCAGACAGGAGTATGTGTTGATAACAAGTTTGTTTTAGATTGTTCTCTCTATGTCCATGTGATTGTTGGTTGTTAGTAAAATAAGTTGCCCTCCCACCCACTTGATAGAGATTCCAACTAATTTTTGGATCAGAAGAAGATCCAATGGAAGATTTAGTAATCAGGCTTAGAGAACTAGATCTTATTTTGTTCGATGAAACATGAACATAATTCATCTTCGAAAAATTAATAAAAATTCCATATGAATTTGCATAACTTCACAATCCTGTAGAAAGTAGGCCTGACAGTTTTTGTTGAAAAATGAGTCAAAATAACCTGCTAGTAGTTCTAAAAACTCAGATAAAGATGTAAGTGTCTATGTTTCCAATTGTGCCACATTACCGTGGGGTGAAACAGTGGCTAGCTGCCTGCTAGATGTGTCGTGTTGTCCAGAATGGAGTTGCGTCTGTTGCAGCCGCCTTCATGTCTTGTCTTGGCATCTTGTTTTGCGTCTTGGGTGCTGGGATAGGAGCGTCACAGTGTTGTGGTCAAAAAAACTCGGGAGCACCGTGAGTCATTATATATGGGAAATAAAATTTTGGGTTTTTGCACAGTAAAAACCTATTTCCCCTCTTGTCTGTGCAACTTCTCTTGTCAATAGTCCCGCATTGGG
>Ga0228710_1008981_pt1 | contig 14094 bp, 10 predicted proteins | sample MedpolnodulmetaG_FD_177995 | JGI IMG/M metagenome (GOLD analysis project Ga0228710, IMG submission 177995) | Root nodule microbial communities from Medicago polymorpha collected in Santa Monica, California, United States - pink nodules | ecosystem: Host-associated > Plants > Roots > Nodule...
ACAATCATTTGTAGAAGAGTCTCTAAAACCAAGAGATATCACCTCTCTTGAAACCTTGGGATCGCACCCAATACAAATAAGAGTTACAACAATTAAATAATACACCAAATGTGTAAATATAACAAATCGAAGCACAAGTACTACAACTCAACTATGTAGTATAAAATAGCTCTCAAGATAATAAATTAGCAAGTGTGAACATAATGAGAGTGATGAATAATATTTTTGACAATGTTTAGTGCAAATATGAGTTTTGTCAAATGAGCTGCTAATAGACTCATATTTATACGACAATGGTAATAAGGTGCAATTAACAAAAAGTAGCCGTTGGAGAATTAATGCAAAAATCATCGTTGACATTATCAAATATGATACTGATAATCCGTTCAAAGTCATAGACGTTGGAGCATTAAAATGAATTATCTCATGTAACAAAATCAAACTCCTTTAATGCCAACGGTAACAATTTTCATCCAAAAGATTATGCCAAATTGATTTGCATTCTCTACAAAAGATTATTATGGTATATAATTGATTGATGCTTGTTTGAGAAATATATCATAGAGTAATTCCAAAAAAGCATATCAAATTATATAAATTAATAATCAATTGTGAAATGAAAATATTTTATGCAAAAGGCCAAATCAATGGTAATTTGATTTAGGAAATAATTCAAATCATGCTCAAATATATTTTTAATGTCAAAACCAATTATGCAATTTGTAAAATAAATTATGACTTTTCATGTAAAAATATTTTCATGTAAAATCACAATTAAATGAAAATCAGTGTGAGTGTGTGATTTATTTTCATGAGAGGTTTTTCTACTACTTACATAAATTCCTAATATAAATAAAAATAAAATTCAAGACTAGAAAGCTTAATCTTCTTTTCCGCTTTTTGCATCTTTGTTCTTCTAGGACTTCTTTTGTCAATCATAAAAACCAATGTATTCCTGTCAAGGCATATATTCACACACATCACTGCTACCCAAGTGACAGGAATATTAAGTGATCTTACAAAACATTTTCCATGATAATGTTCATGTGTACAATTACCCCTTTTTCCTCATATCTATATTGATCATAAGGCATAGATTTTGTCACCCCTGTATAGATCAATATTTATATTTCTTGATCCCGAAATATACTGAATAATGAATAAGTTCAATATCTCATATTGACTTAATTTGGCATGGTCATGCAACTTTACAGTCATATTTAATCAAGATGCCTAAAGATATATCTCCTATTATCAGGATGGACAAATCTCATCTATGACACTCATGTCCCTCAGCATGATTCACCCATTAATCAACGTTATGGTTATCCTTTTATAGACAACGTTTGAAGGGGAATAAAGCACTTGAGTCCACATCTAGGGATCTTAGTGATTTCAGGTCTACGAGTGGTATACACCATTATCATTGTGAGAATATCTTATGACATTTTCATAACACTATGTAGTATTCTCACGGTGGGTCAATCCCGTATAAATATTACTCCTAATATTTATACCTATGTATAGGCTTAATATCTCATATCCATGACCCATGAGATGTGGTCATCAGCCTACATACATAATAGTCTCGGCGCTTTATTATTATCCCAATTTATATTAAAGCTTGACTACAGATGCATTTAAGAACAGTGTTCTTTACGTTAATATAATCTCATGATTAAGTCACACTTAATATTCCATTACACGAACTATCTGTTATGTTGATGCAAGAGTTGAAGCCCTTTCAGTATTATTCTTCAGGAACTATAGATTGTGTCTCACTTACATCGTTCATATGGTAATCATGCTGCAGTTTAGGTCCTATAGAATGCATTCATAGAAAGTAATTCACTGTGTGCTTGTTCTCAATTTTTAGAAGTAAATGGCAATGATTACATTTTGGAACCACCTAATTGCTAAAAATAAGGTATTTTGGGTATCAATATCACAATGGTGTTTAAACCCCTTGGGATATAATGGACAGATATATTCTTAATAAAAGGATAGAGATGTTTACATTGTATGAGAGGTCATGTGCAGAGGTGCGTGAGGGTGAGATGGTTATTGTGACACATGGTATTTAAAGACAAAAGTTGGATGAAGATAAGTTGCCTCAAAGTGAAAAGGATGGAGAATATGATTTTTATAATTCGTCATTTATCCAAGGAAATATAAGTCAGTATGAATGATGATTGCGCGGAACAATCCCAATGTAAAAAGGGTTATGGACGGGGGTGTGGAGTATGCTGTGAGGCCGAGGCGGACTATGGTAAATTTGTGTTAAGATATAGAATGTAGAGGGCCGCAAGTCATTGTTAGCGCTAGTGGGGCTGGACAGGATAGCGACTGGACTAAGTGGAGGACACTGGTTGCAATTTTAATGGATATGTGTTTTCTGTTTGTTTCCAGAACCATGTAGGGGCTGTCAGTTTTGCTGCCACAAATTTTAAAGAATCAAAGTCCATCCATCCGTAGCTGCAACCATGGGACATAAATGGTGTCTCTGTTGGGCCAAGGACTAGGGTTTTGTGATTTTGTCCATTGGAATTGATTATTTCATGGTAGTAAAATGTCTTCAGGGTGCTTTAAACGTAGCCATCACTGTTCACATAAGTTTTTAATTGTATCTGGAGTTAAAACTTTGTTTGAAATAGGTGTTGTGGTGTAAAACATTTCTTGTTTGAAAGAAAAATCTTGTGCTTAAGATCAACCTTTTCATTAGTTTCAATTAACTTACCATCCCGTTTACCACAACTAGAAGATTAGTCATGTTTTATCATGTGTCGAATTTATATACCTTCATTTTCTGTCTGATTCCATGAAAAAATCTCAGACCACTTTTTCTCATTCAACACTTGTGTTATGCACTGATTTAGCTTATACAGCCACCAGTTTGTTTATATAATATTATGAGACATAGCTGCTACTAGTCATTAATTCCAATAGTGTGATATATGGATTTCTTTTAAAGCAGGATAAACTGGTCACTATGTCTGTCCTTAGATAATGTCAAAAAAAAAGTATGTCCTTAGATGTATTGGAGTTAGGAAAACTGAGCTTGACGAAAATGGAGCATAGCAGAAGTTGCGCCAGAGTTGAAGCAAAGATAGGTGTGGGGATTTGTTAGTTATCATCTATCTTGTGAGGCTCATGCATTAGTGTGACCATAAACTACTTTTATAATCAAATCAACCCATATAGATTGCATGTAGCTTGACTTGTTTTTATATGAGTATTAACTCGTTCAAGAAGTATCTTGAATGATCATGATGTACTATGAATTATGATTGACTTGTTTTTTCTTTTCCTGACTGTTTTGGTGATATTAGATATGGAGAACAAGGAGCTGAGGTTACAAATGAAGGCTATGACGCCGCAGGGGGATGCAATTGGTACAGTTTGTGGGAGTTCAAACCTACGACGGTACTCAACCCCAAGAAGTTAGTACATGCTAGTTGTATTAGTTTATCATCTCATTTATTTTTTCTAATTGATCATTCATCATACATGTTTAGAGTTGATCATAGATGTTCTGGAAAAAAAAATGGAATTGTGTTTGTTTCATTTTCCACAACATGTTATGTTTTTAGATATAGGTTGTTTAACAGTTTTTCTATCTGATGTAAAGTTATCTACACTAAGTAGTGTTCTTTTCACCAGTCTCCTGTTTATGGAGATGTGAGAATTTATTTGTTTTCCTCCTTATCTAGTTTAAAATTTAACTTGTATAATTACTTGTGGAAGTTATCAGGAGAAACTGATCTAATAACAATTTTAAACGTGGATGAGCTTATACTAACAATTTCATAAACAAAATAATTACAGTCAAGGCATATTCTTTTAGCCCAAACAAACTTATTATATACGATCTGACTCTCAGACAAAGAAAAGGCCTTCAATAGACTTCATCGGGAAGATTCAGAAGGACATAAATCCCAGCATGCGAGCTATATTGATTGATTGGCTGGTGGAGGTAATGTTTCTAGATGGTCAATTAGCCATGTGGTCAATTTGAATTTATAGTACATTGCAATATTATCCTTTTGCCAATAAGAATATGTAAACATTCTCTTTGGGAACATGTCTTAATATAGAAATCATTGTTAAACCTTTTTGTGTGTGCTAATTATCTATATCTATTTCCAACTGCATGTGGCTGAGGAGTATAGACTTGTACCCGACTCATTGTATTTGACAGTAAACTACATTGATCGATATCTTTCTGGGAATCCGATGAACAGGCAACAATTTCAATTACTTGGAGTTGCTTCTATGATGATTGCCTCGTAAGGATGCATACAACTTTGTGTTTTTCTGATAAAGTTTTATTTCTTGGCATGAAGTAATAAGAATTCATTTTATTGTTGACAGTAAATATGGGGAGATTTGTGCACCTAAGGTGCTGTTAGTGTAAACATTCTTTTGAAATTTCAGTGTTTTTAAAGGATATGCCTATGATAAGGTTGTATAGAACAAGTAGTTTGTTATGTGCCTGCTCCTACACACTCTAATTTTTCGTAGTTGCTGCAATGTTTAAAAATTGTATCTACTGTAAAATAAATAAAAGGAATTTAAACCTGGAATGCATCTAAATGCAATATTATTTAAAAAAATTAAATCCATTTCCTGCGGAATTATATGCGGATTATTTTGAATTCTTGCATCCTTTGCTGCGGAAGTACCTACGGATATCGTTCAGAAAACAGGGTCACGGGCAGGATATCCGTAAAACTGCCCAAACATTTCCTGCGGTTCCTAAAATCCTCAGGAAACAGTTACCCACAAACTTTGTGGTATTAGCTGGGAACCTGAATCCTTGGCAAATTCCGCAGGAAATCCATTTCCTGCGGAAAGTTTCCCAAAATCCGCAGGTATTTCCGCAGAAAAATCAAGAGTTTCTAGTAGTGTGAATCGATATTCAAGGCTGCGTACATATTTTATCCCCACAAATCTTGCAAAACCGAACACTTTTCCTTCTTTGTTTCTCTTTTTTTTTGAATGAATACGTCAGTTGCATCCAAATCTTGAAAATGGTCTATCTACTTGCTTAATTTGTATACTGTCTGAAACATTTGTTTAGTAACATGTAGTTATGTCTGCGGACAAAGCTAGAAATTATACTTAAGGGCGACCATGTTTTTTTGAAATAAAGAACAAAAAAATCAAATGCACAACATATACAAACAATTTAATCAGAAATTATAAGAGATATTCAAGTTCTTTAAAAAGAAAAAAGATATTCAAGTAAAAATATATATTTAAAACTATATGAAATTTCAAGGATATAAGAATGATTGGTATCTTGAGACTTGCTAGAGAATAAATAGACTAATGTGATTTTTGAATAACAGAGAAAGAAAATCTGAAACAAAGAAAATGCAAACGTAGGAGGATGAATTCATTATGATATCACGACCAATTGATATACACAACCGCTTACTCTCTTTAATTTTACTAGGCAATGTCCAATAAAAAATTTAGGGGACCGTGGGCTCTGTTGATCCCCTTTTAGCTTCGTCCCTGGTTATGTCCTTACATGTAGCTCACATAAGTCCACTCATTTTCTCTCACCCCTCGTCTCTCTCTCATGACAATTATTGTATTAATATTTATTAATTTGTCTGAATTTAAACTCAGGACCTTCAATTTTTTATTCCTTAACTCGAACCAATTGAAATACACAACCACTTACTCTCTTCAATTTTACTAGGCAATGTACTATTTGCTTACAATAATCAATGAATTTCATTTGCTACTTAAAAAAAGACTTGGAGATGGTATTAATGATGAACAATAAATTCATTCCTTTTGAATGAGAAATGCCTAAGTGCACGACAAAAACCATTGTGTATAACCCGCGAATGAGTTGGCAATTGAGGTCCCCACCTTTTTCATACAAAATGCCCAATTTAACCATTTTTGAGGTACAGCATTTGTCCTATGATCAATCTTGCTTTCAAAACCCTGTAGTATTCGATGTCGTAATTATTTAATTCTTCTTGTCCAGAAATTTAAGCAGTTTCTAAGGGCTTTGATCCAGACAATGACCTGATAAAGCTTGGCATTGCAAATCAGACAACAATGCTAAAGGGAGAGACTGAAGAGATTGGTTAGCTTTTACATTTTTTGGAGTCAGCGGCAGAGGGATTTTCTTGTGCTCTATTCATAAAATATAATTAATTGTTATATGTATTTTGCTGATCGGCTCACAGGGAAACTTGTGCAGAGGACTATGATGCGCAAATTTGGCGTGGAAAACGTTAATGAGCACTTCATAAGCTTCAACACAATTTGTAATGCTACTCAGGTATTTTAATTTTCTCTAGTCCTTGATGTTCTTGCTTATTTTGGATTAGATAAAATGTGATTGCAGCTGTTGTAATGTAAGTTATTAAGTTCAGGTGAGACAAGATGCTATTTACAAGCTGGTAGATAAAGATATGGATCTCATGTTAGTAGTTGGTGGCTGGAACTCGAGCAATACTTCGCACCTTCAAGAGATAGCCGAGGAACGTGGAATTCCTTCTTACTGGATTGACAGTGAGCAAAGAATTGGTCCAGGAAACAAAATAGCATACAAGTTGAACGTAAGCATCGTATTATGACTAACCAACCTTACATACAGACCAAATCTCCTCAGATAACCCCCGTCTGAGAGGATTCGTAGTAACAGACTTCAGGAATTGAAAGTATGCTATGTATGACAATTCATATTTTCATAAATGATTAATGTATGATGAGTTATTATCCCTCATCTTTTTGTTTCAGATAAGGAGTAAATGCTGGAATGTTGATGAAGTTGCTTATGTTATATTTCCTATCATCTTATCATTCTTATGTACTTTGATTAAAATGGTAATATGTAATGCCCATATTGAGGCTTGATTTTTGAGTTATCAGAACTATTTGTACTTTTGTAAAGTGTATGACACTTAGTATGTTGGTCTTACCAACATTTTGTTTAACAAAACATCTTCGACATGCATTTCTGTTGTGTACTGTGTAATATTCTAAACATTAATATGGGGTATTGCATTTTTGGTATCGGAATGGCTACAAGGAGATGAAAACATATCTCCATTGACAACGCTATCATTCAAATGGAAACAGGAATAGCTCAAAACAATTAAAAAGAGTCACGATTTTTATGTAGTTGCAACTGCAAACTTTACATTATGGACATAGCATATATAATATTCACTTCCATATATCAGGGGCAAAAGTAATATAAGATATAAGAGCTTTGGTATCTGGCCCTATTATATGAAATAAAAAGAAATTAAATATACATGTAATATACTCTTAGTATGTAAACAATGGCTTATGAGATAACCTGCAAAATTTTGTTGATTGACTCATTCATGGCATCCAATTTGTATGTTTGTATGTCAAAGTACCCTATCATTGCTATATAGTTCATCTAAGAAGCAATCATCCAATTGAAGAGTCTTTGTTTCCCACCTTGATGTCTCAAAAGCTATAAACTCTAGCCAACCATGCTATCAGTTTGCTTAGATAGAGATGATGATTCAACTATTTCAGGGATTTTGTCAAGCAAGAGGTTCATCTCGTCCGGAAACTCTAACTTTGCTCTGTTAGTCTTCCCACCGATAACGACTGTTGTTCCGTCTTGTAAGGCCCATATCTTTTGATCGATAAAAAAGTAAATTAACATTTTACTATATAATCGAACATGGATAATGAAAACACAAATAAGCTACCAATGTTATTTTCTCAGTTTTAGGCATCGTCCAACTATGCATATGAGATTTGTCTGGAAAATCTATAAATGAAAGCAATATTGGAGAAAGAATGATACAAACAAATATGCAAATGATAATTTCATATACTTAGTGTTAAATATGAAAATGCAGAGATTCACCTGAGAATGAGATAAATAGCTGATGCAAGTAGTGAGCATGAGAGCACCAAAGCCAGCATATACAACTGGCACACCAGGATCAGTCTGCATAACATAAGCATTAAGCAATAGGTCAGTGACACAGGTAACACAACTAATTGTATCTAAAGGAAATAACCAGACTTGGCTTAAGCTCACACCTTCAAGTCCAAGCCACTACTGCCAATTGCATCAACAACGACAATTTCTGAGCCATCAATGTTGATTGGGAGCTTTGAATTAGGTCGTCTAACTCCTGCAAATTTCCCTTCCTTATCATAAAGGACAATTGACTGCAGGTCACGAGCAAGCATAGATCTAAAATTCGACAGTAGTTAGTAAAAAAATTAGACAAGCAGAATATCAATGTATATATGTCAGAATGACCTATCAAGTCCTAGTCTGTAATTGTAGTCTTTTGCACTTAATTTATAATTTAATCTTATAAACATAATTTTGAGAATATGCTAATAATAAAGCAAAAATCTTTTTCTGGGTGTCAGCCCTCTTTTATTACCAAAAAAACAAAACAAAAAAACAAAAATCTTTTTCTTTTATTGGAACCTCAAACTATTACAATTATCTAAGTTATTATCTGTTTTCATAAGCTATCCTAGAGAACTTATTAAAATTAAGTGAAGAAAAGTTTATAGACATTTCATAAGTTGTTTCCACAAGCTTTCGTAAACACTCACAAGTGTTTGTTTGTAGATACGTCCAAATAAGTTGTTTATGTCACTTCAAATACAAACTAAAAGTCATTGAGAAAATGCTCTTAAGAACAGTTATCAAAGCTTCCAAATATTGAAAAGAATATTTTAGTGTAACAGTGAATATATAAACACTTACATTCCCTTAACATCTGGAGAGTTAACATCTCCAACAGGTAGAAAAGTACCATAAAGTTTCTTATCTCCATTGATCTTTAGAGGTGCCATAGCCAAGTTATAAGGTCCTTCGTTGTCCTTGAGAATTTGCAGAGCTGAAATACTCCAATCCGTCTGGTATATGGTGATACCTTCATATCTTAAAGGGTCGTTTACACTAATTGTTTTCCTCATTACTTCTTTTCCATCCATGTTCAAAAGGGAAAGATCGGTGTGAAACTGTGAAACCTGTAACATAAATCGAAAAAACCAAATTTTACAACAAAATAGCAAAACAACACGGCTGTCAAAATTGCAGAAAACTATATACACTTTGACTTATTCCGGTTGTAATTTCATGAATTCAATTGCAATATAAAACAAAAACCAACATTTACCTCCCCACTTTCATAATAATCCATAGAGAATCTGTTGACATGAATCTCTGTATTAAAAGCATCAGTTGGAAAGGAAAGAAAGCCGGTAGGACCGAGAACATCTCCTACAACAAAATTCAGCCCCTGGGGCACAGTGACTGAACCTTTAAAGCTCCCTGCAGCACTTAAAGTTCCTCCACCCATTATCAACAGCAGTGCTATATGAACGCCAACAGGAGCTAGCCGACCGGCAAGTCCACGAAAAGCATACAAAGTCGGTCCTTTCAAGAATACCTATAATCCAAATTACATTTTGTTAGCGCACACAAAAATATTCAAGTCTATTGTTGGTCAATAACTACAAATAAGCGCTTATCATATAAGTGTTTGTGTATAAACTATTTCTATAACAAAATAGTTATGTGTGAATCATGACATAGCATTATAACCTCATATCCAGCTCCCATTAATATAGTACCGACATCTTGGATTGATGCTCTTGGCAATGATTCTGAAAACTCTTGCTTACGTATAACCTCGGCAGAGTGCATAAATGACCATCTACGAAACAAATAAGGCCCTCAGTGATCAAGAAATGTTGCAAACCAAGCATTATGAACACAGAAAACTGACAACCAAACCAAACCTTTTTGAAACCTTGATGAGTGGGAGTTGTGTTGTGTAAGTGCAGGCTATAAGGGATGCACCAAGAAGGGCCAACATTGCAAGAAATATAGGGGCTGAATACATGTGATCAAAACCAAGGAAGAAAATCCATCTCCAAGTAAAAAATCCTAACACAGGATGATCTTCAGGGTAATTCTGGAAATAAAACTCAGGTTTTTCGCCTTGATCAATAAAAGTGCCTGCCATAGAAAAATTCAGTTAGTACATGTTTTGATACTCTTTTGGGAGAGCACTAAAAGTGATTTCAAGGACTTAAAATTGACTTTTATATGTTTGGTGGTTCTCGTTTAGAATTAATTTTTTTCTATAGAATTGATTCGAACTTGAAGCTAAGGTTCATAGCTTTCCCCTTCAAACATGATTTTAGACTCAAATTTGTTGTTCATCTCACTTTCACGTGAAAATATTCAAATGTGGACTATTTTTCCTTAAACTCACTTTTAACTAAAATCAATTTAATCAAAATCACTTTTTCACCACCGTAGAAGCAAACATTTACTTATTATATAGTCTTATTAAAATTGAAATAAGTCAAAACTCAAAATAACATCTCTTCAGCCAAAATATGTTTAAGTTCACCCACAATTCACAAACTTGAGGAGCATTTGCATCAAAATCTATCTTTTAAATAACAAAAGTAGTATGGCATGTTTTGATAAATAGCTTAATTAAGTGCTTATGTTATTTCGATAAGCTCAAATGAATCAATTCAAACATTCCTATGTAAAATTTTGAAGAACTAAAAAGGGTGAAAAACAACTTAATAATAATTCATGCTAAAAAAATAGAGAAGAGAAGAAAAGTTTAAGCACATACCCAATCCCATTAAAAAAGCAATGGTGAACATTTCTCCAATAGCCAAAGGCAAATTAGAGAGAATTTGCAACACCTTTTTACTCAACTTCTTGACCACGCCATAAGGACCTTTCTGGTTCTTTGAGCTTGCTGGAACATTTCCACTGTTGATATCATCATTATCCTGTGTGAGTGGTGGAGGTGAAGATTCTGATAAAACAATCTTCTGTGACAACAAGTTATTATTCTTTCCCTTGCTTTTGAGGTTGCAGTTGATGGTGAATGAGAGGGTGTTATTATGAGTATTAGTTCTGTTGAATTTGAACAAGGGATGAAAAGTGGGAACTTTGAGAAGACATTGATTCATAGGACTCCTCAAAGACATCATCATGTGACACATTCATGCAATGTTTGTGTTTCAGTTTTCAGTTTGAGGGACTGTGTTGTGTCAGCTCTCTATTAACGACCACAGTTGCAGTTACTTTATCCTTATGAGTAGATAGATATTTTAATTTTTTTAATACAAAAAAAGATAGATATTTAGTTAATAGGAAAGGAAAGAGAAAATAAATAAAAAGAATGTGATAATAATAATAATAATAATAATAAGGAGAAAAACTAGGTTTCATTACCTCTCAAAAAAATACCGGGAATTTCATTAATTTTGTGGAATGGTTGGTTTCTTTCTTTTTTCATCAACTGATGGTTTTTGAGTAAAAAGAAAGAAAATCAATTAGAGAGGCTAGTACCCACCTCTATCTATGTTTTAGGGAATGTTATTCTTTGCTCAATGATCCATAACTAGGTGATTTCTATCAAAGCGTCTGTGATATTTCTTGTGAAAACTGTTGGTAACAAATGGTTTTGTCAAAAAAAATAATGTTTTTATCAAGTTTATTTATGAAATTTTGAAAAAAATAATAATTATTATGTTATTCTTTGTGTGTAAGAGAGAGAGCTCATATAAGAAATTGAAAAAAAACAAAAAAAAGTCTGAACTAAGTTGCATTGTCTTCATGAATGTTAACTTTCATTTAAAATTGATTTGACTTCATTTCATCAGTTATAAATCTAGTTATGATCGAAATACCATATAGTGGTCATGTTTTATCACAAAAACTCGCTAAATCAATGAAACAAAACAAAGCTACGGAAAATGTCTTGTTAATCAAGAAAATGAAAGCATAACCAAAGTTACATTGTATCTAACTGGTATAAAAAAACTAGATTAATAACCAATTTGTTTGGGCTCTAGTGGCAATCAGCTCATTCCAAGACGTATTCGGAGAATATCAGGTTCGATTCTTAGGGGGTAAAAACGTTTGGCCAATGCGCATGCCTCTACGCATGAGCTAGATTAGTCGTTCATTATTGGTGGGTCAGAAACCGATACAAAAGTCAGGAAAAAAAAACTAGATTAATTTCATGGTAGACTGCATGAAAATAAAAAAAGGTAGATTAATTTCATTGAAACCATAAAGTAAACTAAATTGTAACTGTATATTGCATAAATTTTTGCACATGCTTTACCAATCCCCCAATCTAGTACTCATTTTCATAAAACCCAAACATCATAACATCATCAAGCATATATTCTTCTTTCACTCTCTCTTGCAATTATATTTAGGACCCGTTTGTTACACAGTAAAATAAAAATGATTTTGACCTTGAAAAATTTAAAGATTATATTTTATTAAAAAAAATAAAAAATTAAAATCTATTTTGTGTTTGTTTATCGTTATAAAAATCATTTTTTAAAAATATATATATATATTGTTTGGATACAACTATATAAAAGGTTTTTTTTTTTCTACAAAATTAGTTCAATCTTTTTTTTTTTTTATAAAATTATTTCAATCTTTTGAAACTTATTTTCTACCTACTCTAAAAAAATCTATTTTTTGAAAAGCTACTCTTAACAGCTTCTCATTTGAAACTGTTTTTAGATTTTTTTTTCTTTAAATTCTGATTTTTTTTTAAAAAAAGTTATAACAAACGCATGCAATACTCTTAAAAGTGATTTGGCTTCTTAAAAAACTATAACAAACAGGCTCTTAAACTGCATGATTTAAGTTAACCAAAATTTTTTTGCAACCACCAATGCATATACGAGTATTGTCAATCATTTGGAATAAAATCCTTATCCCTCTGATTTTTTCAAGAAAATGGACTTTTGATAATTCAAAATTTAGTCGGAAGGTAAGAAGAGCATATCAAGTATTGTTCAAATTATAGATCAAACTGATGTAGGCAGACTGGCTGAGCGTATTGAAGATGAAGTGGCGTGCAAGAAATGTTCAATGGAAATAGTACAGATTTGACATCCGGTATCGAATTGACTTAAAATATACCTTTCAGGAATGGGAATTTGCCCACGAGTAGAACTCATTGCTTTGCCATGACATAGGGGTGAATTTAGCCATTCGAAGTCGCCTGAAGGCCCAAAACTGGATTTTTATTATTTCAGCACAACTTTATTATTTACCAGTTTTGTTTTCAGTTTATTATTTTTTGCCCATTAGGGTTTGTTATTTTCCTAGTGTTTAAGCTAAAAATTTGTAGCCTAAGAGAGAGTTTTTCATTCAATAAAATTACAGAGAACTTTCTGTATTTTCTTGTAGATTCCGGAAACCCTTTTGACAGGTTTTCTCTTGCGGCTTATCTATTTATCTTTTAGGTTTAACACTTGCTAACCCTTACTTCTGTTCTGCGTCACAAGCTTCAATACTCTTTAATTAATAGTTTAATTTTGAAATATAAGTGTTACGAAAATTAATTAAATAAAATATTAAACCATAATTAATATATCATTAATTTTAAATATTAGTTAATCACACATAATAGGTTTTCCCTTATTCTCATGAATTAAATATAACTCTTGAGTCATTCATTTCAATCACAAATTACACCACCACTATAACACAACACATGTGTATCTTGCAAAAAAATCATATCTCCCCCATTCTTCATAAATTAAATATGGCTCTTGAGTTGTGCATGTCATGTGAGATTGAATATTATATATGTTAGAAATACAAAGTGATTATAAATTTTAGATCTTATTATATTCATATATTATGTATCTATTATTTATAATGTTTTACTATTTTATGGATAAATTATAAACATGACCTATCACTTTGAACTTAGGAGGGTGTATTGGATTAGGATTTTAAAGGACAATTTTTGTTTGAAAAAGTCTTGAGGATTTTAAAAGACTTTGCAGGATTTTGATGACTTTGAAGATTTTAAAAAACTATTAAGGATTTCAATGGATTTAATTTATAAGATTTTAAAGGATTTGAAATGATTTTATGGATTTCAAGTGATTTCAACAGATTTTATGAATTTTAAGAAATAATTGAAAAAAATATCATAACACACTCTCTTGCACAAAATCTCAATAAAGACTCTTATTTATTTTACTTTATTTTTTACGGGAGAGCTAGAGAGAGAGAGAGAGAGAGAG
>Ga0228710_1008984_pt1 | contig 14086 bp, 7 predicted proteins | sample MedpolnodulmetaG_FD_177995 | JGI IMG/M metagenome (GOLD analysis project Ga0228710, IMG submission 177995) | Root nodule microbial communities from Medicago polymorpha collected in Santa Monica, California, United States - pink nodules | ecosystem: Host-associated > Plants > Roots > Nodule...
TTTTTTACAAATATACATTCTCTTTTATTTGTTGAAATTTATTCGGGTTCCACTAAATTTACATTTAACATGTATGATTTAATGGAATACATGTAAATTTCAACCAATTAAAATATTCTACGTTGAAAGATTTGTATTAATTAGTTTGTTGTTAGCCTTCTCTTAAAAAATAGTGTAAGTATTAAAAAATAGTGTAAGTACTGCAAATTATAGATGGTCCGAGATTGTCCTCGTGAGCATAGCTCAGTTGGTATGAACAATACATAATATATATAAGGTCTGGGGTTCAAGCTCCGACCACCAAAAAAAATATATGGTCCGAGATTAATTTAAGGTCAGAATATGCCCAGCAGCCAAGGTATTAATGTAATTAAATAAGTTTAAGAATGTCTCATATGAATACTCTTATTAATTTAAGTGATTTTTTCGGTATGCGTGAGTTTTCTTTTTCTTTTCATTTTTTTTTGGACATATGCATGAGTTTTCTAACTTTCTTTATCATGTACAAATATTCCTAAGGTACAAATATTCCTCTATTACATTAATGTTTGTTTAATCTCGTCGTAAATCTGACCGTGCCACCGTTCTAAAACGAAAAATAGCCTCTGCCTATGTACCCATAGATGTAATTTCCAACGCCCCTTAAATTACATCTTGTTAAATTAATTTTTAAGATAATCTCCGCCTAAGTCTAAGGGTCATAAGCAGAGGCTTGAACAATAGCATCCGCCTATACACTCATAGCTTGAACATTAATTTTCAAGGCCCTTTAAATTACATCTTGTTAAATTAATATTTAAGATAATCTCTGCCTAAGCCTAACAGTGCATAAGTAGAAGCTTGAACGCATCCGCCTATACACTCATAGCTTGAACATTAATTTCCAAGGCCCCCTAAACTACTTCTTGTTAAATTATTTTCCAAGATAGCCTTCGCCTAAACCTAAGTGTGCATAAGCAGAGGCTTGAACAATAGCATCCGCCTATACACTCATAGCTTGAACATTAATTTCCAAGACCCCTTAAATTACATCTTGTTAAATTATTTTCTAAGATAGCCTCCGCCTAAACCTAATGGTACATGGGCGGAGGCTTGAACAATAGTCTCCGCCCATACACTCATAGTTTGAACATTAATTTCTAAAGCCCCCTAAATCAATAGCTCATATAAATAAGTTAAACAATAGGGTTATGTTAACCGGTGCCTCTGAAGCACTGGTTAAGGAAACCAAAAAAAGAAAGTTTTAATTAAAAGAAATACTTTTTAGATTTTTAATGAGTTGATTGTACAAGTTCCAATTTGATATTATTATATTTGCTTCCTTAACAAGTGCCTCGGAGCACCGATTAACATTACCCTAAATAATATCGTAAGTATTTGTTCAAGCTCGTTTTGCTTAATTAAACAAAATTTATGATATATTGACATCTATTTTATAATAACTTTTCAACCTAGAAATACACACTCCTATGATATATTGGCATGATGCTTTGAAGCTTTTTTATCTTTTGCTTTTACAAAAATATCCCTACATACATAAAGTTATCAGTTTTTAAAAGTTTCTCCCAATTTAATGTGAAGGTCGAATGAGAGGCATACATAACCCAACCTAAGATTTCATTAAAAATAAATAAATAGCCCAACCAAGATGTCATTTTGTACACCCATAGATACATAGGCACGAGCTTAGGAGAATTGCTTTTTTAACATCCATTGTTTCCTAAAAATATATGAAAATGACCAAAAACACTCTAACGGTAGTTAACTACCGCTAACTTATAACTAGAAAACCAACGGTAGTTAACTACCGTTAAGTTTTTGATCATTTCCATGTATTTTTAGAAAACAATGAATGTCAAAAAAGAAAACTTCCGAGTTTAGAGAAACACGCATGCCATGTAAGGGTCCCATGATTATGATACATTGCCAAATGGACATTTACAATTTATTTCTAATTTTAGCTTTTGATGGGCTAAATAAAAATTTTCTTCAAACATGTTGTATAAAACGAAACTCACTCATGTGGTAATAAATGTAACATTATCTCCCACAACACTTACACACAAATAGTGTCAGTGTTTCACTTCACTAGTGTTGAAGATGGTGATGTTGGATTCACAACATCATCAATGTTTCTATTTCATGTTTTTCTTCTTCCTAGTTGTTCTTGTTAGTTCAGTTAATGGGGTTACAGTGCCTGAAACAGTGCATTTGGATACTGGGGGGTTGAGTAGAGAAGCATTCCCTAAAGGGTTTGTGTTTGGAGTTGCAACTTCTGCTTATCAAGTGGAGGGTATGGCTAGCAAAGAGGGTCGTGGCCCTAGTATTTGGGATGTTTTCATAAAAAAACCTGGTTTGTGTTTCTCACCTAATCTCAATTAATTATTCTTAATATGGTTGTATTTCCAATGCTGCATTTGAATCTAGGATCTTTTATTAAGAGTTATCATTATTCTTTATAAGTTCATAGAAAAAATTTACAACACTTTGACACTTTTTTATTTTTTTACAATTTTTTTATGAGTTACTACGTATACTTTTTACATTAAAATTACAGAATTCAATAGTAATATTTGTTTGCTAAGAGGCCTATAGGAATAGTCATTAACAATACTCAATTCCCTGGAAAAAAAATGATGTTGCTCATTTGTTACATGTAATTAACACAAATCATAAAATTGGTTAAGCATGTGTTCCTTTTCTTTCTACTCTATGTAAACTCATAAATTAACCTTGAGATCAAATTGGTTAAGCATTCATTTTTTTTTAAATGTTAAATATTTCATTGTTTCATTTTACAACAGGGATTGTCGCAAATAATGGCACAGGAGAAGTTTCTGTTGATCAATATCATCGCTACAAAGTAAGCGCCTTTAATGCTTAAACACATTAGAAATTTAATTGAAGTTACATAACTTTTGTCACAAGCAATCCAAAATCCTTAGTATGAACCTTACATTTAACTTGCCAAATAACATATTATATGATGTGCATTTGATCATATATGTGTGTGTGGGCGCGTGTGTGAGCTCAAGTATGTTCAATTTGACAGGAAGATATAGATCTCATCGCAAAGCTAAATTTTGATCAATACCGGTTCTCAATCTCATGGTCCAGAATTTTTCCAAGTAATTCAAATGTTTCTATATACATATTTGATCAAAACTAGATGAAACAAATTCATAGCTCCCTTAATAATTGATTAAACTATTGATGCAGATGGAGCTGGCAAAGTAAATTGGAAAGGTGTAGCATACTACAACAGATTGATCGATTACTTACTAGAAAAGGGTAAGTTTTTACGTAGCCATAGTCGAAATACTAACATAGTTTTGGAAATGTAATGTTCATATTAATTTCTTATTGTGTTTTTGTTCCTTAAACCTATGTTGCAGGCATTACTCCTTATGCAAATCTCTACCATTATGACCTTCCTTTAGCTCTTGAGTTGAAATACAACGGTTTATTGAGCCGTAATGTTGTGTAAGTACTTACATAGACCAAAAATGCTGATAGAAAATTTTACAGGACTAAGAAATATGATTTTATTTTATATGGACAAAAAACGAAATTCTGAATGATCAATGTTTTAAAATTGGATAGGAAAGATTTTGCGGATTATGCAGATTTTTGTTTCAAAACATTTGGAGACAGAGTTAAGAACTGGATGACTTTCAATGAACCAAGAGTTATTGCTGCACTTGGTTATGATACTGGCTTTTTTGCCCCTGGAAGGTGTTCAAAACAATATGGAAATTGTACTGCTGGAAATTCAGGAACTGAGCCTTATATTGTAGCTCACAATTTGATATTGTCACATGCTGCTGCTGCTCAAAGATATAGAGAGAAATACCAGGTAATATTAGTATTTTGATTTTTTTTTTAAGTAAATAGTCACTTTAGTCCATGACTTTGCACCCCGCTGTCACTTTAGTCCCCAACTCAGGATAAACTACAAAATAGTCCCTGAATGTGTAGATCTGTTATCAATTTAGTCCTTACCATTAAATAATTTTGTTAACTGCTGATGTGTCAATCATAAGGACCAAATTGAAAGTAAAAAAAATAAAATTATTAATGATAAAAAACCAGGAAAAAAAGAAAGAATATTCATCATTTTCATTACCACCCTGCCAGCCTGGCAGCTTCATGTAAAGCCAGCCTCCAACTTTGCGCTTCCTCCTTCATTTTCTCCTCATGCTTAACCAATTGCTGTCCACAAGCCCCCGTTTGATTTCGAATCTCCGATGGATCAACGTTGTAAAACACTGGAAACACCACTAGTTTCTTGACTTTAAAACATCCAATGATTTTGACAAGTTCATGAAGGCACCATTTTGAGGATGAATAGGTTTTGGAGAACACTATTATGGTCATCCTAGACTTTTCAATTGCTTTGAAAATGGTAGGTGAAATTTGTTCTCCTTTCTTTATCACTTCATCATCAATGAAAGTGTTGATTCCTCTTTGGTGTAATGCATGGTACAAATTTCTAGTGAAACCATAACGAGTATCTTCTCCTCTAAAACTAAGAACTAAACTGATAAGAAAATAATTGATAGAGATGAAGATAATGAATATTCTTTTTTGGTCTTTTATCATTAATAAAAAAAATAATTTTTTTACTTTCAATTTGGTTCCTATAATTGACACATCATCTGTTAACATAATTTTTTAACGGTAAAGATTAAACTGATAAGAGATCTACACATTCAGAGACTATTTTGTAGTTTATCCTGAGTCGAGGACTAAAGTGACAGCAAGGGGTAAAGTCAGGGACTAACTAACGGGCCCCACGCATAAAAGAAGTAATAAAATGTGTACTGGTTGGTCCCACTTGCAAAAGAAGTAATATATTATTTGAGTAATGTTAACTTGTGCCCTTAGGGCACATGTTAAGAAAAATTTTGTGCATTCAATTCATTAAAAAGTTAAATATTAAATGCAATGCACACTTTCCAATAAAGTATGGGAAACACTGTTTAGTACGGGAGAAAACCAACGAAATCAAACGAATTACACTATCACCACCCCATGATTTCCACTAAAAGCTAATATTATATAATTTTGATTTTAAAATTAAAAACTGTAAAGGCATGTTTCTCTCTGTCGTCAAATTTCGTTGTTTCTCCATCCGTACTAAATAGCATTGCTGGTAAAGTATTTCTATATTTGAATCATTAACTTGTGTCTTAAGGGCACAAGTTTCTCATATTATTTTTTTATACTGATGTAAAGTTAGTGGGATCTATTTAAGTACTTTCCATTGGAGTCATTGAGTCCTTAACAGGTACTTTCATTAAAAATTTATAAATAAGTGATGTGTACATGAATGATCTATTTAAGAAGTCCTTATTAATGTACTACCATTGTAGATGCTCTAAGTGGTTTATTCAATTTGTTTTGATGTTTTTATCTTGTGGTGATGATTGTGGTTTTTTTAGGATAAGCAAAAGGGTAGGATTGGAATTTTGTTGGATATAGTTTGGTATGAGCCTCTTACAAGATCAAAGGCTGATAACTATGCTGCTCAAAGAGCTAGAGATTTTCATATTGGATGGTAAAAATTGGTGGCTTCTGTTAATTGAATCTCTTCCAATGCATGCTCAAGTATTTTGTTTTTAGTAAATGAGCATTTTAGTCCTGGAAATTACATGGGTCAGTTCTTGGTAAAAAAAAATATGGGTCAGTCAATTTAGTCTCTCAAATTTACAAAATAGCAATTCACTCCCTTGAATTGCAAACTATCAATCAATTTGGTCAATTATTCAAATTTTGCTCCACAATTACAACGATTCTATGCTTGTTTTGATGTAGCAAAAGACTATTTAAATCAAAATACATGTTATATGGTTAATCGATTGATATTCTTAATTTAAGGGGCTAATTTGTTATATCGTATAATTAAAAGACTAAATTGCTCGATCTACATAACTTCAAGGACCAAAATGCTTATTTACTCATTCTGTGCAAGACGAAACTTAAGTGCAGTTCTATATAAAATGTTGGTGTTTTTTTTTTTTTAAGGAATATAAAATGTTGATGTTGTTATCCAACTAGAAAAACACAAATGGCATCATAAGAACGGAGAATTGAATCCAAGTTTTGTCTTTTTGTTAATTTTGTAGTGTATTTAAGGTATTTATAAATTTCCACAGGTTCATTCATCCCATTGTTTATGGTGAGTATCCAAGAACCATGCAAACTATTGTTGGGAATAGACTCCCAAAGTTTACTAAGGAGGAAGTGAATCTTGTGAAGGGCTCCATTGATTTTGTTGGTATCAATCAATATACTACTTTCTACGTATATGATCCTCATCGACAAAAACCAAAAGTCCCTGGCTATCAAATGGATTGGAATGCAGAGTTTGCTTGTAAGATAATGCTTCCTTCAACCATATTTAAGAAAAATTAAATAAAACACCAATTTAGGCTCTAAAATATGTAAATATAATAATAAGTAATCACGAAAGAACCTCTTAAAAAAAAAAGTAATCACGAAAGTATATGAAATCCGTTGATTTTAGTCATTGTTATTACGTTATTAGCGACTGAATTCATATACTGCAGAAATTACTTACTATTTTTATATACTTGAGTGACTGAATTGTTTAGAGAGTAATACTTTAGAAAGTAAGTTGATGATTATTTTTCTTGTTAATGTCCATGACTGACATTGATTTTCTTGCTAAATATGGAAGATGCTAAGAATGGAGTGCCTGTTGGACCAAGGGTAAGTTTGAAACATGTGAAAGTTAACAATGATAAAAATATTAGTGCAAAAATCATACAATTTCTTATTTATAAGTAATATTTGCAGGAATATTCATCTTGGCTATACAATGTACCATGGGGCTTGTACAAATCAGTAATGTACATCAAGGAGCATTATAAAAATCCAACTATGTTCTTATCTGAAAATGGTAAAACTTGATACTAGTTTCTACCTTTATTTGAATGCTTCATTTTATTAGTCTTGACCCTTCTTTTTGTAAGGATGAATGTTCAAATTTGGGTTTTGAAGTCATATAAATATTTAATGATTTGTAGGCATGGATGATCCTGGTAATGTAACATTTTCCAAGGGTTTGCATGACACAACAAGAATAAACTATTACAAAGGCTATTTGACTCAACTAAAGAAAGCAATAGATGATGGAGCAAATGTGTTTGGATACCATGCTTGGTCATTGCTTGATAACTTTGAATGGAGATTAGGGTACACATCAAGGTTTGGTATTGTCTATGTTGACTTCAAAACTCTCAAGAGAACCCCTAAGATGTCTGCATATTGGTTCAAGCAGCTTATTACCAAAAAGAAGTAAATTGATGACCTAAAAAGGCCTCTTTTTGGTCTCTACAATGTTATCATGTGACTTGATTAATGCAAGTCTTGGAATGAAATTATCTTTTAAATAAAACATCATGAGTTTAGATTCAAAATTGAATTCATCAACCTCCACCAAATCTAACAATTACTACTATATCTCACTCTCACAAGTCACAAATGATGTTTAAGAATTGGAATTTGTATAAATATTAGACAAACAATTTTTAAAAATACTCAATATTTTCCTGAAAAAAGTCACTCTTTAAATATAAAGTTTATATAACTTAAACAAACATCCTCTTTCAACATCGTTCAGCTCCTACTATTAAGCTTATGAAACTTTGTTTTTAAAAGATTTTGGAGAAAGTGAAGAAAAAAAGAAGATATATATCTTCTAGTGCCTTGTGAAGCACTAACATAGACACCAAATACAACATTGACATAGATATCAATGTTGATTTACGAAAGTAAGCAATTAAATATAATCACATGTGTCAGTATCATGTCGGTGTTGGACACCTTAATCAAACGTATTTGTGTTAGATACGTGACAGTTTGATGGAGCATCATAATGTCATCTGAAGGTCGTACGAGTCTCGACGAGACCTGACGCTTATTCAGGACATATGATGGTACTCCAAATGGATCATGGCCGACAAAGACAAGAGGCGTCACTTGCCAGAGCGGGTTCTAAAGCAATATGGCTATGTCTAGACCATTCCCAGACCTCCTACGACGATTGGGGATCTTGCACAATCGGATGTGGTTATGGCCTTCATGGAATTTTCTGTCCATGACCTTAGCCAGCAGGAGAGGGGTGATCCGGTCTCGGAGGACGAGGTGTGGAAGCATGAGGTGGGGTACATCAAATGGTTCTACCGTGCATCCCATCCTATTATGATTTCCCCTGCGCCCGTTGCTGATTACACAGCTCTTGTCCCTCCCTACGAGGAGGTTAATGTTGAGCAGCAGTGGGTTAGACAGCAGATCATCAGCAACATCAGTGCCAGAGTGGAGAGTGCAATGGGGGTTCCTTATGTGTTTTCAAATTCTGTCGTTGCTGGCATTATGGATGGCATATGGTCCGAGTATAGCATTTTGCAGGAGGTGTCGGTTTCGCGGAGGAGGACTAGGAGTGATAGTCCACAAAACGAGTAGGGTTTTTTTTTTGTGTTTTCCTGACATTTGTACATATTTAGATGTTTTTATGACACTTTGGCAAATATAGATGTAATAAATTTACATTTGCACATTTGCGTTATTTTATGACATGTTGAATGAATGAATGTATGTATGATTGAATGAATGATGAAAACATGAATGGATGTATGGAAGTATGAATGAATGCTTGAAATTAGGTAAAAATTGCAAAACTGTTGTTCTGGTTGTGGACACAGAATCAATGTGAGTTAAGTAAACCCAGCGTGACTTAAGTCACGCCGGGGGTATTTTAGCCATTTCGTATGGGGATGAGCAAATCTTGATGGGAGAAGAGCAATTTTCTTCGTCCTAACCCATTTGGCTTGTTAGAAAAAATTGGGTTGGGTTGGCTAACCTCTCAGACTTTGGGTCAGTTAAAATTGGGTTGGGTCGGCTAACCTCTGAGACTTTGGGTTGGTCCACTATCAACATTTACATTTGATTTTTGTTAAAAGAAGTAGTACCTTTTTTAAAAAAAATATCATCTAATTTAAAAATTATTAATAAAAATATTTTGACATATGTAAACTTAATAAAAATGATAAATTTAACCAAAATTTATAAATTATTAATTATGAATATGATGTAGAGGCATGCATAACCCAGATAACACTTGAGTAACATTGGTGACATTGATCAACCACAATATCACAAATATATGAAAATACAAAAAAAACTTTGTCAAAGAGAAGAAAAAAAAACAACTTATGACATTGTGGTTAATCAATGTCACCGATAAAAATATCACCAAAGTGCTACTCAGATGACCCAAGCTTAGATGTTATTAGCACACCATAGACAGGCACGAGCATAGAGGTACACGCATGCCATGTAAGGGTCCCTTGATTATGACACATTGCCAAATGTACATTTACAATTTATTTCTAATTTTAGCTTTTGATGGGCAAAATTGAAATTTTCTTCAAACATGTCCTATAAAACCAAACTCTCTCATGTGGTAATCAATGAAACATTATCTAGTGTCAGTGTTTCACTTCACTAGTATTGTTGTCTTTGAAGATGATGATGTTGGATTCACAACAGCATCAATGTTTCTATCCCATGTTTTTCTTCTTCTTAGTTGTTCTTGTTAGTTCAGTTAATGGGGTTACAGTGCCTGAAACAGTGCACTTAGATACTGGAGGGTTGAGTAGAGATGTGTTTCCTAAAGGGTTTGTGTTTGGAGTGGCAACTTCTGCTTATCAAGTAGAGGGTATGGCTAGCAAAGAGGGTCGTGGCCCTAGTATTTGGGATGTTTTCATAAAAAAACCTGGTTTGTGTTTCTTACTTAATCTCAATTAATTATTCTTAATTAGTCAAAAAATAATAATCTCATTTTTTTTTTCTTGATAATGAAAGACCATGTAAAAAAGTGTGTTTTTATTGGAAGTAAGAAAAACTTTTTTTGATGAAATTATTTTGGGAAAATGCATGTTGTGTCTCTGTTCTCAGAACCAAAAAGTATGTTGGTTTGTGTAAAATTGGGTTTGTATTTTTAAATAATGTTTCAAATTTTAATTAGTTCTATCTCGTTTTAACATGGATTAGAAATCAATCTGAGAAGTCCGCAAGCATAGTTCAATTGGTAGCTATCAAGTAGCTATCAAGGACATTATCTCTAGAGGTTGGGGTTCGAACTTCGAATTTTTCATTTCTCTTGATCCAAAAAAAAATTCAATATGTGAATCAAGCCACAAGCTATTTGATTAAAAATAAAAATCAATCTGAAAACCTTGAAAAAAAAAAAAGAAATAAGAAGTGCAATTATTTACGTATAAAATACAAACTTAAATTACTATCTCATTTTGCTATTTTAATCTCTTTTTTTTTCGAAAAAAAATTAAAATAGCAAATAGTAATTTAAAAGGAGTGTTGATAGTACATTTTCTAACACATTTTTTTATTGATTTGAAATTCAAACGCCACATTAATTCATAAGGGGCCATATATGAATATGGTGAAGCATTTTTTCTAATTTTAAAGACATCTATTTAAAAATATATTAATCTCTTTTTAAAAAAATGGTAAGATTTTGATTTGGTCTACCTGTTTGTCGGAAAAAGAGACTCTTTAAAACGATCATGATGTAAAGTGTACATCTTTACACTGTACGAATTTCTTTTTTTCTTAAAAGAGCAATGATGAGATGATTGTGATAAATTTTCCAGTCCAAAAAATACTTCTTTTTGGTCAAAGTTTTTTTGACAATAATTTTTTTTTGGTACCTAGATTTTTATTAAGATTTGATGTTATTTTGTATAAATTCATAGAAAAATTTTACAACATTTTGACAAAGTTTTTTTTTTTTTTTTAATGTTTTTTGGGTTCCACTACTTATTTTTAGGAAGTAGTGAATAGTAATATTTGTTAACCATTGATTATTTTTTTTGACAAAATTGATTGTTACTTTACTCTAATATGAAATATAAACAATAAGGATAGTTGAAAAGTTGATATATTTAGTTACTCAATTTCCTAAAAAAAAGTTGATATAGATTTTCTAACACATTTTTTATCATTTTTTTACGTATTTACTTCATATACATCAATTTTTATGTATTTTGTTTAAAAGTTGATGTAGATTTTCTAACATGTTTGTTACAAGTAACTATACTCAATTCCCTGGAAAAAAATGTTATTTCTCATTTGTTATAAGTAATTAACACATTCATAAAATTGGCATGTCCCTTTTCTTTCTACTATGTCAACCCATAAATTAACCTTGAGATTGGTTAAGCGTTTTTCTTTTAAAAAGGTTAAATATTTCATGTTTCAATTCATAACAGGGATTGTCGCGAATAATGGCACAGGAGAAGTTTCTGTTGATCAATATCATCGCTACAAAGTAAGCACCTTCAAAGCTTAAACACATTAGAAATTTAATTGAAGTTACATAACTTTTGTCACAAGCAATCCAAAATCCTTAGTATGAACCTTACATTTAACTTGCCAAATAACATATTATATAATGTGCATTTGATCATATATGTGTGTGTGGTGTCGCGCGTGTTTGAGCTCAAGTATGTTCAATTTGCAGGAAGATATAGATCTCATCGCAAAGCTAAATTTTGATCAATACCGGTTCTCAATCTCATGGTCCAGAATTTTTCCAAGTAATTCAAATATTTCTATATTTACATATTTGATCAAAACAAGATGTAGAAAATCCATTAATAATCAGTTTTAAACTATTGATGCAGATGGAACTGGCAAAGTAAATTGGAAAGGTGTAGCGTACTACAACAGATTGATCGATTACTTGCTAGAAAAGGGTAATTTTTTATGTATCCATAGTCGAAATACTAACATAGTTTTGGAAATGTAATGTTAATTTTAATTGCTCGTGGTGTTTTTGTTCCTTAAACCGTTGCAGGCATTACTCCTTACGCAAATCTCTACCATTATGACCTTCCTTTAGCTCTTGAGTTGAAATACAACGGTTTATTGAGCCGTAATGTTGTGTAAGTACTTACATAGACAAAAAATGTTGATAGAAAGTTTTACGGGACTAAAAAATGTGATTTTATTTTATCTGGAATAAAAACGAAATTCTGAATGATCAATGTTTTAAAATTGGACAGGAAAGATTTTGCGGATTATGCAGATTTTTGTTTTAAGACATTTGGAGACAGAGTTAAGAACTGGATGACCTTCAATGAACCAAGAGTTGTTGCTGCTCTTGGTTACGATAATGGCTTTTTTGCCCCTGGAAGATGTTCAAAAGAATATGGAAATTGTTCAGCTGGAAATTCAGGAACTGAGCCTTATACTGTAGCACACAATTTGATATTGTCACATGCTGCTGCTGCTCAAAGATACAGAGAGAAATACCAGGTAATATTAATATTTTGAGTCTTTTTTAGATTAGGTATATGTTTAGATAATCGGTGAGTTTGTGAGAATCACGAAGTGCCATAGTGATTTCGGCAAAAACTACACTGCGCAACTATGATTTCGTCACACTCATTGTGATTCTCATCATGGACCAAGTGGTTTATACAATTTGTTTTGATGTTTTTATCTTGTGGTGATGATTGTGGATTTTTTAGGAAAAGCAAAAGGGTAGGATTGGAATTTTGTTGGATTTTGTTTGGTATGAGCCTCTTACAAGATCAAAGGCTGATAACTATGCTGCTCAAAGAGCTAGAGACTTTCATATTGGATGGTAAAAATTGTTGGCTTTTCTAATCGAAGAATTTGTTGGAATAACGCCAGAAGAATTGTACCTAAGTTTTGTCATTTTGTTAATTTCGTAGTGTGTGTTTTAAGTTGTTTATAAATTTCCACAGGTTCATTCATCCCCTTGTTTATGGTGAGTATCCAAGAACTATGCAAACTATTGTTGGGAAGAGACTCCCAAAGTTTACTAAGGAGGAAGTGAAACTTGTGAAGGGCTCAATTGATTTTGTTGGTATCAATCAATATACTACTTACTACATGTATGATCCTCATAACCAAAAACCAAAAGTCCCTGGCTATCAATCGGATTGGAATGCAGGGTTTGCTTGTAAGATTTTAGTCATTGTTATTACGATATTAGCGACTATGTTGACGAATTTCATATACTTCAGAAACTACTTTTTATTTTTATATACTTTAGTGACTGAATTGTATAGAGAGTAATACTTTAGAAAGTAAGTTGATGATTATTTTTCCTGTTAATGTCCATGACTGACATTGATTTTCTTGCTAAACATTGAAGATGCTAAAAATGGAGTGCCTGTTGGACCAAGAGTAAGTTTGAATCAAGTGAAAGTTAATTAATCATTATAAAACTATTAGTGCAAATGCAATTACTTAATAATATGTGATACTTTTCAGGCATATTCATATTGGCTTTACAATGTACCATGGGGCTTGTACAAATCAATAATGTACATCAAGGAGCATTATAAAAACCCAACTATGTTCTTATCTGAAAATGGTAAAAGTTGATACTAGTTTCTAGTTTATTTGAAGAAAATTGCTCTTCTCCCTTTCAAAATTGCTCATTCCCTTAATTCAACATGAGTTAACTCACGCTCGGCATTTTTCAGCTTGAGTTAACTCACACCGACACTTTTAAGATCAGTTGAACCGGCTTAAAAAGTGATTGAATTGATCTGAAAAGTGCCAATGTGAGTTAACTTGCACTGAAAAAATGTCGAGCGAGAGTTAACTCACGCTAAATTAAGGGAACGAGAAAAAACAAAAGTGAGAAGAGCAATTTTCTTATTTGAATACTTCATTTTATTAGTTTTAACCCTCCTTTTTGTAAGGATGAATGTTCAATTTAAAGGAAATATGAAATTTGGGTTTTGATGTAATGTAAATATTTAATGATTTGTAGGCATGGACGATCCTGGAAATGTAACATTTTCCAAGGGTTTGCATGACACAACAAGAATAAACTATTACAAAGGCTATTTGACTCAACTAAAGAAAGCTATAGATGATGGAGCAAATGTGTTTGGATACCATGCTTGGTCATTGCTTGATAACTTTGAATGGAGATTAGGGTACACATCAAGGTTTGGTATTGTCTATGTTGACTTCAAAACTCTCAAGAGAACCC
>Ga0228710_1008985_pt1 | contig 14084 bp, 4 predicted proteins | sample MedpolnodulmetaG_FD_177995 | JGI IMG/M metagenome (GOLD analysis project Ga0228710, IMG submission 177995) | Root nodule microbial communities from Medicago polymorpha collected in Santa Monica, California, United States - pink nodules | ecosystem: Host-associated > Plants > Roots > Nodule...
TTTTTTTTTAATTAAAAAAACCAAAACGACGTCGTTTTTGTAAAGCAAAAAAAAAAAAAAAAAAAAAAAAATAGAGAACCGGTCAGACCAAAAACTCGGCCAAGTCACCGATTTTTACCGGTTTTGACCGGTTCCGGCCGAGTCAACTGCATGACCGATCCAAATGTTGGCTCGAACCGGCCTACCCACCGGTTCACAGTCAGACCGATCCGACCAGCCGGTCCGAGCCGAGTTTTAAAACTATGGTAATCGGCGGTTGAAAAAACAAGGTGGTAGGGGACATAGTGGGGTTTTCACGTGGCAAGGCAAATGTAATTCCGAGGAATAAAACATTCCAACTCCTCAAACATGGGAATAAAAAATGGGGAGATCATGGGTTAAAAAATTTCTTGAGTATAATTCGTTCTTAAGTACTCCCTTTGTCTTACAATAGCGGTCTCTTTAACACTTTTTCTTTTTCTCAAAATAATTGTCACTTTAGAATATCAATGCGGCATTTTTTATTTTTTTTCTTCATTATTATACCTTTATTTATTGAATTTCATCCAACTTAATTACTCCACTAACTACAATTAATAAGAGTATTTTAGTAAATGATATTAATTTTACCATTAAAATCAATACAATTAATCATTTCTTTAATAATCGTGCATAAACCTTAAACGACTATAATTTAAAGATATCTGAGGGAGTATATCTTTCTTTTACCTTCTACCAAACATGAGAAAGTGCATTCACATTCTCATATTTCCAAATAAATTTTATAACCGGGAAACAAATGTCCCATATGGATTAAATTAACAACCTACATCCATTTGTCTCTTTACGAAAAACCTCATTTACCATTATTCAAACCAATTATAAATACAGTAGAAACTCTATAAATTAATAATGTCAGGACCGGAGAAATTTATTAATTTAGAGAGTTATTAATTTATCGATAAATTAATAATTATTAATTTAAAGAGTTTTTAAGTAATTATACACTACATACCAAACAAAAAGGCAAATTAGTCTATGCCTCTTAGAATTACGTTGCAGCGAACCTTGGGATTCAACGTAAATTAGTAACTACTGTGTTCATATGCATTGGAAAAATACAATACAAAAATACAACACCTGAGCTATTGGATGCAATAAGAAAAGTTAGAGATGAGCTTCAAATAGACTTGAACTTTAAAGGAAAACAGACAACTATTGAATCATATTTCAATAGAGTGTAATATTTTTTTTTCATTTTCTATGAATTATTAATTTATGATTTTCTCGGGACCGAAAATTATAAAGGGATCTCCCGAAAAATTATTATCTTATTATTTTATCGAGTTTTTCAATTTTTTACATTGGCCCAAGTCGGGACCGGACAAATTTATTATTTTAGAGAGTTTATTAATTTACTGAGTATTAATTTAAAGAGTTTCTACTGTAGAAGGGTAATTTTGTAAGTTTTGTTTAATTAATTAAAAATAATTATTCACAACATCTCCTAATCGTTTTTAGCTATAAACCATTGTCTCATGTATAACAAGTTCTATCTACGGTCGTCGAATTAAGGCTACTTTTCCTTGTCTTTTAATTCTCTTGATGAAGCCACTGAAAGCCTTTTTTTTTTCTCTTCATGACAGGTAAATAATCAAATAAATACTGTATACTAATAAAGCCAATAGGAATACTATATACTAAAGTAATGGTTTTTTTAGTCAAATAAATAGTGTATACAGACAAAGCCAATAGGAATTTTCTGATTATATTCAAAAAAACTGGTTTGAACAAGGTTGTTTGTTTAGAAAAAAATAAATAAAGAAAACATTTAGAACGATAAAAGTGGGTGTAAATCCTTTCATGTTCGTCTTTGCACTGATTGCTAATATCTCTTACGTGGGAAGGTTCCAATCTATCTCCCTTGTACATGCATAAATAAATTTGCATTATAGTTAATCCATAATTAAGTGAAATTGTTGATCCTAATAAATTTTTGTGTTGAATATGGATGCAGTATTCTTGTACGAACCACGGAGTTTGAAAGCATCAAAGCTAATCTGCCATGGTTGTTGGATGCCACAGTTGGCACTAGACTTTTTTGTATCCTACCTATACATTCAGATTTTTTTTTATATTATACATTCAGATTTTTATTATTTTTTACGGGGGGTGCTCTCGGATTTGGATTCTCTCATGCCTATTTACTAAAGTAATGTTCCTTAACTATATGTGATAGATAATATCGCAGTACATTTACTATAGATACTTTCGCAACAGAAAAGCAAGTGATGATGGAGAATACTTGAAGTAGAAACAAGTTGATCAATCTTGATTTATGCAAGTGATGTACTCAATCATGTCAAATTAAAAAATTAGTTTGCACCTTACAAAAATTGAGCCATTATAAGGCTTATGTTAGACTATCTAAGGAGAAGAGTGTGTATGATAGTGGCCAGGACGGTTCCAATAAAATTGAAGGCTCGGCTCTAATATTAAAAATGACCCCTAATAAAAATATTTAATGATAATTTAAACAATTGCAAATTAACAATAAGAATTATTTTGATTTTAATTTGTTTTGTTGATTTTTTTTTTTTTATAGATGTATGGGTTTAGCCTAACTTGTCCATTTACTCTTTACTTTTATCAAATAATAAGTGTTTGATTTAGCCCTACGTAACAAAAGAAAATATTATACTACATCCCAACAATTATATTTGTACCCCTACAAATAATTGAGGCCCCCATAAATTGGAGGCCCGGCTCCGTAGAGTTCCTTGCGCTTGACAAGGAACAGCCCTGAAAGTGGCTATACTCTGAAATTGCTCAGTTGATCCAATCACATGAAAAGCTGATGAGACTCGTACGAGAGACCATAGTTTCTTCAGAAGTCTGAACTTCTTTATCACAATTTTTTATGGAGCTATATCCAATCTAACTCACTTTTTGTAACCTTTTTATTTTGGCCCTTTCCGCAAGTTTTTGTGCATCTTGCACTTCTCGTCGAGATTAATATTAGTTGTTTCAAAAAAAAAACATGTGCGTGAATTTATCCGTAAAAGGAAAAAATGGAAAGAAAAAAAAAACATATTATAGAGTGAGTTTTGATGTAGATCTTATTCCATGCCGATGAGAGTAATGATCTAACAGAATAAATCCACCAAATTTTTATTTAGTCAGATCATTACTGACAGATTTTATCCGTCAGTAATACATTGGCATGTGCAGCTGTCCTGCACCATCATTATTGACGGATCAAATCCGCCAGTAATGCAAGATAGATTCATCAATGACTTTACTGGCAGATTTATCCCTCGGTAATGTAATTTTGTGTTATTGAGGGTTTATTCCGCTAGTATTGTTATTGAGGATTTTTTTCATTGTTAATGAAGATTTATTCCGCTAGTAATTACTAAGAGTTTAAATCCGTCAGTAATCCTATATTGGAATTCTTGTATAGTGTAATGCCCCCGGAGAGAGAGAGAGAGAGAGAGAGAGAGAGAGAGAGAGAGAGAGAGAGAGAGAGAGAGAGAGAGAGAGAGAGAGAGAGAGATCACATCTCCAAACAATGTGAGACTATCACACACACTTGAACTCAACAATATCCCCTCCCTATATTTATCCAAACATCATGACCACGAGAGGGAGGGGAGAGAGAGAGGTCACATTTCAACCCAAAACCTTAAGACAAATCACATATCCATCCAAAATCCTAAGGCAATAGGTATTTGAATCATCTTTCTCATTTAATTCATTTATATATACTCAATGGGAACTATTACTCATACTTGAATCCAACATTATTTTACCCCAATTTGCACTACTTGTGTTTTAATTGTGTTCAGCTTAGCGGTGGGTAATCGCCACTTTGATTTTGAACCTTGAGTTTTAGAAGCTCTAATAGGTATCTTATGATCTACCATCATTTTTTACTGTTGGTGTTTTCCAAATATATACAATAAAAAGACATGATCTCATGGGTAATTCTTGTATAGAACATAAAGATTTAGACACTTCATTTGATCATATAAAAAAAATAGAAATAATAATAATTAAATAATTTATATTTTTTAAATAATAATATGTTGTATTTTTTATGTGAGTGAATGAAGTATTCAAATTTTTGGTTCCACACAAAAATTATTAATTTGTACTGGTAAAAATGTTCTGCGTGAATTTACAAACGAGTAATGTTGTACTTGATTTTGGTGTTTTCTCATTTCAATGATGTTGCACTTGAATTTACAAACATGTGAATCGGATTCCCTGCATGGGTAAAATCATATTCCCTGCAGCCATAATCATTGTTTAACGTGTTCAAAACCTTGGTGGTCAAAGGATTGAAATTGAAAGGTTTAGATTTTGATACAAACTTTGATCTTTTTTTTTAAATAAAGATACTAAACTTAAAATTTGAATCATCTTATCTTAACTCATCGACCGCATTTGCGTGAAAAATAGTAATAATCTGATCTCAATTCATTGACCACGGTTGCATGAATGCGTCAAAAAATTGACCGGAGGGAATTATGGTTCATGCATGAGTCATAAATGGACACGAATTCATCCATGTTTGCATAAGGTGGACATCTTCAGCAGATCCATGAATTTAGGGGTAAATTTCAAACAAAACGAGGAGCAATTAAGGGAGGAATACAAACTTGCCGACAAGAAAATCAGAAGGATCCAAAAGCCATAATCCTAAAGCCATATTAGTCAACCACTCAATAAAAAGCAACTTAGTGAATGTGCAAGCTTTATTACTTTATACTTTATGTAAATATCTCAGCACTTTTGCAAGATTAGTTACGAGTGTTAGTGCTTAAGCAATAACTTTAGTTGTTGCATGACATTAATTTACTATCAGTTTTACTAGTTTAAACTTCAAATTTTAAATTACAACAATAATGAACAATCATGATGAACAGGGCCGGACCTTGGGGAGTGCAAGAAGCGCTACCGAATCGAGCCTCTAAAAACTATGAGCCTCAAAAAGAATAATATCCACCCCCACTTGAATAATCACTTAATCAGTCAATTTGAAAAATTATTTCATTGAAAGAATCACAACAATTATTTCTTTTTCGCATAAACAATTCATTTTCCCCTTTCCTACGACGTAGGAGTGACATTCCAAACGACACCGTTAGGTAAATTTCACCACTCTTTCACTTAATTTTATTTTGTTTTGTTTTGTGTTTAAAAGTTCCTCTTATTCTGATTTTTTAACGAAGTTAGCTACACAAAAAGAATTACGTTTTGATTTTATTGGTACCTATTTTAAAAATAGAACCGAACTTCTTATTTTATAGGAACGGTCATGATGAACCTAGTCAAAACCTCCCCAAAGTAATGTTTGGCTTTGGCAAGACAATAGCATCAGAGAGAAAAAATGTAACTCTGTCGGTGATACTTAGGCGAGGAAAATATGCTAAAATTATTATGTTTATTTTTCTACAATATTTTTTTATAAAAGTACATGATAATTAAAATTTTCAATGGACAAATATAAAAACATGATTACTACCAACACACTTTCTTCTATTATTTAAAATTTCAAGTATGTCTCACGATTTTTGAAAGGGTTCCTACCAAATTACATAGATTTTACATGAATGAAGTGAAACTCATTTAAAGTGTGTATTACTTGAATTTCTCATATGAAATACCTGAAATTATTATTATTATTATTATTTTAAGCAGTTAGAAATTCACTTTTAAGGTGAATAAATTATTTGTTCGTGGTTCAAATTATGATCTCTGTATATTATAAAATATCTCTATCGATTGAGATAAACTCATAAAATCACTCAAATTTATTAATCAACTGACAAGAAAACTATATGTACCAAATAAATGTTAATAACAATTCAAAATTCACAATTCACCTGTTGTCTATCTTGAGATTTGTCTTCTGAATTCTAGTGGGCCGATCGCTTTTAATTCGAGATCGGAAGTTAGCGTCTAGTTTCAAGTTTGTGGGATGGTTAAGGTGTCTTGAAGGTCTGGGAGTTGTGGGGTGCCTTAGTGATTTGTTTCTGGAGTCTGATGGGACGACCACTATTGATTCGAGATCGGGAGTCAGTTTCTTAACTCAAGTTTTTTGGCTTGTTCTGGTGTCTTCTCGTGGAATCCGGACGAGTGCAAAAATTTGACTCAGTTGTGGTGATGAGAAGGTGGGGGTGTTGTTGTTAGGGGTTTCAGCGGATGTGATGGTTTTTTGGAGTGACTTTGGTGTAAGTAGCGAGCGATTGGTGTTTGGGTTTTGTTTATGATGCCATTAACAATGGAGTTGTGAGGTTTTGGCTCAACTTTTGGTTTATGTTGGTTTGTGGTGATTTAGCTTGATTTTGGTGTTTATTTGATTTTAGAGGTTTATTTTTTTAGTGGTGTTTAAGATATACGTTGTATGCATTTTTTTTGGGTGTTCTTCCTATATACGGTGCCCTTATGCTTTGTAGTTTATGTCTTACTGATCCCTGTTCGTCTTGTACAGGGACTAAGATATTAATAAATTTTGCCGTTAAAAAAAATAACAATTCACAATTACGAAGTCAAGATCAACAAAAAAGAGTATATTTGAATATGCTTTGTCTATGTATTTTAGAAATTGCAATCTATCCTAATGCTACAAATATAAAATTGTGTTGGTATATTAAATGTGAATGTTGAACAATATATAAGTAAGAGAACTCATTTAACCAATATCTTAAAGTCTTAAGGTTTAGATTTATAACGTAGTGTCAAAGTTATTTGTATAAATTCTATGAACTCTTCATGACCCGACAAGATAAAAACTTGTAAAAAAAATTGCAATATAAACAAAAGGAAATCACAATTCAAAATCCACACAAACACTTTTTAAGAAAATACTAAAACGTGTTTGACTCATTGTTAGTATTAGTAGTACTATGAAGTGAGTGTAAGTCATTAACCTCAATAATAATAACAAAATGGTAAGATATATACCGTGTACAATATATCAAATCATCCAACTATAAACGTACCTATATATGAATAATAATAATAATGAAACAAAAAAAATCTGAATTTTGACGTCATTTACACCTCAAGAGCAAAACGAGTTTTAAGCAAATCATATGGAGCCCACAAAGCATCCAAAGGACAAGCCCTATTCCCATCAAGCCTGGCCCACGGCTTCCCTTTTCCACTCCAATGCAACAAACTCACCGGGCCTGGATGCAAATCCCGACAAAGCCCACGAAAATTATCACCGCCGAGCCCATGCTGATTCCACCGGTGATCCACCGGCGTAATCCTCCCCGCAAAAACCAACAAAAACGGAGGCAACGAACCCAGCTCATAGATTCTCATTCTCTTCTGCAACTCCATCCACTCCCTTATCATCGTCGTATAGTCACCCTTACGCCACCGGTGAAGATCTATAACCATAACTCCGGTGTTGAAGTAACAAGCCTTACGTTCACGGTTGGTAAATGTGAGTGAAAGTGAAGGGTTTGACCAAAATGAAGGAGTGAAATAGTTACTGAAATTTGCGTTGCAATACTCCGGTGCAGCAAGGATGGTGGTTGATCGGAGAGGTGTAGCGAAGAGTAATGCAATGTCGTCGACAAGGATTAAGTCGGAGTCGAGGTAAACAATCTTGGTGATGCAGAGAGGGAGGAGTTCAGCTAAGTAGGTGCGGGCGTAGTTGAGCGGAGTATCAAGGGCGGAGCGGATGGAGGTGGAGATTAATCCGGCTACTGGACCGTCGTTGAAAGGGTATATTTGGTATTTTAGATAGGGGAATGAGTTGTTTATTGTTCGGTTTAAAATGGATACGGATGCGGATGTAATGAAATGGAAAACAATGTTTTCCGGACATGAAGTGTGTTGGAGTATGGAGAGGATTGCTGCCATGGAGCCACGGATGTAGGACACGTCGAGTGTCATCGCCACGTGTACGGCTGAAGTTGAGCATGTGTGATTGCTATGATAGGGGGATTCAATATTTTTGCAGGTTGGAGAGTTGTAGAATTTTGGTGCTTCTTTGAAGTCTTGTTCAAGGGTGGTCGTGCATAAGGTTTGTGTTAAAAAGAGAAGAAAGATACATAATAAGATTAATATTGTGAATCTCATTGCTGCTCTATTGATGTAGGATTAATTTTGGTGCTTCTCTAGTGAATTATATTTGAAGAGGTTGATAGAAGAAAGAGACAGAGAAAGGAATAGGTTGTGAGTGGAATTGTGGGAGAACACTACGTCGACGTACGTTTTTCTGGGTGGTATTCAACCAACCTTAGTTAGTACACAAACTACCAGCTCAAATCCAAGTCAATGATGAATGATTTTATATTTTGTTTTACATGTTTGAACGTATACGTTATACGTAATATATTCTTTTTATAATGTATTATTGTATTGTTGTTATTACCAGTAAAATGATATTTTATCTTTAACTGTTTTCTTTATTCCTTAGGACAGATTATTTTAGTGAATCTTTCTGATTAATTTCTATTGAGCAAGCTACTAGGGGAGAATAACGTGAATAAAGTCAAAGTCATATTTGCTTAATTTAGAAAAATATAATGGTGATATTTGTTTAAAATGTTTCTTGCTAATTAATGACAATAAGAGCAACAACTTATTATTATAAAAAATAACATAAGAAAAAAAATGACAATAATTTGTTATAATATAGGATAAAAAAATCACCAACTTGACATAAGAAAAAAATGACAATAATTTGTTAAAAAAATTTGGCTATAGATGTTTGTTAATAAGAAAAATAGAATAAAAAAGTATAATAATATGATATTTAAGATTTATTCAATTTTAAACAATTATTTTTTTTTGCTAACCTACCATAATTAAGATTTGTGACCCAGATCAGGAGACACTCAAAGCATTTCCACGGCTTAAGTTATTTGGGTCCACTATGGGATTAATTATTGAGTCGGAAGAGGAATCTTACTTACTAAAGTTTGTCTGGTCAAGCTAACCCTAACCCTAAATCTAACCTAGCAATTTCCCTCTCATTCTAACGCATTTAATTCACAGGTTTGACCTTCTCACTCTTTTAACACGCAATAAATTCATTTCATTTCAAATTGTTTGTCATTCATTAAATAATTTAAAGCAATTCATTTCAAATTTGAGAGCATTTCCTAATCAGTCGATCTGAATTTTTTCTATTGCATTTAATTCACACATATTTCCTAATCAGTCGATCTGAATTTATTCTATTGCATTTAATTCAAACCTTTGACTTCCTCATCCCTTTAACATGCAATAAATTCATTCTATTTCAAATTGTTTGTTATTCATTAAATGGTTTAATGCAATTCATTTCAAATTTGAATGGCAGTTCAGCACCAACAAACAAAGTCAAATCATTCATATGTTTGACCTTCTCATTTAAAAGAAATTAAATGCTCATAAACTCTTATCTTAATCATCATTCATTCATTTGAAAATCAAAAATTCACTCCTATCATCATTCATAATATCCTTTGACTTTCTCATTTAAAAGCAATTGTGACTGTTAAAACAACATTAAAACAATTTTGAATTACGATTTCACTCCCTCCTATTCTCAAATCATTTTAATGCAAATGAATGTGTGTTTTAATTGTCCATTGGAATATACAAACTCGATATAAATATGTACTAATAGCATTCAAACAGTTTTTGGAAGTTATATAACAAAATAATTCATTAGCATTGGAAATAGACATGCACATTAAGTATCATTATTAGTGATGAATGCCTATGAGGAACACGAAAGGAAAAAGCTTAATGGACAATTGACTTATTGCAAGTACTATATATACACACACTGAGATTTGTTTTGCCATAACAACAAAGATATCACCCTTTACATAACAAGATTAGGACATCCAATCTGCCATAAATGTCACAAAATTCCCCATTCACTGACAAAGAGGTTTTTTTTCCTCAAAAGATGCTATCTTTATCTGCATTTTCGTTTTCATATGAGTTGAGATTTTGCAATTGTTTTTTGGTGTCTTTCTTACGATTTTTGCATTTACAAATATGGCTTTATGGGAATATGAACCAACATATCCACCTGATATTCATCTCTTGAGGCTTAAAATACCTACATATCACGTATAATACCATCCAAAAGAGATATGTTTGATAACATACCTGATTTTGTAAAGTCAATGTTTGTCATATTTGTTATCCTTTGTTCATGTTATGTAGCACTTGTAAGAGAAAAAAATGTTATAAATAAATCATTCCTATTAAGATTGTAAGCCAAACACAAAATTTGTTTGAGTTTTATGTATGATTGCTTTTAATTGATATGGACAACACCATTGAGCATCAACATCAATCCTAACAACGATAAGTATATCGACACTATGAAATTTATTTATAGAACATATCACACTGAATTTAATACCAATGTTGTATGTTGTTTAATCTTTGTTGTATCGGCCTTATGTAGTTGCTTCTTTCTTTCTTTATTACATTGTTTCTCATATGGATGTTGTGTATCCTACTAAGTCTCGGTTTTGCTAATCCTTTTTGCTATTCTTAAATACTATTTTTGAAATCCTTTTTAATGTGCTATTTTTTAATACTACAAGTTTTATTGATTACTACACTAATCATATGTATGGTTACTTGAAACACTAATCGTACGTATGATTACTTGAAGTTAGTTTTAAATTTAACCACTTTGGATCAGATCTATATTCGAAGAGAGTTTGCAATAATCTCATCAAAATTACATTAGTCAATCATTACTTGAGAAATAATAGTGATGTTTTCAAATACGTTACAAATTTGGTACGATTCATACGTCGTTGAAGGACATATTAAGGCACATTTTATCGCTATATTGTATATCTAATAAGGATTTGTCTAACATGTGCAGCATTGCACATGTTAAAACAAATAAAAGTATAAAAAAAATTGAAAAATATATTTTTAATTAAAATATTATATATTTAATATAAAATGTACGTTTGAATACAAACTTATTATTTTGTTTAAAAAAATACAAATTTATTATTTTAAACTTCTTAATATATGCAAATTTGCACATGATGGAAACAATCATCTAATAATCACATTTACGTTTTTCGATAGACACATACATGACACATGTCAAATATAACATATTGATCATTATAGCAGTCGATAGGACCCGTGCGTCGCACAGGTCGAAAGTCTAGTATTTGATCATTTTGCCGTAGCTAGGGTTCACTACCCTAGCTACCTTCTAAATGGACAACTTCAAAAATCGGATTTCTTTCTTTTAATTCTGAGGGAGAGTCATAAGGTATACTCTCCCTACACCAATTGATGAAAAATTGATTATTCGAAATACATTTTCTTTTTGGGTGTGTTTAATATATAACTTTACAAACTAGTCTAAGAGTGGGCTCTGACCAGTTGAGAAGTTCTTCTAAAACTTTTTGATCCTTTTTATCTTTAATTTGGTTTGTGTGTGTTTGGGTGATATGAAAAGAAAGAAATAGTCTAATCTTTAAGATATTATGAGCTTTAAGGATTATTCAAGATGAATCCTTACATCATTTGGTGGATAGAGTCAAGCTTCTCTCATTTTGGTGATTGAAAATAAACAATATTACTTTTTCTTTTGATTATCATATGTGGTGGCTTAACCCACTAATTTGTCCGGGTTTAGTGATAAGTGCTCAAAAGTGATATATTTCATGTGTTAGTTTAGGCATTTTAGTGACTTGTTTTGCAAGATTATCTATGGAAAAGCTCCAATTTTATGCAAATATGCCATTTATGCTTTATGTGCCTTACTCAACCCTTTTTGTGCAGGAAAATATAAGCAAGGACCAAGAAATCAACCAAAATGCAAGGTCAGCTCGCTTCCAGCTCACTTAAGCGACACAGTTCCAGAGAGCACAACGTCAGCTCGCTTAAGCGAGTTCAACAGGATAAGGCTACGTGGCAGTCATCCAGTGGTCAGCGTGGGATTTCAAGGCCATTCGCTTCAAGCGAAGGTTGTTCGCTTTAAGTGAATGTGACAGATTTAGCCATATAAATAACTTTACTCTCATTTTTCAGAATAATTCATTCATTGTTTTTGATATTTTTCCGATTTTTAGAGAGAGAGAGGGCATTTCTAGAGAGAGAAACATGAAGCAAGAGTGTTAGAAGTGGATTCCTCCCAGGATTTGTAGAGAAATCATGAATCTTCATCTTTTCTTCCATTTTTGCAAGGCTACTATGAAAGTAAGTAGCTAAATCTATCCTTTGGGGTTAGAGTTACTTGATCAAGTTAATATGTACTCTTTTTTATACTTAAATATTTGATTCTAGCATTATTTTACTTGATGTTGATTTTATTCTTGTGTTTAATGTTATATTTATGATTTGAAATGATGTTGAAAGATGCTTTTGAATCTAAGGTTAGAATAATAATCTATCAAATCTTTAATTCTAGACATGGAATTTAGGTTTTGGTAATCACTTTGAATATTGAAACTCAAAGCTTTTGTATCGTTTAATAGTTCAGGAAATCGACAATACAACGATGCAATCGACTATTGGATCGTTTAATAGTTTGGGAAATTGGCATTTAAATGATTCATTAGAAATCACGACATCATTTGGACACGAATGATGTTGTTGAGCAATATGTGATAATATTAGTAAAGCTAGAATCCGTTTAAGTAATCACAAGTGCATTATTTAATGCGTCAACGACTCTAACCCCATGCGTGAATTGCCCTACCTCGTCTCAATTTTATTGCTATATTCCAATTTATATTAGTTTTTAATCAACCAATCATTTGAACCATAAGTTTAGAACGATATTGATTGTTGAACGGCTTGAATATCGCGCTAATCTCTATGGAGACGATAACAAAAATACTTATTCTTGATACTACATCATTTACCATTTTCGCTTTCTTTGTTCTCTTATTTCGAATATGTAATTGTTTGTGTTCTTCCTTGGCACTACTTGTGCCGGTTAAAATATACTTTTTAATTTAATATATTTTATTTTAACTTGTTAAAAAAATTTATCCCGTTAATTTTCTCAAGAGTTAAAATAACTTTTTATTTTTTCACGAACTAAATTGGATCTCATAGTGTTTCTTAATATTTTATCATATACGTGTCATCGTGATTATTGAAAGACCTAATTAAGATAGTCCACTGGAGTCTTCAATTAAGGGAGAAGCAACCCTCATCAATAACCCAAGTTTTCACTTTTGAATATATTATGGTTCGACATCAAGCTAGATCCCTATTCCCTAGTGCTGTTTTTTTCAACTCATCCTACTGCCTCGTTTAAATAAGAAATAGAGTTGTAATCTTAGTATATTTAGTAATTCATTTATTGTTATAAGCTACTCTATGAAAGTTCTCAACAAGAACATGGACAAGAAGGAACAAAATAGGGTTCTGCGGGACTCTGAAATAAGATCTAGCTTATTCCCAGTTACTATAAAATATAGAGAATTCAGTTTATTTGGACTGAATTTCTAGACGAGATAGAAGTAGAACATCATGTTGACTATAGTATTGTTGCATTATATTTAATATCCCTACTTTTGCGATACAATACAAATACCAATGAAATGTACCATTGATTGGCATGTGAAGCTCACATGCCGTTTATCAATTTGATTTTTCTTTCTATCAAACAATACCAAACAAACATAGGACTAGGAGAGATCTCATTTCACATAATCAATTTTCTATAAAATGTCAACGTGAACACACATGGCGACCCGACCTAACTATTAGGCGGATTAGTGGTTATTTGAGCATTAAAATTCTATATAGTCTTGCGTTACATAAAAATACCACCACATGTGATCAAAAGAAAGAAAGAGGAAAAAGAAAAAACGAGCTAGTGATCTAAGTAGCGAATATGTATGGGGTGCCGTAAGAAAATTATAAGGTGAGATCTAGCATGCCTTTGAAAATTGGTGGACAATTTACCCAAACCAATAAAAATCAGCCACGTGTCATCCATTATAAAAATAACTTTTTTTAAAAAAAAAACATTTATTATTTTATTTTACAATTTTAGCATGTATTTTGTTATTTACATATTCACCCCATTTTAAATTAATGATATTTTACGATTTAAACCATCAAATCAATTAGATTTT
>Ga0228710_1008986_pt1 | contig 14084 bp, 9 predicted proteins | sample MedpolnodulmetaG_FD_177995 | JGI IMG/M metagenome (GOLD analysis project Ga0228710, IMG submission 177995) | Root nodule microbial communities from Medicago polymorpha collected in Santa Monica, California, United States - pink nodules | ecosystem: Host-associated > Plants > Roots > Nodule...
ACAAAAATTCAGAATTCTCTTATGCAAATTCCATTTCTTGTCAATGAAATGTGCAGTTAGGCTCATGTAGCTTAGATTTTGACATGAAGTCCATGTGTCTGTCGTAAGACAAACCCTTCCACAATGCTTCGACATAAACTCTTTAAGTCTTTGTCTCTCCCCATTGTAAAGCGACCAAATAGCACGCCTTAATGTAGTGCGGGATGGGATATCAAACAGTGGTTGCAAGACTTTCACAAAGTTTCGAAAAAACTCATTCTCCACAAACCGAAAAGGAAGCTCTGCGCCCACAAACATCTTCACAAGCTCCAAACGGCACGTCTCTTGGTCAAATTTTACAACACTTGATTCCTCTTCTGTAGGTTGTGTTGTGGGAGAAGTTTTTTGCCTTTTACTTGCTACTTTATCAGGATGTTTCGAACATCTTACTAAATGATTACCCATAGAAGTAGTTCCAGCCTTGAATTTAATCAGTTTGCCACAATAATTACATTTGGCCTTCTTCTCAGGACCAGGCAATTCAACGAAATGATTCCAAACATGTGACCGATATTTACGCCCAGACGGTGGCAAACTAGAAGAAGGAGCTGTCGATGGAGCAACAACATGAGTTGTAGAAATGAGTCCTCAGATTTGTGTTACTATATGGATGTATAAGTATATAGATAGATGTTCTTATTTTTGACACAAGATTCATATTAATTTTACAAAGGTAAGTGATATATAAATCTCAGTCAACAACTAAATTACTTAATTTAGTAACAGAATCAGAATTTTTAGTTAATTAATCAAATCCTACAATATTCAAGTGGTATATTTTTTGGCTTTAGATTACACATTCTTGTTCTTCACTCCATCAACCATATACATACAAAGTACAATCAGAATCCCAAAAATGTCTCACTAATTAACCTTAATCTTCTTCTTCTAATTCACATTCTTACCCCAATAATCACATTTAACATTTTCTAATCAACAATCACATGTTAATCACCTTAATCTTCTTCTTATTGGGCTTGGGCCCAAGCCCAATTCTCTGTAGAGATGCACACGTCATCAACTTCCGTTCTCCAAACCTCTACCCTGAATCCCTCGCGTGGGACCCACGCGCTCAACATTTTCTCATCGGCTCCCTCCGCCGCCGCATCATCACCGCCGTCTCCGACGCCGGCGTAGTCGAAACCTTCATCTCCGACATCACCCTCCCCTCCAACTCCTCCATCCTCGGCGTCGCCGTAGATTCCCACCGTAACCGCCTCCTCGCTGTCGTTCACTCCCCTCCTCCACTCCCTCCGTTCAACGCCCTCGCCGCCTACGACCTCCGCTCCCGCCGCCGCATCTTTATCTCTCTCCTCCCTGACTCCGACGATGAATCCAGCCTCTCCACACTTTCCACCTTCTCCGCCGCTAACGACGTCGCCGTCGATCACACCGGCAACGCATACGTAACAAACTCCGCCGGAAACTTCATCTGGAAAATCACCACCGACGGAACCGCCTCAATCTTCTCAAAATCTCCACTATTCACCTCTCCGGCGAACGATAACAATCTCCTAGGTCTGAACGGAATCACTTACGTTTCAAAAGGTTACCTTCTCGTAGTCCAATCGAGCACCGGAAAAGTTTTCAAGGTAGACGCGGTGGACGGAACGGCAAGAACTGTAGCATTAAATGAGAATCTCATCGGCGCCGACGACATTGTCGTTCGAGACGACAATGCCGCGGTGGCGGTGTCGCCGATGAATAAATTATGGTTAATGAAGAGCATGGATAGTTGGGCGGAAGGAGTGGTGTATGAGAGAAAAGAGATTGATGTTAAGCGGTTTCCGACGTCGGTGACGGTTGGAGAGAAAGGGAGATTGTATGTATTGTATGGACATTTGAATGAAGGAATGTTGGGTGATTCTGGAAGAGAGGGTTTTGGTATTGCTGAGATTAGGTTTAGAGAAGGACAAGATGAACATGTTTGGATTTTTGTTTTGATTGGTCTTGGTTTTGCTTATTTCTTGTTTTGGAGGTTTCAGATGAAAAATCTTGTTTTCAAAATGGATCGCAAAATCAAATGATGGTAACGAGCGCATGTTTCGATCATCAGTGAGTTTGACGAAATCACTGTGATTTTGTCGAAACTCTAAAATCATGTTGGATCAGTGTGATTTTGCCGAACTATCAACGTTTTGAGGTTGATTTTAGTTTAGTTTGTCAGTATCAATGCATTTTTTGCAAATTTATTGGATTCAGATTTTCAAGTTTAACCTATTCCAAGTGTAGCTCAATTTTAGCTTAATATTCATAATCATAATGTATATATTGGCAATTTGTTATAGCAATGCTGTTACTATAACATATGTTTCTACTTAAATAAAAGAGGTAATGATGGAAACATATATTGTATCATTACCTCTTTTGTTTAATTAACTCTGTGACACTCTCAGAATTCATGTTGCAGCATCAAGTACTGCTACTAGTTGGATTGAAATTGATGGCATGATGGGTAAGCTTAGTTGCGAGTTGATAGTGATTTTATAGTGAGTAATTTATTAGGTGAAAATATAATCACATTCACATACTATGTGCCAATTCTGTAATTTTTATTCTCCACTATATCTGAAAACTGATACTTTTGTACATTTTATATGCATACTCTATTTCTTAACTATGAATTATATATCAGACCAACTTCAGCAAAATGATGTTGTGCTATTTAAAAAGAGACAATTGTTCGGTTTTGGACATTTTGGCCACTGAAGTTGATACATATTTTATTTGTTACATGTTAGGGATTATGGAGCTCTCATCTGGTTTTTGTAAGGGAACATGTTTATCATGTCAACATCTGTTATTTGTAACTTGCTGCTGAAACTCTAATTATTATTGTTTTGGATTGGATTAAATGACTATTAATCAGTTCTCGTCACTTTTGAGCTTTTAAGTGTTACATTATTCAGTTGGAGTTCTCAATATGGATTTTTTTGCTAGTGAAAAGTAGTGTGATGCATGTGGTTATTTTCATTTTCGCAAACAAGTTTTCACGATTAACTGCGATCTGAAATGTATGCTTTTAAATCCTTCCAGCAGGATCATAATGTGTAAATTTCTTAATAGACCAATACAATTTTCACAATAGACAAGTTTCCTTTGATGCAGTTTGGTAACACAATTCTAAAATTTGCTACAGCTGTTAACTCAAGAACTGAGTTCTTCTGATCTGACGGATTAATCTCAGGTTTAGTATTCAAAATGTTCATTTGTTTTTGCAGGGAATACTAGTATTGGTCAACAAGTATATGCATCCATCATAATTCATGTCTGTCTATGTAGGCCTTCATAATAAATTCAAAATCTTGTTTTACAGTGGTGATACTGATAAAGGACTCAGTTGTCTCATTTACCTGAAATTAAACTTTGGTGTGTATGTTAGGATATAAGAGTAGTTAAAGTAGTTAGGAGGTTGGGCTTTTGAATTGTACTGTTTGTTTGCCGGTTGTATCGGTTCCCCGGTTTCCATGAATTACAGGGGAATTTGCGCGAACCAATTCGCGGTTCGCAGTATGTCAAGTGAACTATGTGACTATGAGTTAATTTGTTAGGTTTTTTTGTTAGTTTGTATGGCTGGGTCATTCTCTTGGTTAACAGTTTAAGGGATCATCTTTTGAATATTGTAAAATTGTGAATAGAGTAGCAACTCTATTGTAAAGGGGAACCCTTGGAGGAGAGATTCTCTCATTCTTTCGTATTTTCGTATGCAAGTGTTCTTTCTATTCCACTCGATTCCTGGGTTCCCAACAGCATATTCATTGGTAAAAGAACTGAGATTGATGAGCTATGTGCCATACAATGCCTAGTTTGAGAAGCAGCTCATGACCGATGAACTTGTTGAATTTTGTTGAAATTGCAAAAATTATTGACTCTACATTGTGCTTAGAATTATCTCAAGCTTATTTCAGGTGGGTGACTGGACTCATGTTTGTTTCTGGTAACATCGTTTAATTTGCGGCCACCAGAAGAGTATACATGACAACAACTTCCATGGCATGTTCCTCTTATGATTCAATAACTAGTACTGCCTAAGGAAGCAATATAGTACTTGTTAACATCACTAGTGATTTACAATCATGATATATGTGTTAGCATCACCAAAAAGACGACCACTTACACTGCAAAACCAGATCAAAAAAATGTGAGAAAATATCAACCACACCATCAAAACCAAGATCATGCAAAACCAAAACAATGAATTACACTAGAATCATGGCCAACCAAAAACCCTAACATAATGTTATAGAAAAGGGTGATAACAAAAACAAGATCTAAAGAACGGAAAAACGAAGATTTGGTTCAAAAACTATTGAGTTGTGTTAGCATGTGAACAAGCTCATCACTAGATGGTCTGTCAGCAGGCATATCAGATAAGCAAGCAGCAGCAATCCCAACAGCCATTAGCATCTCATCTTCTTCACCTTGTTCCCCCAAAATACTCTTATCTAGAGCTTCCCTTTCCTCGCCGGCTTGCTTCAAGTGCCGTAGCCAACATCCCAAACTTCCACCTCTGGACGCTTCTCCAAAGAATGGATCGGTAGGGTCCTTACCAGTTAATAAAACACCTAGTATCATCCCAAAACTGAATATGTCACTTTTTTCTGTGTACCTGCTGAATTTTCAAAACACACATTTTAATCTCAATAGCATCAAGTTTTACAAAGAACAATCCAAAATACTGATTATATTTCACAGCAAGAATCTTTGATTAGGTATTCCATAATGAAAATCCCTCCAATGAAATGTGGACCTTAAAAGGTGTAACTAGCCAAACAAATGCCCAACATCAATAAACTCATTTGGTGTTGAAAAAAGAAAGAGACCAAATTCTAAACATCATTAAATAAGCTAGGAAACACCGACACAAAAACGAACATTGGATACAACATTGACACTGACTCATCAACAATGCTTATAATTTGAAAATGAAAGTAATTGAATGTAATGACATGTGTCAGTATCATCAGACACCTAACACACATGTTCAATGTGAAATGTTGGTGCTACATAGTAAATGGATGTAATTGAATGTAATCACATGTGTCGGTGTCAGACACCCAAATTCAATTTGAATTGTCGGTGCTACATAGTAAATAAGTAAGTAAATTTTGATCAAAATCCTTTTTATCTTTACCTGCAATTAAGGGAACATTCAGGAGGAGTGTTGACAGAAATCCCTCTATCTAAGTTTGGTAGAAGTTTAGCCAATCCATAATCTGCCAATCTAGGTTCAAACTCAGCATCCAACATCACATTTGTAGGCTTCAAATTAAAATGCAAAATCTGAGGCACACAAGTGAAGTGAAGATACTGAAGACCTTTCACCACACCAACAGCAATCCTTAACCTAGCTTCCCAACCAATCTGCAACTCATTTTCCCTCACTCTATTCATCACATCTGCAAGACTACCCGTCGATACATAATCATAAACCAACGAGAATCCATCGTTTTCGCGAACATAAGCCCTTAAACTCATCAAATTCCTATGTCTTAAACTAGCTAGAAGCTCTAGCTCCATTTGTATTTGTCTCTTCACCGACTTTTTCCTACTCTCTGGTGAATTGCTCTCAAAGGGTGTTAGCCTTTTAACTGCAATTATAAGACCATTTTCTAGAACAGTTTTGTAGTATTTCCCATTTGGACTTGAACCAAGCATATGGTTTTCTTTTGTCAAAGCTACTTGGAGTGTCTTCGATGCAATTTTCGGAGAGAATATGACCGGTCCTTTGAGGATTGGTGTTCGGTTTAGATACCGAACAACACAACGAATCACGAATGCGAAGAGAAAAGAACCAATTAATCCAGTAACAGCTCCTAAAACTATGCTAACTATAATCTTCCTAGGATCATCCTTATACTCTGATGTTGATGATGAAGGCTCAGAAGACATGTGTTTACTCAATCTTCCTTGGCATTGCACAGTGTCATGATGCAAACTAAACAAGAACAGAAGAAGAACAAATGGCTGAAAAGACAAAAATTTCCTTGCAAGTGAAAAAGGAGTGTGTCTTTTCTTAAACATCAAAACACAAAAAACAAAACCAAATCCACAAATCAACCCCATATGAAAATTGCATCACCACAAAAACACAAAACTTGAAAACAAATTCATATAACTCAAAAAGGCTTAATTTTTACACTACACTAAAATGGGTTGTTAAAAACAGTATAAGCATAAAGAATAAGCATAAGCATATTCCACAAACTTTTCATTTTTCAAACCAAAATCTTCACAAGAAAGCTTTCATAAAAGAATCCTGATCATTTTCTACAAAACCCCATCATTTTATTCTCCTCTCATCCATAAATATTCCATCTTTACACTAATGAGAACAAGAATTTGAACTTCCAAAAGTTAAAAACAAGAACAAAAAACTACTTCAAGGTAACAAAACCAAGTAAAAGCAACAAGACCCAGAAACAAAGTTGCAACCTTTTTTAGTTGGAAACAAAACAGAAAGTCAAAAAGTTGAAAAGAGATTAAAGGGTGCAAAGTGTATAGTGAAGAAATGAAGAAACAAGAACAAACATAAACCCTCTTCAGAACCTACAATGTCATTTGGGTTTGAAGTTATGTGCTAACTAACAGTGAGAGTCACAAACACACACAAAACATGTACTATAGTGAAAAATGAATGATTGTGTTTGTATTTTGTGAAAGTTGTTTCTCTCTCTGAAAAATTAAGAGTGAATATCTTCTCAATTTTCTTGTGACACAATTTTTTTAAAATATAGTAATATTTAAATTAATTTCTAATATTTTTATATTGAAGATAAATTAGTCTTTGTAAATATCAGAGGTTAATTTATAACAGAGAAATTAATTTATCTTTAGTATGAAAATATCATAGATTAATTTAAGTATTAGTTTTGTAAGGATCAAATTAATCTCTATGTTATAATAAATAAAAAACTAATCTTCATGTAAAAATATTAGAGATCAATTTAAATATTATTTTTTTATCTATAATTAAATTGGATTACGAGAAAATGGCAAAGGAGTTATTTGAGCTTTTACTCAAAATTAATTTTATGAATTAAGTGATTGAGTTGTTCAAGTGGTAAATACAGTAGAAACTCTACAAATTAATAATGTCAGGACCGGAGAAATTTATTAATTTAGAGAGGTATTAATTTATCGATAAATTAATAATTATTACTTTAAAGAGTTTTTAAGTAATTATACAGTACATACCAAACAAAAAGGCAAATTAGTCTATGCCTCTTAGAATTACGTTGCAGCGAACCTTGGGACTCAACGTAAATTAGTAACTACTGTGTACATATGCATTGGAAAAATACAATACAAAAATACAACACATGAGCTATTGGATGCAATAAGAAAAGTTAGAGATAAGCTTCAAGCAGACTTGAACTTTAAAGGAAAACAGACAACTATTGAATCATATTTCAATAGAGTGTAATATATTTTTTTTTCTTCGGTTTCTATGAATTATTAATTTATGATTTTCTTGGGACCGAAAATTATAAAGGGATCTCCCAAAAAAATTATTATTTTATTATTTTATCGAGTTTTTTAATTTTTTACATTGGCCCAAGTTGGGACCGGACAAATTTATTATTTTAGAGAGTTTATTAATTTACCGAGTATTAATTTAAAGAGTTTCTACTGTAAGTTTCATTACATACGGTTGTTTAAGAATATTTCAGTTCAATTTTTAGATAAATGAGTTTTAGTTAAATTTTATTGAAAAATGCTAACTAACAACATCAGTTAAGAAAACAAATATAGTAGTAGTAATATGTTGGAATTTTGGTTTTCTTAATATGGTCTTGATAACGAATACTCGTGAAACACTCTTTAAGCAATGAAAAAAATATTTTTTTTTTAAAAAGTAAAGCCTTCAATTTCCAATGCAATAAATGCACACAAACTTTTTTGATATTTTACGACTTTAGATGCTTAGAAAGTACACCGACAACACTCATTTACATTTCCTTCTTAACAAGTGACCCAAAGACACTATTAACTTCATCCAATTTTATTTATATTCCGATCAAGCTCGAGATTATTAAGATTATTTTTTTCATAAAAATAGAAGGATTAAAAAATATAAAAAAACTACTCTCTTTTTTATGTGAGTTTCTCTCTCATCATGACAGTCTCATCTGGTCTGATGATAACAAGGGCCATACTTCTTTAGGTTCCCGCCTTTGTAAGAAGGGCAGCAGCTGCTTACACTCAGTAGACTGTACTGTTTGTGGGCTCCACATTTGGTCCGAAAGTGAAACATTGAAATCCGTGAGTTGATTAAGGAATTTATACTTCATGTTAACCGTTAGATCTAGTTAAAGTTCATCTCATCCATTGAATGCTGCATGGGAATTTGTGCTGTTGTTAGCATGTTTTGTTTTTGTTGACAAAAGTGCTTGGTATGTTTGGTTGGTCATGTGTGTGTTTAGTAAAGTTTTTTCCTTTTTCTTTCCATGGAATAATAATGCTTTTACTACATTGCTATATTACAATTAGTTAATTAATTATGATATCTATTTCTTTCTTTTGCTTTTTTCTACTTTTCTTTTCTTTTTTGTCACCATTTTTCATCACTAACCTATAAAAATTGATACTTCAAGTTTTCTTAAGATGAAAGAATAATGTTTACATGTTTATTTACTTAATAATTATTTTATAAACTCAAACTATAAGTTAAAAGAAAAGAAAAGGAGTTTATAGAATAATTACTTAAGTAGAGAGAGCTTCTTAACATTATCCATTAATTTATTTTTTATAAATGAGTATCTATACATGTGTGACTCATTTAAATGCTTAAATCAGATGAGCTGTTGTAAACCTTTACAAAATAAAATAAATTCAAATGTGAGAAAACTCATTTAAGTGCTTAATAGTTTTATGGTGTGTTTGTCCCCGTGAGTTTAGCTCAGTTGGTAAGGACAATGCATAATATATGTAAGGTTCGGGGTTCGAACCCAGACACCAAAAAAAAGTTTTATGTTGTGTTTTTCAAAAAGGATAAATTTGAGAAAAAATATTTAATATACTAAAACATCAAATATTTTAGAATATAGTTGAAGTTCTAAAATATCAAAAGAAAAAAAAGGAGGAAGTATATAAATAGTGTTTCTGTAGATAAGGAACAAAAACAAGACATAGCAATAAACATGAAAAGCAAATTACTAGTATTATTAAGCAATTAAGTGCAATGTATTTTCACTATTCTTGTGGTGGGATTATTATGTTGGTTAATAATACGAATAATCATGGTCAGGTCCCTTTGACAAGATGTTCTCCAATTAAATCTATCATAGATTGCACATTTAGACCTTTGGTTTTATTTTGTTATTTCAAATGTCAGACTTTAAAATTTCCATTACATAATTGACATCTTTTTATAATTCCAAAACCATAGTGATTCTTTACCATAGGAGACAAATTCAATGTCAAACTTCTAGCTAATATACCACTAACTACTGTAAGTTGTGGATGAAATTGGCCATTCTACTTTTTAAATCAATTGACTATGTTGAAAATCCTACATTATATGAAATATGACCCAAAAATGTTTATATAAGGGAAAAATATTCTTTCACCTTACAAGCCAGTGTGTAAGATTTAACTACACTTAACCAAATTTCAAAAGTATCAAAACCAATCAAATATCTATTGGAAGTATGTTGGAAATCTATGATCGAAAGACATGTGTCACTTTACATGTTGATTTTATAAGGTTGAGTTAGGTTCAACTCAAAATTTTAAAACAACAAAGATTTGATGCAATTTTTTATTTTTTTTGCCTATCTTTAATCAATATAAAAACAAGAGAGAAAAAGGGATATGAAACAAAGGTGAATAACAACCACAAAACCTCTCACAAAAATAAACCAATGTACATAGGATGCACAAAACCCTAACCTAATGTATCACATCTTCATCACTAAAAGAAGCAAAAGAGAAAATACACAAAAACATTACTAAAGTGTTGCTTGGCTCTTCTAGTACACCAGTGCTCTTGACTCAGACCAATGCAGTCATTTTACATAACAAATCTTAGCACTATCTTGTACAAGATTACCAAGGGGCAGACATTACAACCTACCACACTCCTTTTAACTCTTCATACTAGTGGTGTTTCCTTAAACAAAAACAAAAAAACATCTTTTCGATTCATAAAAAATACAAATTTACATAATTCAATCTTCAATATCTTATATATAATATACTTGGGAGTTCTGGAGAGTTTTCTTATTAGTGTCATCCATTAGAATCATTTGATGGAGCATGGACTACTCTGTCATCAGCATTTGATTCTGCAGCAAGCTCAATAGGGGTTCTTCCGTCCTCATCCACAGCTCGAGGATCGCCTCCCCTGCATTGTTACAGATTTCAGAACTATTCAGTTTTCACCATCGATGTATCATGGATAAAACTCCTTATATTTTCACATATATTAAGAAAGGTATGTGTCTGTTTAATGTATCTAAAATTAGAGGTATATTTTGTGTGTAGATGTCAAACTCATGAAGCTATATTATGTGTATAGATGTTCCAAAATACCCTTTTGTATATGGATGTGTTCAACTCTGACTTCTCGTCTTCTAAGACACTTCGTAGCATTAATTAGAGGTATATATATTTGAAAAAATAATAAATATATTTCAAATGGGACTTATATTTAGGGACAGAGATAATGAATCATAAAAACTAAGTATACGAATCAGCAAATAGCCCATTAATACTTGAAATGGAGGTCACTCAGTCAAATGGCAATGGCACAGAGGTGAAGGTGACTGACGGATAAACCAAAAACTATTGAATAAAGTTATCACACTGACCTTGAAAGCAGTAATCTTGCAATTATAGATCTTCCTTTGAGAATACAACGATGTAAAGGAGTTCGACCTCTCAAATCAGTTGCATTAATATTTGCGCCATATTGCAGGAGGAGCTCCACCATTCCAATGTCTGCAGTTTCACAAGCAATGTGAAGTAGTGTGCACCCTTCGAGATTGACCATCGGCTGGCCTTCTTTAGTGCCTACCAAATTCATAGAGCAATTAGAGGACCAGTCCAATGCGTTCCCTGCCAAATTAGGGCCGTGATCATTGTTTGCCTGCTCTTGTAATAGCATTACTTTGGCAAGGGTTAAAGAGTTGTTGCATGCTTGCTCATAAACAACGTTGACATCAACATCCGAATTAACAATGTAGCGGTATACGGCTTTCTTGTCATTAGCACGAACAGCCTCCCAGATCTGTTGTGCCACTAAGAGTCGGTATTGATTGTCCTTCGGCCTGCGAACAAAAATCTTCTCTGCATACTGCCAAGAGATTTAAAAAAACAGAAACGGTTCATGGAAATATCCTTTAGACATTTAAAAACACATGATGTATATACTTTAGACATTTAAAAAATATGTTGGCAGAGGGAAGACGCATTCAGTTGCAACTACCATAACTTTGATTCCAGACCAAGTTGAAAATCAAGGTGAGGAAAATACAATATTAGAAATGTGATTCATCTATTTCATGTGATGCCTAGGAATTCTAGTGTGAATCCTATATCATTTTCTTCAGTTTCCTCAATCTGTTTGTGACAATAGTACTTTAAATTAGTACAAAATCAAAACCTTCATCCATCCTCCATCATTTTCCAAAAAACCGATCAAATCATCAAAGTAACTTTTTACAGGTTTTGATTTAAACACATAACATCTTTCTCCATTAGCAAGAGCTTATGCATAATAATACCTTTGCCTGGATGAACTTTTCCTTCACTGCTAGAGAATCATATTGATCAGGTTTGGTGATGAAAACTGTCTGTGGCTTATCGGACTTGCTCGAGCTTCATAATTAGCAAAAGTGTGTATATCAGGAATACTTGGTTAAAATATAAAAAACAATCATGGGTGAAAGTAATGCAAAGATAATAGTGGGGATTCTTTACCCTGTAGGGACAAGATCAACCTGAAAGGCACTTCTTGATTGCAAAAGTTCCTCCCAGACAGAGTTGGCAAAAGTATTCCCAAGAGACTGAAATAAAGTTATCACAGAAGGTTCCCACACCTTAACGTCCAATGTAAGAGAGCGAACCTACAACAAAATGGAGAAAAAAATAGCAATATGATCAATTTATTATTTAAGCCTTGTCACAAAAAAGAAGCAGCAATAAACCTAAATATCAATTGAGAGGGAAGGAATTAAAACAGGCACATGTTGTGATAAACACAGTATCAAATAAGATATTTTGGTTCCAAAATTGTCAATATGAAAGAAAACATGTGATCAGACATGAAAAGCCAACATTCCTACATTTCACACGAAAAGAATTCCCTCTAAACAACCAATTTGAATATCATAATTTTTAAAACAATAAATACAATGTCGGCAACATTTTTATGTGATACAGTATATGAATCAGCTGCAATCTTCATCACAGTTTTAACCTCTGCATTTATGCAGTGTGTTGCACTTGATAATATATATATCAACATTTGTTTTGTAGTTTATTATAAAGGTTGGATTTCTAACTTTTATTTTATAAAAGAATTTAGTGGAAGAGAAATAAAGAACAGGGCAATTGAAACTCCAATTAAGTCAAGATACATGGAAGATAAAGACATTTATAATAAAATAAACTATTATCATTGTCAAGCATCCTTACAAATGATATTCAAAAGTAAACAAATGATTTGCAGATAAAACATATACAATGATAAAGGGTGTGCATTCATATGGTCTACCTTTGATATGTGCACACCAAGGTTTCGATGAACACCGGAACATTCAATGCAAACAAGAACGCCAAGATTTAGTGATGCCCAATCCGGTTCAGTTGCCCCGCAATCAGCACATTTATCATTCCCAATAACTCTTCGCAACACTTCAATTGGTTTTTCACTTTTATTACAGGATCGCTGCTGGTTCAAATTTCTGGACGCACGCTCCAGATGTGAAGACACAAAACATCTATCAGCTGCACTTTCTTCAACAGCACAGTGATCAAAATCTGAACTTTCAAAAGAACTACTCTCACTGGTAGACCTGAGATGACCACTTCCCATTGGACTTGCCGGCAACAACTGATCAAAATGGGTGACATTAATCACACTGACTAAAATTCATTGTTGCATGGTAAGCAAAAGTATACGAAAGTTACCCTTTCGGGAATCTGAGAACTCAGCAATGAGGCAATAACACCTGTGATTTTTTCAATCCAATCCATTTGGTCCAGCGCACTCTCTGCCTGCACTGACAAGCATAATTAAGGAATGAAAATATAAAGCTTTAATCACCATCCTTATACAGATAAAACACTATTCAAAAAATCATTAAAATAACCTGCAAAGTGTAGTTCTTTGTTGGGGAAATGATGCGGAAGCAAAACCTCAAATCTGATTGGTCAGCATCAACTTTGATTGTTGATGTAAGCAGGTTCACAGTGTGATGAGCAACGGATTTCTCATCATGCACTCCACCATGATGATGATGATGAGAGGACAGCCATCGACTTAGAAGCCCAGAACCAAGCTCCGAACTATTCCTCTGACCAGAATGTTGACTGCTAGAGCCCTGCACGTGGGAAAGAACCACAATAATATCAGATGAAATTTGTTACAAAGATACATGGCGGCTTAAGTCCTTCATAAGCCAACTTATTGTTCACATTAAACTTCTTACAGATGGTTTGCTGCATTGTTTTCGGTAGTAATACAGCATTCCCCTGCTATCAAGAACGAAAAATCTCCTTTTCCAGTCCCCCCTTAAGTTTGAGGAACGCTTGGAGAGATAACCTTGTCGAATAGTCTGAACCTAAAATGATAAAGAAAAATAAAGATTAAAAATAAATCAATGGGAGAAACTAAAATAACTAATAATTACAATCAACTATTATCAGCTCTCTTTTCAACCTTTCCCTTTGCAGCATTTTGCATTACTGCTTCTATCATCTTATGTGAACTTCTACCAATGGCTTGTATACCATCTCCATTAGGAGATCCATTAGAACCATTAGAAGCCCACCTACTTTCTCGATCAATCTGCCGTTTATAATCTTGCATTCTTTCA
>Ga0228710_1008988_pt1 | contig 14083 bp, 6 predicted proteins | sample MedpolnodulmetaG_FD_177995 | JGI IMG/M metagenome (GOLD analysis project Ga0228710, IMG submission 177995) | Root nodule microbial communities from Medicago polymorpha collected in Santa Monica, California, United States - pink nodules | ecosystem: Host-associated > Plants > Roots > Nodule...
TTTGTATTTTTTAATTTTTTTTTTTTTTTATTTTTATTTTGTTTTTTTTTTTTTTTGGCTTTTCCAATAAAACACTCTTCAATTAATCTTTTTCTTTTAAGTTAAACTAATCCCGTCAAATTGACATCAGAGATAGTCGAACCCGTGACCTTGAGAAAGAACACACTAGGTCCCAGTTCAATTAATCTTCGAATCAATAGTTATAAAAATTATTTAATACCTTCTCGGATATTAAATATAAAACAGCCAAATGTATGTAGCTTTAGACTAAATACATTTACTTATATTTAAAATCGAAATAGTATTATTTTGAAAAAAAATTAATAACTAAATATCATTTAATACCCTTTGTCAAAAGCTTTGATTCACTTTTTTTTACATGTCTATCCATTTGTATTTGGAATAAAGGGTAAAATTGGTATTCAAATTTTGTGAATTTAATTTTTTTAACATATTTATCTATTTCTTAAAAATAAAAACATATTTGTCTATTTGATTTTAATGATAAAGTTAAAGAGGTTACGTCATATACGTTGTCGGTGAAAAGTCGTTTAACTTTATATTAAATCGCGACTTGTTATGAGGTTCTTGTATTTTGCTCTTTTGAAGTTGTGTTTCCTTGTCTTTGGTTGTAGTGATGTAATTCACGTGAACTGTGTATTTTGATTGGCTTATGTTTTCGGAAATTCATGTGTCGGAAATAAGGTCTTATCAATTTAATTAATTTTTTTTGGCTTTTCCATTAAAAAACTCTTCCCTTAATATTTTTCTTTTAAGAAGTTAAACTAATCCTGTCAAATTGACATCAAAGATAATCGAACTTATGACGTTGAGAAAGAGCACACTCCTAGGTCTCAGTTCAATTAATCTTTGAATCAATAGTTATAAAAATTATTTAATTCTTTCTCGAATTTTAAATAAAAAACAGTCAAATGCATGTACCTTAATTTTAGACTAGATACATTTTACTTTTTAGTTATATTTAAAACCGAAATGAGTATTATTTTTAAAAAAATTAAAAACAAAATATCATTTAATACCCTTTGTCAAAAGCTTTGAATCACTTTTTTTTACATGTCTATCCATTTGTTTTCAGAAGGGAAGGGCAAAATTGGTATTCAAATTTTTTGAATTTAATTTTTTTACCACATGTTTCTATTTTTTTTAAATAAAAACATATTTGTCTATTGATTTTAATAAAAAATTAAAGAGGTTACGTGATATACGTTGTCGGTGTAAAGTCGTTTTACTTTATATTAAATCGCATCTCAATTATGAGGTTCTTGCATTTTGCTCTTTTAAAGACGTGTTTCCTTGTCTTTGGTTGCGGTGATGTAATTCTCATTAACTGTGTATTTTTAATTCAGTTTCTTTGGCTTTTCCATTAAAAAACTCTTCAATTAATATTTTTTTTAGGAAGTTAAACTAGTCTGCCAAATTGACATCGGAGATAATCTAACCCATGACCTTGAGAAGGAGCACACTCGTAGGTCTCAAGTCAATTAATCTTTAAAACAACAGATTTAAAAAATATTATTTAATAAAAATTATTTAATACTTTCTCTGATTTTAAATATGAAACACTCAAATGCATGTAGCTTAATTTCAGACTAAATACATTTTACTTTTTACTTATATGTAAAACCGAAATGAGTATTATTTTAAAAAAAATGTTCAAGTTTTTATCAATCGTAAAACTTGAAAAGACCGTAAGATTGGTAAACTTGAATGGGGTTGTGCCACCAAAAACCTTCATTTTTTATTTGCTCTTTTGTTTTTTTTTTTTTATCTTGTTTTTTAAATTGAAAAAGTAATGCTTATAAGAAATTTTGTAGGACTATTAATATTGTTTCCAAAAATGAAAATAAACATCTGATCTATTTAGCACATAGCCTGTACATGGCCGGACTCGGATAGTAAGTTTAGAGCCTACATTAAATAGGATTTTTTTTGTTCAATTTGATAAAGCCTGAAGCCCGTTAGCACTGACCATAAATAGGTCGAGTAGCTTGTTTTGACACCTGTGTGATGAGATATGATTATATCTTTAGTTTTCCTCATATATATATGTTTAAGACTCATTAATGGTGGCAGATGTATAATCCTTTGAATTCTGAAACCATGGTTTATTTCTTTTCTTGGAGCGCAAGTAGCCATGGCTATCATTGTGCTATGGTATTTTTTGGCCTCTCTGCCGCCATCCGCTCAGCCTACTGGCAACCGTACAACCACTCGCACCTTTGCACAAGCTCTCGCGAATGCTTGTGACATTGAACCTCACGATCTTCTGAAATCATTTGTCATAATTGAAAGGAGTGGAAGATTGCAAATTTAATCTTCATGGTCTTTGGATTTTGAATAAAGGTGACAAGCCTGATATGATCATATTCAAAGTTGACAACTCTATGGAAGCATATTGGCAGAATGAAGCTGATTCCTCTTCGGAGAAGTTTTTTCCATAACAGAACCTTTGGCCATTATGTTAGGATCTCGTTGATCTTGATTTGTCTAAGCATATTTATGATGACATTATAATTGAATGATAAAAGCATGGTCTTTATGTGGAGGTCTTGTATGAGAAATTTCCTGGTTATTGCGTTAATTGTTGTATGATCTGGCACCCTTTGAATCAATGCAAAAAACTTCAAAAAACATTCCCCATCCAAACACACTCATAAGTGTTTTGATTGTATTCTCTTTATTTTGGCAATGAAGTTCATTTTATTGTTTAAAAAAAATCTTATCCAAATTCTCTACATTACTCGCAATAGTCATTCGAGTCTGAGTAGCAATAAATAAAGGCTTTGTATTTTTTGAATGACATAAACAAAAGGTTGACCAAATAATCCTAATTAATATCATTATTTTTAAGAAAATCATATCTAATATCATATTTATTGTATCCATTTACCACAATGATGTTCAAAGAAGTGACCATGCTCCGAATTTCGAACACTTTATGTACACATCAAAATTTTGAAGCAACAAAACCAAATCTAAATAGTTGTAAATTGCAAAAAAACTAAGTTGTGAATCCATATTCTCAACATGATTAATGACCTAGTATATTTTCCAAATATTAAATCAACTCTTATTATAAATCGTAATGTACATGCTCCAATGAATCGACATCAATGTTGGGATTCATTCTAAATCCAAAATAGATACACACAACACATCTTAAAATATTATAAGAATGAATCCAAAATCAAGATGCAGTGATTGAATTCATTTTTGATTGAAATCGAGATGCAACTAGATTATATCAAGTACAAGTAACATATCTTAAGATACTAATAACCTGGTTCATTCTTCCCCCCAAAAGTCCATAAGATATGTTCCCCCAAAAACTCCATAAGATATTATAACATAATTGCAAAACTCAATAACAATGCACCGTGCGGTTTGTTTCTTTCTCTTGTTCGACCATAGTTGGTTGATCCTGATAGGAGGTTTGATGGTTTTCAGGTGTTGTTTTAGTTTTCACTCTTGTTTTACACTGGGAGAACTCATTTGACTTTGTTATTGCTTGGCTTGAGTACTTCTTGTACTCATGATTTATAAATGTTTGTACACTTGTAAGAGATTTCTCTTTTTCATTTATTTATATATATTTATTTGCCATAAAACTTAATCTTAATCTTTATCTCAGAGAATAGTCGTATTAGGGTTGTTAGGAGAGTGTTTTTTTTTTGGTGATAAAGGTAAGTACCTAATAGAGAAAAGGACAGTGAAAGCAAAACCCGATTTCTCTTGTGTGTTTTATTTGTTTTCGATTGCTGCCATATATTTGTTGTTGCTGCTTGTATATTCTTGCAAGTTTGGAGGAATTTTAATCCCACTAATGTGATCCTTGAGGACATATTTAGTTTTACTGATCGTTCACGAATTGACTATTTTTATTATGGATGAGAATAATATTCTAAGGAAGAATGAAAACTAAAGATACAAGATGAATCAAAGTCAAATAAAGGTTCAAAAATAAAATGTGAAAATGGGTCTTTAGGAGTGAACCTTTACCCACAGGTGTTCACAACTTCTACTTGGAGAAGGTGAACAAAGATTAAGGTTTTTCAGTTTTAATCAATGACACGCAAACATAACAGTAACACAAAAGAATATCCAAAAAAGGAACAAACAATAATAGAAGGAAAGACAATAAATTAAATCAAATAAAGATATGTCAAGAAGTTAGAAATGGAAGAAGATCCCGCGCCACGCTCTTAGACACATCAACACTAATAATTCAGATTTTTAGAGTTGTGATCATTTTAATTTTACTAATTTCTATGTATATCTCTTCTTGGTTTCACTATACAGTATAACTCCAATAATGGTGAGTACATAGCCAAGCATTTCTATCATTGAAACAGGGTTTTGAAATATCAAAATTGAGATGACCACAGCAACTGCTCCCTTTGCATTTCCCAACACCTGAAAATATTTGAAAAAAATAATCCTATTAAATGTCTTTTTAACTGCTTAATTAAGCTTTTTTTAAAAATAACCATGATCTAAAAAAAACTGAAATCTAATAAACTTAAGGTCAAATACCTCCCCGGGTCCTTTAAGTTTTACGTTTGTTTCACATAAGTCCTTTAAGTTTCTAAGGTTTCAAATAGGTCCTTTAAGTTTCGAGTTTGTTTCGGATAGGTCCTTTAAGTTTATAAGGTTTCAGATAGATCCTTTAAGTTTCGAGTTTGTTTCAGATATGTCATTTCTATCAACCTCCGTTAAGCCAAAGTTAAAGGACTTATCTGAAACAAACTCGAAACTTAAAGGACCTATCTGAAATCTTATAAACTTAAAGGACCTATCCAAAACAAACTCGAAACTTAAAGGACCTATCTGAAACCTTAGAAACTTAAAGGACTTATGTGAAACAAACGTAAAACTTAAAGGATCCAGGGAAATATTTGACCTAAACTTAATAGATAAGTGACAATACTAAGTTATATAATTTTATGATTCATTGAAAACATATATAACTTAACTTATGCTTTACATAAAATATTAAAAAATAATCGGTGCCGACACTGACACAACACCAACACATATAGTTACGTTGAATATTTCACTTTCTCAATTATTAGTGTTGATGGATAAAATCGGTGAGGATTTGCCATAAGAGTTATGATACTCTTCATAAGAATCAATGGTGGTTTCATCCAAAAACCTAGGATAGATATGCTCAAACAAAATCGTAAATGAGTACAAATTCAATTTTATTCAAAGGTTACTTATAATCATAAGTCATAAATTTTCCCTATCATTTCCTATTTGAGTACCGCAGCGAACCCTAGCTTCCACAAAAGGCAAATTGGCTCCCAAGGCACTATATGCACCGGCCTTCATCCATTTGTACAAGTTGCACCCTCTTTTAGTGTTATTGGCACCAATTAATATATATCCAAGTAAATTGGCACGTATTATAAATTAACCAAACTGAAAATTAGAAACAGTCTTCAGAAAATAAAATTCTAAAATCAAATATTATGCCCCGCAATGGGCTCTTCAGCAACTTGAACGATTTGCATCTATTTAGAGCATCCACATTGGTGGGTGCTTCACCTATTTAGCACCGAAATTAATAAGCATCATCATTGTGCAGAGAAAATGTTTGGTGCTTATAGAGAGGGTGGCTATATAAGCACCCTCTCTCTCTCTTTAATTTTCGTGGATCATATGTAATAAATTATACACAAATCAATACACTTTGTTCAAATACAATGACATTGAGTTATTAATAGGATCCATTTATTAACTTTTTTCTGAGGTGCCGTATTAGAGAGATTTGGTGCTTATTAAGTAATATCTTAGAAAATTAATAAAATAGATGATGTGTACATGCATGGCCCACTTAAACACCCAAAATGGAATGCTCTCTTGTTGATGGTCTTAGAGTTTGGTTCTGCGTGATTGAAGTATAAGTGTTTTTTTTTTGAAAGATATGAAGTATAAGTGTTTATTCATTTAATGTTTCTTTTACTTTATTTGTCTTGAATTCTGGCATTGAGCCTCTTCATCGCAATGCATTGTTTATAAAATTCCTTTCACATGTTTGATGAGTTTATAATCACATCATTCTCCCTTTCTACAATAGTATTTATCTTAAATCTTCCTAGTAGTCTCTAAACTTGGACTTTGGACTCCTCCTTTCATACTCCACTCAGTAAGTGTTTACACTCTTGAATATGTCTCTCGTGTTTCACTCAATGTAGTTCTTTTCTTCCTATAGTGGACATATTCTTGCCTTTTTAATCTCACCTCTCATGTCCTCTTTGATTTCTTAAATAAACCACTGATGTTTTAAGAATCTTGCAAATATAAAGTCATCATAAATAAGATTTACCACTCAGAAGTCCAAAGAAAGAACCAAAACTATAGGCAAAACTTCAATAGAATTTAAAAGATAAGCAAGAAAAGCTAAGAAAAAAAAGTACTGCTCAAAATAATGCAAATAAGACAATAAGGAATTGAAGAGATAGAAATTTGCGCAATTATTCATGAAAAATACCATCTAAAGTCTAACAATTTCACAAGGCAGCACACATTCTGTTGTTGTTTTGTTTCCTAAAGTGCTAGGGCAACTTAATCATCCTTTTTAGTTCACGCGCCCCTTATCTCTTCTTTTTTGTTTTTAAAAAAATGATTTTAATCTAACACGTGTAAATTATAAATAATATTTTATATAAAATTTTGATTTTGAATAAAATTACAAGTATCAATATTTATGAATTTTAAATTATAACAAATCCAAAAAACCATGTTTATATTTTTCAATGACAACAGTAATTGAACAAATATAATATAAATTTTTATCCGTTTAATACCACAAAAAATATGACATTAATATAGATAATTTTGTTTAAGGGTATATTTGAAATTATAAAAAATTCAGCCTAAAATCTCAACCCCTTCATGTGTACTATATATAATATTGTTCCTATTGTAGTATAATATCTCCTATTTTAATGATTTTTTTTAATTAAAATTTAAAGTAATGTTATTAAAGGATAGATAATATTATTAAAGGATAAAATAGACGAAATGAAAATTAGATTAAATAAAATAAAGTCACAGAGACTGGGTGGACATTAGACCAGATCCAGTATATGCACACATTGGTGCACCAAGACTCAACACCGCCTTAGAACGAACTGAAACCCTTCCTCCAAAGCACCGCTGCATGAGATCTCCTTTCTCTTCACTCCTCGTCGACGTCATCCCTTTCCCTTCCATCTCAAGATGTAGCCGTGGTGGTGGGTGGTGCGAGGACCGGAGTTTCGCCATCCACACCACTACGACACCAGTCCTTCCGGTGGATGCGCCGGTGGTTCATGGTGGGGGTTTGATCTCGTGTTGTGCGCCATTCTCTGCTTTCGACTGATGGTTGTTGTTTGTAACACTCTAAACCCTGAAATCAATAATCATTCAATAAATTCAGTAATTCAAGAGATTTAGATGTTACGTCTACATTTTTCCAAAATATGCATAACTTGGTTTCCATAATTTTTTTGCAACGGATGACAATCGACATACATAATATCTCATAACCAAGTAATAATCCTCAGATTCAAAGTAACAAATCTCCACCAAGATACAATTATCCTCATCATATATTTCACATAAATCATCAAAAGGTATCAAAAGACAAGGTCATAAGACCGACACTCCTACATCAAATCCTATCTAGACTCTAAGTGAAAACAAATAAAACGACGAAGCATCTAAGCTAGTCCTCAAGCATCAAGAAAAAGCAATCACCTCAATCCTGCAAATCACCTACGCCATTCAAAGAAATAACACGATGGTCAACCGAACGACCACTGGGGTTAGATTATATTTCACAAATAATATATAATCAAATGAAGGTAAAACAACATTTTCATTTGCAATGATCAAGTAAACACTTAATTAAATCATTCAATGAATTCTATATCAACTTTAATCATCAAGCATACAAGCATAATAAAACAACATGTACAAACTCACCTTTTTCACAAGTTCACCATATTCACCACAATTTCACCGATGCACATAACCACAAATTCACATAATCAAGTATGACATATTTCACCAATTATCAAATGCATGCAATGTTCTAGACTCTTCTAGATGCATGCGGTACCAATTGGATTTCGGAGATAATTTTACCGTATTGAATCCACTAACATAATAAACACCACCAATTACGTTTTGCAGAAGCTATGTAATAAACACCACCAATTACATTCTTCAAAACACCTTAACATGACTATGAATGCATGGACTTCAAGTAAAGACTCGACAATGCACAACTCACCAAACCATATTATAGAATTTACACATCATATAATATCCTCATTAATTAACATAATAATCACTACCAATTATGTTTTTCACCAACATTTGCATTATCAAGTATTTACATCCATACAATCAACAAGTCACAATTCAACAAATTCATCATCAATTCATCAAGTTAAACTCACCAAAGGAATCACCATCATAGTCTTCATCAACAATTATCACTTCAAAGAAACAATAACGTTTCACAATCACATTTTGCATAAAAGATGGACAACCAACCACATCATGACATTCATCATATTAAACACCCAATCATCATTGATTCACTCTTATTCTATCCTATTATTGTGAATACAAAGCCACTTGCAAGTTATCCGATCATAAAACCTCATTTTGACCAAGTTCGTCTATTTTCACAAAATTGACTATTTTCAAATTTCTCAACAAAATAAGGGTTCCATGTTCTTACACAACATCAAAAACATCCCTACATATCACCTAACATCTTAGTTAATCAATCATAGCCTTTTGGTTTCACAAAGTTCCTTAATTTTCTCAAAAACTCAAAGTTCGTCTCATTTTTACTTCATTTTCAAAGCCAATTCAATCCTATTATACCTATGTTTAATCACACTTAAAAGTCCCATTACAATCCATTTAATTAGGTTTAGGTGTTTGAGATCCATTGGTATACTTAAAAGTACGAAAAATCGAGGTTTTTGGACACAGACGGGGTTGGCACAGTTGTGCCAACAGGGCGCACGGTCTTGCTACCCATTCACATGAAAACACGCACGGCTGTGCCACAAGGGCGCACGGTCGTGCCAGTCTGATAGGCAGTAAAAGCTGATTTTTTGCTTTCGCTTTTTCACGTGTAGATTTTCGATTTTCGATCTGTTTTCAATTCCATTTTCACCAACACGTCCCAAACACTTAGAGCAATCAAATTACACTTGAAAACATGGTTTTATAACTCAAAACAACTTAATTCATCCCACCCCAAAATGACTTATTTCACAAAAGTGCTTAAAATGACTTTTTACTCAAAATCCTGATTTTCTCCCAAACAATTTCACATTTCAACTTAACAATTCAAAACATAAATTCTAATCATTCGAATTCATTCTAACAAGTTTTCATCAATCCACTCAAATTCATCAAAATCAAACTTCTCTGTTTTTAACCCATTTTCACAAAAGTGATAGAAACACAACAATTTAACCACAACAACATATTTATCAACACCCAATGCATGAATTATCATCAACACAACCCAACAATATTAATATCATATAATCATGATTTCACCAACATTCAACAACAACAACAACAACAACTCATTTTTCATCAATTTAAGTCAAAACATCAAAATAACCATTTCAACATAATTGAACAATGAGATTTAAGTACCCACAACAAGTTTCTAACAAATTTCACATATTCAAAATCATCACTTAACTAGGAGCACGAAAATCACATTTAAAATCATCAAAATCATAATTCACACAAAAGAAATTATGACCCATAAGAAAAAAAAGAGATTATAGCTTATTTGATGAAATAAAACTATCCCCCCTTACCTCAAAGCTTCAAAATCTCTAGTTATGGCTCCCCTCTCCCCTCTACCTATAGCTTTTCTCTACTCCAAGTTCTTCCTCTTCTATTCTTCTCTCTAGCTTCCCACTTTCTCTCTCTAGCCACTATATCTAGTGTTATGAGAATGAAATGTTTCTAACCCTAATTCTCCTTCATGAGTTAAGTATATACACCACTCTTCAATGACATAGGTTTCTAATATTCATAATGAGCCTAAAACTCTTACTAACAATTTCTAAAAAGTTACTACTCATTGATTCGCTAACATTAGATAATTACTATCTCGAAATAATTACCTCAACTCACTAGAAACTTAGTAAAAATAATTATTCTCACTAAAGCACTAAAATAACACTCCCAATAAAATTACTAATTTACCCTTACTCGCCAAATGACCAAAATCCCTTTAGTCTTAAAATGACTAAAATAGCCTTCTAAGATAAAAATCCATTAATCCCAACACCATTATACAAATAAGCAAATAAGCACATATAAACACACATAAACACATATAATAAATAATTAAAATAATTCTAGTTAAAAACGGGTTGTTACATTGTTCGCTTTCGGTGGCCGTTGCAAGGCATGTTGCACGTGGTGGTTTGCAAATTGTCGATACGTTTTGATGGTAGTGACGGTTTTGGTTCTTCGATTGGGTTGGCTTCAAGTTCAGTCAGGTTCGACATTAGATTCCTTTAACTTTGGGTTGTGATTCAACCCGTAGTGCTCGAAAGGGCAAAGGCTTTGTGATCATGGTCTGCATCAGATTGATTTGTTGCCAATCTTATTGTTGTTTTCGTCGCCATAAGTGATGTGTACGTGAAGTTGGTTGATTTCGTGTTGACGGACAATTTAACTTACAAATTTTGATACGGATGAACACTCTTTCATCTTCAAAGTCGATTTAGTTGTGAGTATGAATTCAGACTATATGGTCAGAAATGACGTTAGGAATTTTCTGTAACTTGTGATAGTAAATGACTGGGGGAGTTGATGGATGTTGATTGTTTCTGTGTTGGCAGACGATTCATACACCAACTTAAGATCCATCATTCACTTTGTTTGGTTTGGACTGTTGGGCTCAAAAGGGTCGTTTAGTTTGCTGCCATTGTTGTAGGGAGTTGAGGTACATGAACCACCTCAGTGTTGACCGAGGGTTCAATTAATCACTGCATTGAAGATCTTTAATTAGTTTTAGGATTAATTAGAGGTTGATACACTTATGTGTTGTTTTAAGTTTTGCATCACCCGTTTGGGGTCGACTTACACACTTGTGTGGTTTTTTTGGGCTAGGTTTATGTCCCCCTAATTTTTGTGTAACTTTTCCTTTTTTTTAATAATATTTATGAGCAACTGACAAAAGATTATAGTTGGGTACCAACTTAGTTTGGAGCCGCTCTTTTTTATGTCATTCTGCTCTTGCCTTAAAAAAAATAATAGTATATGCGCACAAAAATTTAGTTCAACCCAAACGGAAATACAAAGTGATAAATTAACAAGTGGGTTTTGATTTCTTTCAGAACAGATGTAGTCTGCCTAATTACAGACTCTCCTAGTTTGTTGTTCTAATTTTATTTTTTTTATTTTTGTTTTGAGGGTTTTGGTCTAGTCCCCCCTCTTGTTACTATTTTTTCCTCTTTTTTCAATAATATCTTGAGTTTGACGGCATAGGATGGAGGTTCTCCAGAGTGCCAACTTAGTTGGCATGTCGGTGTTTCCTCTTGATGCATGTCATCTCTCCTGGCTTATTAAAAAAAAAAAACCATGACGAACAAAAATCAACAAACACGATTACAAACATAAAACCAGATCACAAAAATAATATTAATTAATAGTGAACTTTTGTCAATATCAATGAAGTTTCAAATCTGATGGATGGGTCGACCGCCAACAGTGAACCGGGTCCGCGTATCATTGATATACTTATTAACGGTGATTTTTTTAAGGATTATCAATGGTGATTAGATGATAACAACAACAACAATAATAATAATAATAATTTGAAACTAAATTTACTGATCCCTTATTGTTCTATGAAGCAATGTGTGATACGGGAACTTTTTTTATAAAATAAAATAATTGAAATTAATATATAAAAAGGTCTCTGTCAAATTATAAAATAATGTTATTTACATTTTACAGCACGACCAATTCAACCTCGAATCAGGCTGTAAAATATGTGAGTTCATTTTCTCATATGTTGTTTACACTTAAATGATACCTCATTTATTTTAAAACTTTCATTCACTTACTTGTAAAATTTGCATAAATGTGTGTAATGTTTTATTTGGAATAATAGTATTAATTAATCGAGTGATTTTTATTTGATTGTGCGACTTTTAACAAGTTATGCTTCTTCATCTTTTCGATGTATCAAAAATTGAGGCGTGATGGTTTTTAATGTGAGAATTTGAAAATGTGAATTGACAACTCAACTAGTTTAAGTTAAGGGATACTCAACAAATTTGAACTAAAGATAAAAAGTAAGAGATAATGAGTTCAAATCTTGATAAAATAGTAAATATTAATCAAACAACTAATTATTATCATTTTATCAAAAGCAAAACTAATTACTATAATTTGTTGTTAAAAAGAATATTATAAGAACAAGCTGAGATATATCTAAGAAGTAGTGAAATTTGAATAGATAAAAAAAGTCTTTTTGTTGCAAAAATGAAAGTTTATTACACAAGCATAATGAGTTTATGATCACATAAAAAAAATTCTTATTTTTTTCTTTATATTTGGGGACTTAATAAAATACAATCATACTAGCAGGGAAGTGAGAGGCGCAAGGTAGTGGCGCGAATCTCTTCATCATCATTGAAATTTGGCGGAGGGGGGAAATTGAGATCGATGTTTAAAGGCTTCCGAACTGAAGAAGAAATGATAACACAATCTTCTTCTTCATCATCAACAACAACAAAAGATGCATCAAAATCATTGTGACGATCTTCACCTACAATAGCAGGTATAGAAGTAGCAACAGGAGCCCTAGAAACAACGGTTGAAGAAGAACCAACAACAACCCTAGACGCTTCAACAACACTGTTCACAACATTGTAAGGTATTGGGAAATTTGTTATGGCATTGTTCCCACGGTATGAAATGGCTGCTGCATCATAAGCTCGAGCTGCTTGTTCAGCTGCATCAAAAGTGCCTAACCATACATATGGTTTTCTCCATGGGTCTCGAATTTTTGCACAATTACAGCCATATTTGTTGGCTGATACAAATAAACAAATGAAAAAAAATAAATAATGTTATGTTTTATTATATATAATTGAAAATTAATGATCGCTTCTGAAAGAGAGAGATATTAATCTCATTTCTCAACATACCTTCTCTGTCAACAAAAAGAATATCAGTTTATTTTTTTTTCTCTTCTTTTGCTTTCTCTTATTTGATTTGATTTCTACGATATCAAATGTTACTTATATAGACGTTGATTTTTAGTTACCATATAGGAGGCGAAGGGTAAAATTGTATTTAAAATTTATGATTTTATAAAATTATTTTTTAAAAAATATATTAATTAATGAGAATTTCTATGGTACATGAACAATCAACGTGTTTTGATACAATGAATCAATCTTTAAATAAATTTTTTATCATAAAAAATATTTAGTATTTTTTAAATATAAACAAAGGGTCAAATGTATATAGTTTTGTTTTAGACTAAATAAGTTTTAGTTATATTTGAAACCGATGTGAGTATCATTTCAAAAACTGTAATAATGGAATAATATTAAGTCAAATGTATTTAGAATAAATAAATTTCTTTTCATATATTTAAAGCAGAAGTGGGTATCATTTCATCATAAATTATAATAATTAATATCATTTATCAAAAGTCTTTGCAAATAATAATATTTAAAAATTTCTATCCAAACAATAAAAAACTGACAGCACTCAAAACACTATTATATTTTCAGAGTCTTAATAGTGCATGTATATATTGTTTCAAGTAATAGTATAAAAAGATCAGATCTACAAAGATTGAGGCAATGTAGCTTTACGTAGCTTTTCAATTCGTAAATTTGTTTGCATAAAAATAAGATAAATCATTCAAAGTAACAACAATTAAAATAAAACTTTGTAATAAAAAAACAATTAAAATAAAGGTTGGAAACAATAAAAGATGAGAAAGTAACAAAACACTTAAAAGATCTCAAATGATCTGCAGCTTTTTTTT
>Ga0228710_1008989_pt1 | contig 14081 bp, 8 predicted proteins | sample MedpolnodulmetaG_FD_177995 | JGI IMG/M metagenome (GOLD analysis project Ga0228710, IMG submission 177995) | Root nodule microbial communities from Medicago polymorpha collected in Santa Monica, California, United States - pink nodules | ecosystem: Host-associated > Plants > Roots > Nodule...
CCCATTTATAAAATAAAAAAAAAAAAAAACTAAATTTAAGATGAAGGAATCATGCCTCAATTAAAGACATGTTTATAAATTTCTGACCTAAAATTCGACTCCCTTATATGTTCAATTTCTTACGGATAATTTCACTTAGATGGTTACTCAATAGGCACCTTACAACTGTTCACTTGGCTGAAAAAAGTCGATCAAAGTTACAACTCAATCATATTCTGCACACAAAAAGAACTGATCATAAATTACGACCTAGTCAGGAGCGAGATTGAGGTAAAAAAAACTTTCTTTCACTTATCCATTCACTAGATCTGGTTTATATGAACATTGATCGAGTCCAAAACTCCAACAAAAGCCCAAGCCCATTGGGTTTCATATTTTATCCCTTATAAATACTCTCATAGAGATCATTCTTACAACAGAACATCAATCTACTCTCAAACTTCTCACAGTCATAAACTCACAAAAACCCAAGCCATTGCCAAATTCACCAAACCCATCCGTTCAATAATGGCGCCTTCATCAACAACCAATGACGAACCTCGTCAACAAACGCATATGTGTACTCTACAAGAAGCTCAACTGTATCACTTCCATAAAAGAATCTCTCTCCCAAGGAAAATCCCTCAACAAGAAGTTTTCTACTCCAAGTCCTATATTCTCGCTCTCATTAACGAATTGGAAAAGCTTCATCAACCTATCTCCTTAGCCCTAATCGAAGAACTTGAACCCGCTACTCAAAAAAAAAAAATGAAACCCGTGAAAGTGAAACCCTAGCTGAAAACTCTGAACCGCGACCGAGCAAAAACAATGATGTTGTTAAGGATATACTCAATTTGTTTTACTTTGGGTCTCTATTTGAAGTGAAAACGCAGAATGATTTTACTTCAACGATGCTTACGAAGACGCGTGAGTGTGGGTGTTGTTTGACGTGTGATTATGTGACTGATGATGTGACAGATCTGCTACGTGAGAAGGATTTGGATGTGATCTTAGGTTTGTATGGGTTGTTGATTTCGAGACCTGGAGATTCGAATTTTTTCCATAAAAATGTGTTGAGGAGAAGCATTGAATCATGAACACCTCTTATTAAGGACTCTATATTTTTTTTCTTTTGTGCAAGTCTCATTTAGCGTTATTGTTTGAATAACTACAAATTATTTAAATATAATGATATACTTGTGAGCCCCTAGGCTCAACTTGTAACATAAAAAGATAACTATCAACTATATATCACCGACAAAAGACATTCATCCCATATATATGACTTGAGTTAACAATTACCATAATATCATACCTAGTATATAATATATGGTTCACATGCTTAGTTGTTAACTTAATCATAAGCATGATATTAAGAAACAATAACACATCATCAACACGAAATAAAGTCAATAACATCATAAAGTAACACATCAACAACATATTTTATTAATTACTTAGTTATAAACTAGGCTCATTAACAAGATCTAGTTGAACCTCAAGGTACTTATTAATATTATATTAATATGAAGGTTTATTAGTTGTTGGTCAAATATAAATCAATTATATATATATATATATATCCCATAAATCAATTTCTATACACTTATTTAACATGTTTAACTTTTAGATATATAAATTGATTTATGCTTAAATAATCACCTAATTTGTTATGTCAATCCAATCAACATGATTTTATCATACAATCAATCACTTAGCATCATTATTAGATTATACTTTACTGTCTAAATCATCACTTAAGATATTTTTACATTTTGACATCATTAATCGATTTCGACAGTCTTAAAAATCAATTAGTCAAACTCATTTTCCAAATTCACAAGTGTCAACCTATAACTGACTTTCTAAAAACCAAAAAATCTATTACTCATTTTTTTTCTAGATGTAGTAATTTTAACTTACAAATTGATTCATACAATCCTAAAACTCAATTTCTGAGACACAAACAATTTAATTTAATGAAATCACACAACATCAAGATCATGATTAACTAGATCATAAATTACATGAATTAAACATAATCACACATGTTTAACATCAACAAACATATAGGCTCCATCTAATTCACTCTAGCCCTAATATGGCACCTACACCAATTAGAGGAATGACTTTTTAAAGCTTATAACTTCTGAGATTCTTTTACTTATAGAAAATTATCTCTCTTTCGAGAAATTCTTATGCGCTCTATTAGGTTGTAAGGCCTAGATTTCTTGAATGGACTACTAATTGCACCTTAAAATGAAGCCTTTTAGGATGGCTACCTTTGATTCATGAGTCTCACCTTGATGATCTACTAAAAAGGTTATAACCAATGGTCTTGACTCGCTCATACCCAACTCATCTCTCATAGGGGTACTTTTTTTATGTCATCATCTTATTATTGTAGCAGGTAGCAAATTCATTTAGTAGTCTAATGCAAACTTAGAAGACTTTCCTCTATATGTCCTATCGTGTCATACAACATTTAGGTCACAATTCTTATACAAGGTTGATAGTATGACTTATAATAATGTATTTGCTTTTATGATCTTATGGCCTTTCATTTCAAACTCCAGTATATTAGTCTGCGTTTTTTGTTTATAAAAAAAAGTTCATGCCTAGAGTTCATCCACTTAATGGATTTAAAGTTGGTGTAAGTATTTGATTTTGAATAACAAGTTAAAAGCATATGATCCTCATTTGGTTATTTAAATATCATATCCACATTTCCTATTTAAATATCATATCCATATTTCCTATCTACCCTTTTGAATTGTTGAGCTCGCTCTTTTTCTTCTCCTATACCTTCAACTATTCTTCTTTGAGTTCAACAAAGGTTCAAAAAGTTGTCGGGATGTTATTTTGTAATTTTGAATTACAAAGTCGATAAATTGTCCTTCCTTTTCCACAAAATCTCTTATTAAGGGATTCCTATTCTATTTCCTCTTTGCCATCTAAAAATCATACTCTTTTGGTTACTAACATACAAATGGTATCTTAAATAAAAAAATGACTTAGAGAAATGTGTGGTAGACGATGAAGCAACATTGATAACAATACAATTTGAGTCGTTAATTTGAATTGTTCAAATGAATCATAATAAGATTGCAATGATAGCAAACTAACCATAAGTTTTAAATCATATCCCCATTAAAGGCTTCATGTTTGGGGAGTTGTGAACTATCAAGATTCTAGTATAACATAAACCTTAAAGCATCTCGTCCTTACAAGCCACATGTTTAGGGTTCTAGAACTTCATATGATATACTTGAGCATAGCTATAACTAAAAGACCTTTAGGCTACCATTTCTCTAGTCGGCCCACAACATCCCCGTAATCAGGTTGTGTTCTTTAACGCTCCTCTAAGTGAAAATCTTTTTAAGTTTTCTAACAAAATGAAAATCTTTTTATGTTTGTTAACGTAATTTAAAACTTTTGTGTTGATTTAGAAGTATTACAATTTGGTTCAAGTGTTGAAAGTAGTTGCTAAAGCTTCTCGAGCTCATGAATAAGGGTGAAACTGAAGAGTTTTGAACTAAGAAATTTTTATTGTTCGTTGTTAAGAGGTTTACCCTAAGAGAGTGATTGTTCCATGAAAGTGACGATTTACGTGGTAAATTATAAGCTAATAATGATGATAAGTCATTTATTATATGATAAAATAAAGTTAATTAGATAAGCATGAAAAATTAGGCGATTTGATATGCAAAATCCATTTTATATAGGTAAAAGTTAGATAAGTTGACTAATTATAGAGAAATCGATTCATAGGATATAGAAATAATTTATTGGTTACCAAAAGTTAATAAACCTTAGACAATAATAGAAGATTAATAACTATACAGTAAATACATCGAGGTTTAATTAGATCTAGTTCACAAGTCTGGTTTATATTTATGTAATTAATGAAAGGGAAATGTTAACAAGCGTCCCCAGAGATTAATGAAAGAGAAATGTTATCACTCATGGTTCTTAAAGAGTGTTCCGAAAGCACCCGTTAACATTTCTCTTAACCTTAATCATAAGCATGATATTAACAAATAACACACCATCAACATGAAATGAACGCAACAACAACATAGAGTAACACATCAACAACATATTTCATTAATTACTTGATTATAGACTAGACTCATTAACAAGATCTAACTAACCCTCAATGTACTTATTAATATTATATTATTTCCTAAGGCTTATAAGCTTTTGGTCAAATATAAATCAATTTATTTATATATATATATATATATAAATATATATCCCATAAATCGATTTCTCTACATTTATTCAACTTATTTAACTATGAGCTATATAAATTGATTTTTGCCTATTAATTCATCTAATTTGTTATGTCCATCTAATCAACATGATTTTATCATACAATCAATTACTTAGCATCATTATTAGATTATAATTTACTATCTTTATCACCACTTTTGAGAATTTTTTTACATTTTAACCTCGTTAATCGATTTTAATACTCCTAATAATTATTATGCCCTCTATTAGGTTGTGAGGCCTAGATCTTCTTGAATAAACTACTGGTTCCCCCTTAAAATGAAGCTTTTTAAACTAGCTATCTTTGATTCATGAGTTTCATATTGACGATCTACTAATGAGGTTATAAGTATGGTCTTACTCGCTCATACCCCACTCATCTCTCATAGGGGTACTTCTCATATTTTTTTCCCCCTCTTTCTTAGACATGCAAGTAAGCTTGGGTACAAGCTTATAACTATAGAAATGCAAAATATCAATTTTGTAGACATTGTTTCAATTGGAAAATAATAATAGAGTTAAGTAGGAATTAAAAAAGCTAACTAAATAAATTAATGAGTATATAAGATGCATTAGATGATTATCTTATTTTATTTTGAGAAAAACATTCACTTACTTTACATTTGAAAAATATGAAATTGTTCAAGAACGTTTATTTATATATAAATAAAGTACCAAAAATATAAACTAGAAAGTATAAGAAAGAATAAAGATCTTATCTTCATATTTAAATTGATCTATCTTCCAATCCATTCAGGATTCAGAGCTTTTTGTTTCTTCGAGCATGAAGTTGATTCTTTCGATTATCTTCCTCTATTTCTGTCATATATAACATAAAGAGAATATATTAAATACATAATCTAGATGCGAATATATAATCAAAAAATCAACTTCATGAACAATATTTGTAGATCAATATTTCCATTAAGTTCCTCTATTCCTTTTTGATTCTTTCGATGACTTCACTATTAAATATTTATAAGAAAAAATCAATATTGAAGTCATCGAAAGAATCAAAAAATGTAGATCAATATTTGTACCTATACGACTTAATGGAACTATAGAAGTTGTGATCAACAAGGAATTTAATTTTCTTCAATTAAATATAACTTACATTATTTTATGAACACTATTAATAATGGAAAAATCGTCACTTGTAGTTTATGAATACGATTGCATGAAGTCAAATTTTGATAAATCAAGATCAGATAGTACAAATTTCAAACATGAAAATTTTAATTTAAAAAAAATATATATGTTGAAATTAGAATAGTTTGATCTCGATTCAATAACCACAAATGTACTAACTATTTAAATGTGTCAAAAAAAATTGAGGGAAAATGTGTCAAAATTTTGATCACAGTAATTTCAATTTCGGTAAAATCTAGGTCTAACATTTCATAGTAAATATGATAGATTAAAATACATATTAGGCATATGTGTGATTGAGTACATTTTTTTGTTTTAATTCTTTAGATCAATAATACTGCCCAACCTAACAATTGAATGAGTTCATTAAGAATTCTGCTAACTCAAACGCTATACGAAAGTAATTGGTTAACATAAATACAAAAATTGTGAAACTATAAACATAAATTTATTATTAAAAATAACAAGTGTTGAAATCAATTAATATTACAAAGTGGGCTAGTAATTATAACCGATAACATATTAATTAATAAATACAGATAAAAAGATCTAGAGAAAGTGAATAACAAACATATCAAAGATGACTTCAATATTGATCTACATGACTTTGTGGTTTGTGAAATATATTTTTTTGGGATTTCTTAATGTTCATGGCATATTAGAATCTTAGTTGCTATGTCATTCGTTACTATGTCATTATTGATATGTACTTCGAGAATACAAATTTAGAAATATATGAGATAGATTGCTCTTTGCTATGTTGTTGATTCTTCATTCCTCTTCCTGCAGATTTTGTAAATATGTCGGAGTATGTATTTCATATTCAATATATCTTTCTTTGTTATTTTTTTTAAGGGATTAGCTTACCTCAAATCAAAATTGTTTTCACAGTCAAAATAAATATGTTACAAGATATCTAGTGATTATGGATCCCCCTTTCAAAGGATGAAGAGGATTGAGTTTCAATGTGTATTCATAATCAAAGATTCATTCTCAAAGTTAAATTTTGGATCCCCCTTTAACTCTTACAATAGATTTGTCCTTATATAATTTGATTATTTTAAAAAACAAATATACATCACTTCAAGTGAGTTATTATGAGTCTAAAATTTCTTTTATATGATTCCTTTTAGATTACATTGTTTTTAAATAGATAGATTTTGATCCAAGCCTTTATCCATCCAAGATCTATTAAAAATATAACTTTATGTCATTTTTCCATTTGAGATCCTTCAAAGAATGAAAAATGATAGAAATAACATGATAAATTTGACATGCCCAATACACATGATGTCCCTATTGCTAGGGATACAAAAAAAAAATCAAATCAAGAGCCACTACTTTTCAAAACAATTAATATTTTCCTGAATCCTGATCCTAGATAGATGAATATCATAAAAAATTGAAATGCAAATATTAGTTGAAAAACTAATGAAAGTGAGTATAAATCAATTGGGCTTGGATACCTTTTTATTTTTTTTCCACGTGAGTATCAAAGGTTTGCATCTTCATTCTTTGTTTTTTGGAAAGTTGAGATGTTTGGATCATCATTCTTCAATTCAGGCAAGATCTGCATGTGTGAGTCTAAATTCTTAGTCATTTTGGTGTGATAAAAAAAAAAAATTCAAGAAAAAAATTCAACATATAAATTAAAAGAAAAAACCGATGAGACTAGAACTCAAGTATTTAGGCTCAGTTGCCATTTAATCTTTTTCCAAAATAGATTTTGAAGAAGGGGTTTTTTTTTGTTTGCCCTTCAAACGAGATGTGAAGATTTGCATCTTCACTCTCAGTTTCTAGAAAAGTTGAGGAGTTGGAATCTTCATTCTTAAATTAATGAAATATTTGAGTGTATGAGTCCACGTTCTTATTAATTATGGTTCGATCAAAAAATAGTTTCAACAAAAAAAAAAGAGAGACAACATACAAAATAAAGTAAGTAGGCTCAGTTACATGAGATTTTGATGAAGAGCTCTTTTGGTTCGCCCCTTCAAATGAGATTGAAAACTTTGTATATTTGTTCTTGATTTCTAGCAAAATTGAGATGCTTGAATCTTCACTTTTCATTTCAAACAAGATCTCAATGTATGAGTCCAATGCTTGGTAATTTTTTTCTAGTAAAAAAATAGAAAAATTCAAGAGAAAAACACATACAAAATTATAAGAAAAACTAATGAGGCTGAAATTAAAGTAATTAGGTTTAGTTACCCGAAAGGAGATTTTGGAAAAATGATATTTTTGTTTTCTCCTTCAGATGTATTGAGGTTTGCATATTGATTCTATGTGTTTGGCAAATTTGAGATGTTTGAATCTCAATTTTTCATTTCAAGCAAGATCCGAGTGTGTGACTCCATATTCTTAGTTACTATGGACTGATCGGTTGAGTGTGTAAGGTGCTCTTAGTTAGGTTTTCGATTGAGTCTTTTCTTACACATTCAAACAAACACAAAGACACTTTTTTTTTTGTGATGTCCGGGGTTTGAACCCGGACCTTGCATATATTATGCATTGTCCTTATCAACTGAGTTAAGTTCACGGGGACAAACACAAAGACACTCTAACTAGTGGTAAAAGAAATGAGAAATAAATTGTAGAATTATAAAATAAAAAAAGTAAAATATAATGAAGATAAATACAATAATATCATTTGTTGACCAGAGAATAAGTATATACTTTTATTTGGTAATAGGATAAGTATGTTTTTAAAAATTTGTCAAAAAAGAAGAAGTATATTTTTAAAATAGTTATTTTCATAATTTCTAATCATATTAATTAAAAATGAGAAAGCTCCTTTTAAAATATGTAAAAAAAATTATTGGGTCAATGCTATTTTATTAATGTCATTAATTTTCTTCTCTTTTTTTTTTGTTCTTTTGGATAGCTATGACAACTGTATTCTATTAAAATATGTACTATTATATTATTAGATCAATGTTATTCGGTCAATGGTTTTTTTGATGGATTATTTGGTCAATGTTATATGGTGAGTTTTTAGGAATATTTATAAAATATATACTGTAAATATATATTTTTCGTTTATAAATTAGAAATAAAAAAATAATGCATGTTAAAAGTCTATAACACCTGACCAAAAAAAAGAGTCTATAACAATAATACTTTTAGGGTTGTGTTGCACCTCGATGACAAATGTAAAATTTTGTTGAATCTTTATGACATTATAAATTTTGCGAAATTGTAGTTGTTGTAACATTATAGTCTTTTCGAAACAATAATGATATTATAATAATTAAATATTCGTATGTTCCTAAATAAATATAAACTTTTGAAACACACACTCCCCTATGTTCTTTTCATAAATAATGAGAAACATATTATAGAATTTATAAAAAAAAATTGAAGATTAATATAATAATATTATTTTTTGACCAAAGGATAAGTATATTTTTAAAATAGTTAATTTCGTCATTTTTAATGACATATTGATTAAAAATGAGAAAACTCCTTTGACCAAAAATAATAATAATGAGAAAGCTCCATTGAAAATATGTAAAAAAAATAAAATTGGGTCAATGCTATTTGGTCAATGCCATTGACTTCCTTTTTCAATATAACTTCGATCGTCAATTCCGTATTTTTATTATCCTGATGACTGAATTAGAACACAATTTTGTCGACAAACGTTGACTAGAACACCATTTTTTGTTTCGGAAAAAATAACGGACTTGTACGAAAACAATATGATGGCCTTTACTTGGGAAGATAAATATGAACCAGTTGAAACTTCTCATTTTTCCAAATTTCTCCACTATCTCCCATCATGGGACGCGTGGCGTAATTTTAGAGGGCCCGAACTTGACTGTTTCTCTTAACTGTTTCTCATTCTAGGCATTATAAAATAGGACTTCGTAGAGATAAATTCCAAATCCCTTCAGATTTTCTCTCAAAACATCCCAAACTCTCTTCCGCATCATGGCTCCAACCCCAAATTTTTGTATCTTCATGAGCAATGAAGACTTCTTGAAATTGAAGGCTAAAGATCCTTTTATGGCCTTGAGGCTCGTTATAGAGAGTAACATACCTTCCTCTTTTCCTTCTCCAGGTTACCCTAAAGAATTTAACCCACATTATTTTGAGAGTGCTCATGACAGTCTCATTCAACAATTGCAAGAAAAGATTTTGAATGTTGACTTGTTTCATGTGTTGGAAAAGGATTCTAACCATGGCTTAGGTTTGATTGCTTTAGTCAAAAATCTTAGCAATTCTCGAGAATCTACTACCAATGCCTCTCTTCTTGCTTTCTTAGTCGAGTTTGCTCCTCTTCTAGAACAGATAACACAACTCCTTTATGACAAACAACAACTTACCCAAAAGATAGAGGAACATCGCAATCTTCGTTTACATCATCTTGAAAGGTATGACTCTGTGGCACGAGAAACTTTATCCCTCAATACTTCGGGTAAAGAATCAAAAGAAGTGGTGCAATCAAAAGCCCTAAAAGCTATTGAACACTATGAATTAGCAATCAAGCTTGGGCAAGATGTCACATGCTTCACCTTGGAAAAAGAATTTGTGGAAGTGAAGCTGGAAATTTGTGAATCCATTTATGAAAAATTAAAGGCTAACCTTAAACTTTAAGTTTATTTGAAGTTAGCTGGCCTTTTAAGCCTCGGTTTGTAACATCCGACAATGTCTATGGTCCCAAACAATTGTCATTTTGGCATTAATTTTGGTTTAATTATAATGCCAAGTTTTTTGTTTCTTGTCGAAATTACTCTTGTACTATTTTAACTTCCTGCAATATAGGCTTATACTTTTTCAAATATTTGCCATTTATTCTGAATATTCTATTGTCGGAAGATAATTCTTCTATCTAATATACACCATTTGAAAACATTTGTATAACTTTAAATGGTCATTCCCAATTTGGTGACCATTTGCCTAAGATTTTATCTCTTTTGTCCATAGACCAAAGTACTTTCCAAACAAAATCTCCAATATTGAAAGACTTTGATTTGACCTTCTTATTATAGGCTTTTGCAACACGTTCTTTTTGCCTTATAAGTACTTCCAAAGCCATCAACCTTTCTTCATCTATATCAACCATTCATCCAACATCATATTCCAATACTGCTCTGTTGGAATTTCCATTTGTCTTTGAATTCTGGCTGATTGTACATATACTTCCACCGGCAAAACTACATCATGCCCAAAAGCTAATTGAAATGGTGTAGACAAGCCTATAAAATCTGATTTAAAGTGTTATGCAAATTTCTTGGTTTGCTTTTCACATGTTTCTTAATTAAATTAATTTTAATTTTATTGGCAGCTTCGAGTTGACCATTTTCTTGAGTGTAATATGGCGTCAAATTGAGTAACTTAAAACCTGTTTGGTTGGCAAACTCAACCATCTTTCATCCAATAAAAGTTGAACATTGGTCAGTGATGATAGGTTATCTTACGTTATTCTTAGCATGTTTTTCAGTTAATTTTAGTAGGAAATAGTAGCAAAATGGAGGAGTATTAGAACGATTGCCTATGATTTCGGGACTTTTGTAATGTTTTCTATATTTGAGTTTGTAATTCTAGTTTTCGCGAAACATAGAAATTTGAGGGGGGTTTTGGAAGCAATACACGAAGAAAACAAGCAAATCGGCAAATCAAGAACATCCAAAGAATTGTGAAGATTAAAGAAGCAAAGAATGAAGATTCAAGATGCCTCAGAAGACTTACAAATGGGAGGAATTCTGTTCCCAAATCCTGAGGCAAGTTATTTGAAGACGAAGACTTAAAACGACAAAAAATCAGAGAATTTGGGCCCAGGAAAGACAAGGCATCCGCCTAGCACATTTGCAATGTGCCTAGCACCTGAAAAATGTGCCTAGCACATGAAATAGGCGCCTAGCACATGGAGTAGGCATACATGCGCCTAGGGCATGGCTTTTGCCACACTCTCATGCACTAGGCATGCTAAGGATGTGCCTCGAGCACCTAAAAACTTGAGGCACATTTGTCTTTTCCTGTCGTTATTTTGGGTAAAACCCACAATTTTAGCCCAAACCCAGGTAGAAACTCTCACTATAAATACCAGCATTCCTCATTCAGAATTTCTCGTGCAGAACTGGAGCAATTCAAGAGGAAGGCAACTTTGGAGCTTAAGGAAAGTTTCTATCTTCTCCTTGATTTTCTAGGACATGTTTTTATCTTTAGTAATTTGTTTTTAGTTACCATGTGTAACTAAATCTTTTTAGGTTAGCGTTCTAAGATGAACCTCTGTATATTTTTGTTGAATATTTATTTAATATAATTTGTCGTTTATTTAATTTATTTATTCTTTTGTTCGCTGTTAAGTTTTATTAGATTATAGTTTTATTTCTGTGAGAGGTGCAACCCTAGATTAGGTACTTAGGTTGTGATAGGACCTAATATTGTTTTCACTAATTGGATGCTTATATCTTGATATTTATATCCTTTTACCATTAACAATCTGTCTAGGACGTAAGTAATTATTAATTAGCCAAAGATACCAATAGAATTGTTGACCCTAGACGTAGGTACCCAGTGGATAATATCCATTGGGTCGTGTGGTACATTACCAAAGCTAGGAATTAACTAGTTAGTAATTAGGGAAAGAAGCACCTAGCTGTCTGATTTAAGGCTATAGTCTAGTAAGACCATTCTCTTGAAACCCTTAGTAAGGTAGACGTAGATTAGGGCTGCCCGTTTGTAGAACTACTAAGTAAGCATAGAGAGAGTGTGCTATGACTGTCCTAAGATTCATAGATGGGCAGACGTAAGGGAACCTTGAACTTTTGAAGAAATACATAGATTGTTTCGCTTGGGATTACAATGAAATGCCAAGATTGAGTCGAGACATGGTGGCATTGAAACTGCCTATTCGACCTGACAAGAAATCAGTGGAACAAACATCAAGAAGATTTGCATCACAAGTCTTGTCAAAAATCAAAGAAGAGATCGAAAAACTCTTGAAAAGCAAGTTCATCAGAACTGCAAGGTATGTTGATTGGTTCTCTAACATAGTTCTTGTTGTTAAGAAAAATGGGACTCTTAGAGTCTGTATTGATTTTAGGGACTTAAATAATACTACTCCCAAGGATGAATATCCTATGCCAGTGGCAGAAATGTTAGTCGATTCAGCAGCAGGATTTGATTATTTAAATATGTTGGATGATTATTCCGGATACAATCAAATCTATATTGCTGAGGAAGATGTGTCGAAAACTACTTTTCGATGTCCAGGGGCTTTACGTTGCTATGAAGGGATAGTGATGCCTTTTGGATTAAAAAATGTTGGTGCTTGTTATTAAAGAGCAATGAATTCTACGTTTCATGATTTCATAGGAAAATTTATGCAGGTTTACATAGATGACATTGTTGTTAAATCATCTTCCAAGATTGACCATTTGGATCATCTTCGATAATCATTCGAAAGGATGAGAAAATATGGATTGAAAATTAATCCATTAAAATGTGCCTTTGGTGTACATGCAAGTGATTTCTTGGGTTATGTAGTTCACAAAAAAGGCATTGAGATAAATCAAAACAAAACAAAGGCGATCTTGGAAACGAAAGCACCTACGACAAAGAAAGAGCTTCAATCTTTGTTAAGAAAAATCAATTTTCTGCGAAGGTTTATTTCGAAACTAAAAGGCAAAACTCATGCTTTTTCGCCATTCCTTTGAAGGAAGAAAGAAGATGTGTTCAATTGGGAACTAGAGAATCAGAAAGCTTTCGACGAGATCAAATCTTACTTGACAAATCCACCTATTTTGTTACCTAAATAGGGTGATGAAGTTATATATCGCAGCATCGAAATGTACTATAGGTAGTATGTTAGCACATAAGGATGAAAATAGAATAGAAAGAGCCATTTATTATCTTAGTAGGGTTTTAAATTATGCTGAAACAAGGTACCATCCAATTAAAAAATTGTATCTGTGTCTGTATTTCTCTTGTACAAAACTTAAGCAAGATATAAAGCCAGTTGATGTTTATGTTTATTTCCATTTTGATGTAATTAAACATAGGTTGTCGAAACCAATACTACATAGTAAAGTTGGTAAATGGGCTTTGACACTTACATAATATTCATTGACTTATCAATCTTTGAAATATGTTAAGGGCCAGATTGTTGCTGATTTTATTGTCGATCATTTTGTGGTCGAAGAAACATTAAGTTTTGTTGATGTCCAACCTTGGAAACTTTATTTTGATGGCTCCAGCATAGAAATGGTACTGGAATCATAATCTTGATTGTTTCACCTCAAAATATTCCAACTAAATTCAAATTTCGACTTCACAAGTTTTGTTCCAACAATGAAGCTGAATATGAAGCCTTAATTACAGAGCTTGAGATTTTGCTTGAACTGGGGGAAAAACATGTCGAAATAAAAGGTGACTCAGAGTTAATAGTGAAGCAGTTAACAAAAGAATACAAATGTGTTGAAACAAATTTAATTCTGTATTTTGTTACTGCTAATGCATCGTTGAAACGTTTCGATCATGCCAATATTCAACATGTACCGCGGATCAAAAACCAAGAAGCGAATGACTTAGCACAGATTACTTCAGGTTATAGAGTTTCTAAGGCAAAGTTGGAAGAACTTATTGAAATTAAAGAAAAACTTGTTTCGACAGATGCATCCTCAGATGAATTATCAATGCCAAAACTTGGGGGGGGGGGGGGGGGAGAAAGAAAG
>Ga0228710_1008991_pt1 | contig 14080 bp, 7 predicted proteins | sample MedpolnodulmetaG_FD_177995 | JGI IMG/M metagenome (GOLD analysis project Ga0228710, IMG submission 177995) | Root nodule microbial communities from Medicago polymorpha collected in Santa Monica, California, United States - pink nodules | ecosystem: Host-associated > Plants > Roots > Nodule...
GAAATGTTAACTTGTGGCCTTGATGCATAAGTTAAAAAGGCAAATGTAGAAGGTTTTTCTTGAAACTTGTGCATTCAATGTCTTAAAAAGTTGCAAAAGTTATACTTTCAATATAAAATTTATTTTTAATTTCCATTTTAAACTCCTTAACTTGTGCCCACAAGTTAACATGACCCATATATATATATATATATATGGTCTTGTTAACGAGTGTTTCAGATCACTTTTTAAGCATTTTAAATTAAGTGATTATTATTTAAAAATGTCAAAGTTTTCAATTTCCAATGCACTTTATCATACAAACTTTCATAAAAAGTTACTATTTAATTAACATTTCTCATATACTCCCTATATTACTAACGACTACGTAAAAATAATAATTTTGGTGCCCCTAAATAGATAGTGCCCTGGGCTGCCGCCCCTCAATCCCGCCCTCGGGGCCACCCTTGTATTTAATATGTGACTCTAGAAAAGAATTAAAGGTGTTATAAAAAAAAGTGGACTAGTAAAGTTTTTAGCAACAAAAAAAATTAATAAATTTAAATAAAATATCATATCTCTTCTCTATTTTTTTTTAAAGAATCATATCTCTTCTCTATTTTATATCATAGAATCAACTATTTTAATAAAAGAGAAATGATTTGTACAACTATTTTGTGATAACTTTTAGGACAGCTCTCTCTCATACTTGTATTATATTTTTACTATCTTTATTCTTTTCTCTCTATTATTTTTTATCAATAAAAGAGAAAATAAGTTGTCACAAAAGTTGTCATTAGATAGTTGTACAAATATTATTGCTCTTGGTAAAAATAAGGCTTAATTGATCTGTCGGTCCTTTAACTTATTTCTTTTATTCAATTTGGTCTCATAAGTCTTTACTTTCTCAAACACGTCCCTTGACTTATTTCTTTTATTCAATTTGGTTCAATTTTGATAATTTTAATCCCCTAAAAAAAGAGACCGTTGGATTAAAGAGGTCTATCAGATTTTACAGTGTATCACCAACACCTAATTTTTTATTTTATTCATCTTCATCTTCTTTCAACCTCCATCATACCATAAATATTCTTCACATTTCTCATAAAAACCTAGAAAAATAAAATTAAAAAACTCAAAGTAAACACCTCAAATATAAAAAAACTCACAAATTAAACCATACAAATCCAAAAAAAGAACTAAACAAATTCATATCAAACCTTTTCTCCCAAATCCAAACCTGCAATTTATTTCTTATTCATGGATCGAAAACAAAGTTTCGCACATCTCGTTCCAAGATTCAGATATAAAGGTTTGATGATTTGTAATGTTGTGCACACACACCCAGCAAGCCCAAGGTCATAGCGTCGTCATCCCCATAGAGAGCAGAGAAAGAGTGTATGAACCTTCTCTTAGGTTCACACCTCGCCACCATCCATGAAACCCTACAGGTTTTGGATAAAACTCATTCTTCTTCTTCCTTCGATAACAAAGTCACCTGGGAAGATGTCATTAAGATGGCTGAGCAAGTTTCTAAACAAGCCACCACAAGTACTTTCAACTCTTTCTTTTCAATTCTAATTCAATTGAATCTGTCTCTTTATTTACATGTCATAAGCTGTTTCGTTTCTATAAGCTCTCTCTCGAACGCTGTCATAAGTGATTATGTCATTGAATAAGCTTAAATAAGCCGATTAAAATGGACCCTGAATTTATTTACTTTCTATGCAGTTGGAATGATTTGGACCGGAGACAAACTGAAATCAAAAGATAAGAAGTGATGAAGGAAATGTTTAATTTTTTTATTTTCTTGGATTTTTTTTTCTGGAATTTTATGATGAAGATGAGGAAATTTGTTGGGTTTAGTGATGAAGAAGAAGAAAGTAAATAAATTAGGTGTTGGTGATATACTATAAAATCTGATAGACCTCCGTAATCCAACGGTCTCTTTTCTTAGGGGATTAAAATTATCAAAATTGGACCAAATTGAATAAAAGAAATAAGTTATGGGACGTGTTTGAGAAAGTTAAGACTTATGTGACCAAATTGAATAAAAGAAATAAGTTAAGGGACCGGCAGATCAATTAAGCCTAAAAATAATAAAGATTTAACTTTTTAACTCTTATTTGGAGGTCCATTTTAAAATGCTCTCGAATATGCCTCTTAATTTTTAATTTTTTTTTGGATTCGAAGTCCCTGCAAATTCATAAAATTATGTATAATATTAAGATATATGACAATAAATAGGATTTCACATAGTAAATCGAGTTATCAAATGTTCCACGATCAAATTCAAATATTAGGAGTTTTTATAGTACGGAAATCAATTAAAGTCACTTATTAAGTTGTTGGCTATGTCTTCAAGTAATCAAGCTACCCATCTTTTCACCATGAAGTGAGCATCCATTTTTCCATCACTAGTGTCATTATTTGTCTGTTCTCCATTTGCTAAAGTTACATAACCAAATGTGGATGGTTGTTTATCTTCGTTTAATGCTCTGTTTCGTAAAAATAGCGGATAGCTGATAAGTTAGTTGATAGTTTATAGCTGATGACTGATAGCTAATAAGGTAGTTGACGTGTTTGGTAAAATTTGCGGTTCAACTAGCTCATGAATGTAAACTTACATAAAAAAGAAGATATTCTTAATTCATAATAAAATTTATATCAATGATATTTAAGTATTTAGAATATCGTAATTTAAATTTACTTTGTTTGAAAAAGTAATTTAAGTTTATTAACTTAATATATCTTTTATATTATAAATTAAATTTTATTTGCTAAAAAGTTATTTTATATTTATTTTCATTTAAGTGTTTATATTTTATTGTTTCAAAAAAAAGTGTTTATATTTTATAAAATTAAGCATAAAAATTGACGGTTACTAAATGTATTATTTTTTGACGTAAAAATTGGCACACAATAATTAAATTGGCAAACAATTTTTTTTAGAGGTAAATTCAGTTCAAAAATAGGAAGGTATATTTTCATTAAATAAAAAAACACATATGAAGATTATATTGTATATATCTAAAAAAAATGAAAATGAAGTGGAAGGAAAATAGATGTTAACGAAGCATTTATTTTTTAGGCACGAGACAAATGTTATTCACAACCAAATTAATTTTCTATATCAAGAAACCGAAAACATACTAAGCAAATAAACCAAAAATAAAAATAAAAATAAAGGGGTAGAATGGGTTTTTAGAGAAAATAGCAAAGGTAAAGATGGAAGAAAAAATGATAAGCTATAAGCTATAAGCTCAAACACTACTTGAAATAACGTTTTAAAAATAGCTTATAAACTCGTGAAATAAGCTATAAGCTCGTGGTGAAAGACCATTACCAAACAGAGCTTTTTTTTGTCAAACGAACTTATAAGCTATCCGCTATAAGCTCGTTTGAGGGTCTTACCAAACAGACCCTAAATTTATTCAATAACAATAAATATCAAACTTTATCATAAATAAATTACGCTTCATGCATTATTATTAGACCTTGTCAAATTTAATAGTGTTGTGTTCAAGTGTGACTGATTACACTATCAAACTCCCAAAAAGAACAAATATAATACTCAAGCCAAGGATCTCAAGTAAAAAATAGGATGTGTTCACCATTAAACTTGATTTCTTTGAGCTATATTTTCAATGATAAAGAAGACTACAATTTAATAGGTTCCATAATGTTATCCAATACAAGATCTTTAGGTTTAAATATACTTGCATTTTGAGCATTTAAATAGCTCACATACGAGCTATCTAAATTGTATGCATCACTTCACGATGCACCTTTCGAAAAATTCAGGATTGGCCTAAGGGTAAGGCGACCCAAATCCTTGCTTCAGACCCCCAAATTTTGTACTTGGAATAAATGCCTACAAATTTATCTATATACATACAAACGAATAAAAGTCACACAACAAATGAATTATACAACTTTGTCATGAAACAAAGATGGTAGGCACGAGGCTTTATGATGCTTAAAACATGGTCTAACACTTCCTCATGCAACTTTACAATGCGCACTATTTTTCCGCCAGTGTTGCACTTACGGCACTTCCACTTATATAATGCAATATTTATTTTTCTTTTTAATTGTAATGTTTTTTCAATAATACCTATGAATTTATATTAATTACTTTCATTATAAAAGCCTACTATTATAGCCCCATTTAGGCTTCAAAATGTGTTGGGCTGGTACCAAAAAAAACATAAACCACGTAAAAATTAAACATGTTTGAATAAAACTATTTGACATTATACTACTAACTCAATCAATCTAAGACTAGTCGTATCTATAACATTTTTCAAACTTGTAGGTTTAGAGCAATTATATTTGACGTCCCTCATATAGTGAGCTTCACAAGTTCCTCTTCAATGATATTTTCAAAAATTAATATGAATTGTTTACTTTGACAGTTAAGTACAAAGTTAAGTACTTAAATTAAAGGTAATTTTTTGGTTGGTTGATTAAGATAGTCAAGTTTTAGATGAGAAAATGACTCAAGCATCGATTGTACTTTATCGCTGTGCCATACATGAATATTCATTGTGCATGTGTCAGATGCCCCACTTCCATTCCATACTCATGTTATGATAATAAGATAGGATGAGAGTCCCTCTCCAACTGCTTTTCATTAATATGGTAGGAGAAATATTACGTGTAGAACCTTCTTCTATTTTTTCTTATTAATTTTGTGGTTTTCTTCCATCCAACGAGGGCACGCCACCTTTCAATCAAGCTTTTCCAACTACATTCCTCCTGCCTACACTATTAGAAAAAGCAAAATTGGTGACGGAAAAAATGAAATTCCTCACAAATTCTTTGGTCGCAAAATTTAGTGACGAAATTAGAGATGAATTTCACGTTTTCCTTCACTAAATATCCCTCATTAATTTTTGTTTTTTTAGTAGTGCTACCTTAATTTTCAAAGGGGTTGATTGAGAAATTTAATATAAGGTTATGATGACAAGTCTTGTTAGAGTATTTGTTAAGGATTCAAAAGAGAAAATTATTTGTAAATTTTATGTAAAAAATGTTCCTTTTTAAAGTTTTAATGTGTTGAATACATAATTTTTTAAACAAAATTTCTTCTTTAGACTTCTAAACAAGTGTCATTGGGTATTTATTAACATTTCCCTTTAATATAAATGTGAAGTGAGTTAAGGACCCACGTGTTGTTTGAAAAATTAGAGGTTGAAAATTTTATAAACGAAATGATTCATACATCTAATATTTTAAGATTTTAGATAAAAATATGAGTTTTAACTCACTTGTATTGTTGCTTAAGGATAAATGAGAATGGTCATCAAACTTTTTCATTATCAAGCAGTGGTATTAAAATATAGTTTGACCGGCTCCTTTATTGAAATTCTTAATACAAATGTGTCAAGGTGACATGTTTTCTCGAGTGAGTCCAACAACAATGCAAATGTACGTCAATAAATAAGCTTCCGTTTGAAGGGGATATAATGAATTGATGACTCACATTTAAGAGAGAGATTGTTATGCAAGTGTGACGTGAGTTAGGTGTCACAAATAGTCACAAATATTTCATCGGTCTCAAATTGAATGCCGCTTTTGAGTTATACGCGATTTCTTAGTAAATGATTGATTTAATTGATTTCAATGGTAAAATTAACATCTTTTACTAAATTATCTTTAATAATTGTAGCTAGAGAAATGAAATGCAATAGTTATTAAGGGCATATTAGTGGAAAAATACATAAATATTATTTTATATTCTAAACTGACAATTATTTTGAAAGATAAAAAAAATAACACTTATGATCAAACCGAGCGAATATATGATTTTAATAATGTACGTGTTTTTAACAAATTAAGGAGTTTCTTAATAATAACACATATCAAGGAATATTTCTTTTAGGGGAATTAAGGAGTATTCTTAAAAGAAAACAAATTAAGGAAATAATCAAGTGCTAAATGCTATCTAACATTTTCATATCAAAATAAAAAGAGTTTACTGGTGGTGGGTTGACATTGACATTCTTTTAAAAAACTTATTTTAAATTTTGAAAACATTTAATATTCATTCACTTAAAATATCTATAGCTTTTAAAATTGGTATTTGTATAAGGGTCCTGCTAACCGGTGTCTCCGGGGCACTGGTTAAGCATACCATAAAAGGAAATTATTACCATAAAAGGAAACTGTTTTTGACTTTATTATAAATTAATTACACAATTTCAATGCATTAACTACTATATAACTTCATTTTTCATATCCTTAACCAATGCCCCGGGGACACCGGTTAGCATTTCCCTTTGTATAAATATTCAATTAATATTTTTAAGTGGCAGTTAATCAGGCCCATAATTGTATATAAACTGTAAAGTAGATTTCATCAAGGCTGTCTAAATAATTTATACTTTTTCAGAATTACTTTTCACGTGCATGTCTTTTAAATAAAATAATTTGTGTGTCCTAAAAAAATTGTTTAAGTGTACACTTTTAAATAAAATTTAATTTTACAACATTGTTTTTATTTTTAAATCAATTTTGTAAATTTTGATCTTAGAACATTCTATAGGCCAAGTTTTCTTACAAAACAACTTGCATTCAATAAACATGCTTCTATTGAAGGCAAAGATTAAGTGAACCACGTATATAGGCAATTCACCATGAATCATCATTTTCTTTTTGTTAGATCTATTTGTTGTTCAACATTTTTTTTGATAAAATATTTGTTGATAAATATTCAACGAGGCAATCAGGAACTTGAATTTATGTATATAATTGTAAAATGACCTAAATGTGCTACACCTTCATATATTTTTTAATTGACGGGTCTTCTTCTCTAACGAATCCGCCCAAGTTGCGCCGTGACAAGATTTATTTGAGTTAAGTTTTGATGTCTCACATGGGGAGATTATCGTTATTTATTGTTACAAAGAGTGTGTTAGTGTAGGAAAGAACAACTATACAGAAACTAAATGAGGGGTAGTAATTTCTAAAAGAGTTATGCTATATGTGAAAGGGAGAAAGAAAAAAAACACGTGAAAGGGAAATATACATAGAAAACGCACTCTGCAATACTTAGAAACATATGTTCGCGATGCTTTCGGGATAATAATGTTCGGGATATTTAGCATTTTTGTGTCTAAAATATCAGTTGTCAACAAATGACTAAACTGCGAAAGACAGGAATAAAAAAACATCAAATCATAATTCAATGAGCAACCAAAGTTTGCTAATACATTATCACAATTCGTCTCTCGATAACTATTTTAAATAAACACTTCCCGCTTCCTAGACAATGTTCATCAGCCGCTTGATCTTCGTGATGAGAGACCTCTCACTTGGAGTGCCACACACTCCTGAGTTAAGGACTTGCACCCGTGACATAGAATCCACATGCAACTCAAAAGCCCTTCACTACCGGCTATCTCGCATTCCTTACAAGTTCCATCCTATAAGACTGGCTTGACGACGTACCTATTCCCGAGGTTGGCCTAAGGGTTAAGCCACCAAAGTGAGGGTTTTAGGCCTTAAAATTTGGGTTGAAAAAATGCCTCAAAATAAGTCAATTTAGTTATAAATATATAATATGACATACTAATGATCAATATTTATCTAACTTAGTTGGTCAATTTTAAGGCCTCCAATTCTTTTGGACCAAAGTTCAAGTCTTAAATTCAACAAAATTTGATTTATTATGCTTTCAATAAGCATTGTGTAATTTTTTTTAATTCTAAAAGGCCTCATTATAAAAAAAAATGATTTCTGCTCTTCTCCCAACAAGATTTGCTCACGCCCAACTGAACTTCCGAAAATACCCCTGCGTGAATTAACTCACACATATGTTAAATCAGCGTGACTTAAGTCACGCTACGTGACATAAGGCACGCTGAAAAATCACGTTTTGAACACCAGCGTGAGTCATGTTGGTTTTGTTTTCACATATTTAACATGGTTTTGCATTGCATTGGCTTATATTCAAGGTAGAAGAATGTTTCATTCATTACCTACAAAAGTTGTCTCCCACCGCTTTACTTTAATCACACCATAAGTATATTAATTTAAATCTCATGGCAATACTTATCCGTGGATAAAAGATAGATTCAACAAACTCAAAATTTTGTCATTCTTTAATACAAGGTGTTGCAGCCTTGTTTTGTTTTAGTTTTAATGGTTGAGAATTGACACGGATTGAGAATGGTTTTTAGCCTTGTATTGTTTTAGTTTTAACTTTTAATGGTTGAGAATTGACACAGATTGAGAATGGTTTGGTTTGTTAGGTATTGAATTGAATGAGGCAGTGATGATTAGGGGTGGACAATGGGCGGTTCCGGTCGGAAATCGGTTGAGAAATCGAAATCCGTTCATAACCACGGTTGATACATACATAACCATTTTCGTCCGTTTGAGACTTCGGTTTCGTCGGATTCGGTTGTTTCGGGTAATAGTTAATTTCGGGCGGTTTTTTCGGATCCAACAGAAGACCAAACTAAAAAAATCCAAAATTTTACAGAATGACATCTTGAAAAGAAAAAAAAACAACTTTATTTCATATCTTCATAGTTATTACAAGATGAAAGTCAACAAAATTAATTACGAAGAAAGCAATTAAATAAACAATCTCAGATCGGGCCATGAACAAACATATTTATTGGATCTAGCCATGAAAGATGAAGACTTGTGAGGACATTTTATCAGATCTAGCCATGAACAAAGATCTATTAGATCTATTAGAAAGCTTCACCTTCATCGTTTTGTTCATGAAGCTTCACTGTTTTGTTCTTTTCGGTATGAACACAAAGAAAGATCTATTAGATCAAGCCACCAACGATCTGGTAATGGAAGATGAGGAAGAAGAAAATACAAGAAAAAAAAAAGGGTTGAGAGTAGAGAGAGGTTGTGGAGCGGCAACATCTTAGAGAGAGAGAGAGTTGATTGAGAAATGGGAAGAAAAAAGCTTTTTTATCAACCCTAATATGCCAAATGTTTAAGAGAAAATAAATAAAAGCTACTATCGAACGGTAATGGGTTTCGCTGGATTGGATATACCCATCCGAAACCGCCCACACTAAACCAAAGCAACCCATTTCTTTTTCCCCGCCTTACCCGTTTGACCCGCTTAACCCGAACCGACGCGTTTCGGACCCAACGGGCCGGCCGGTTTGGGTCGATATCACAATTCTTGTCCAGCCCTAGTGATGATGTATGAATGGTCCTGGCAAGGCGTTTCTATCATGTTGACGCATCAAAGAGCCATGCTTTTGGAATTTGAAAACTAGAGTGAATTAACTCACGCGGCATGACTTAAGTCACGCATGTGTAAAACTAACGCATGAGTAAACTCACACAGAGATTTACACATAACTCACGCAGGAGCAATTTGGTCATTTCAGTTGGGTGCAAGCAAAATGTATTGGATAAAAAGCAGAATTCATAAAAAATTTGTTTTAAGCCTCTTGATATGTTGGGCCGGCCCTACCTATTCCACCACTTTGTTAGCCTTAACTACCATAACATAACCCTCGACAAATTGCAACACATGTTGTACCAGTAGACTGTATGAAACCCTTCTTCATACAACTCCTTGTTCCTCCATGTCCGCAAATTATGACAAGGGAAGAAAATATTGGTGTAACTCCAAAATGATGTATTATACAGTACTTGTGATTGGTCTAACTCCATTAGTTCATAGGGAAAATCATAATAATTCGATTTCCATTGGTGAAAGCTTATTTAAATTAAGAATCGAATTCAATTGCTTTTGATCGACTAGATAGTAATTGAAGGTTATTAACTTTCTTGAGTAAATCATTTGATTGACAAGAGTTTTTATTATTTAGACTGTGTTTGCTTAAAGATTATTTTGAATGAAAACTCATTTTCTAAAAAACAAATTATTTTCGATGTTTTAGTTATGTTGGAGTAAGCTATTTTCAAAAGTTATTTTGTTAAAAAAAATTATGCTTACAATGAAAAGCTATTTTTATTGTTTTCTTAAGAATGTCTTAAAAAAACCTCTATGTTATTTGTATAAAAATCATTTTTATTTTAATCTATAACAAACAAATCTCAACACAATAATTATAAATGAATACGATTATCATACAAAAATTAATACAATTTATCTTTAAAAAAATTGTTGAGGAACATAAAAGTTTCAGAACACACAATTTAGTTAACAAGATTGTTCAAACAACACAAACAAACTTTAAGTTGAACTTTTACAAAGGAAAATGAATCCTGAACAAGTTGAAGATTTTTTTTTTGAGAAAAAATCAATCACTTTTAAGCATTCTCGATGTGCTCGTTACGTTTTCAAAAATAATTTGATTATAATTAAGATCAACATATGGAGCAAACAATCAAATTTATAATTATTGACAAAGCTTTGTTTACCTTCCAGTTAAACTAAATATTATTATGATCTCATTCTCTTAAAAACTGGAAGGTTAGCAACAAGAAAGAAACAAACTATCTTTAAATAAATTGAAAAAATCACTGCAAGATTCGATAGAATGAAGGGTAATATATATTTTTAATTTTAATAAACTTAATATTTTATTTATTCAATTTTAATTCTAAAAATCTATTATTCAATCCTACAAAATATAAAAGCATATACTTTTAATCCTTTTTTTACCGGTTGTAAGGACTAAAAAACGGACACAAGAACTTAATAAAACTCGAAATAATTATCAAAACTACAAATATATATTTAATCATAGAATGAAATAGAAATTTCGGATCATGATGAGAAAACTCATTACTCCAAAGAACCAAAATATGACACACTAAAAAAACCATGTGAAATCCACCAAAATGATACAACAACATCAGCTAAAAGTACAATCAAGAGGGGAAAAATCCCACAAGAGTATTAAACTTATGCTATAAACAAGTCTGAAAGATGTGCATATATATTATGCCATACCTTATTCTAACATAAACAAAATAGATAATCTTGGAATACCTTCCAACCAAAATAAAACCTCAAAATTAAGAGCAATTACATGTTTTCTTCATTTTCACTAAGAAAGATAAATTATTCACTTTGAATAGTGAGAGTCAGTAGGAAATTCGGAATTGACTTGTATAAAATAGAACTTATTTTTGGATAGTAAAGTAGACTTGTAGATAGTACCTATGACTCAAATCTGGGCTTGAAACACTATTGTTCAAGTTGGGTCACATCCTGTTCTAGCTCTTGAATTGAGAAACTCCTGCATCAATGAAAGAAAAAGTCCATGTAAAAAATGAAAGAAAAATATATATATTATTCAATAGTTCATGCCAACAATGAGTGACAACATAATAAACTAAAATTCTTATTTAGTCTTGCAATTTTAGAAACGCTTTCTAATGCAAAGACAATGTGGTATTTTGTTTGTATTTTTTAATCTTTATTTCCTCAATGTATATCTTTTAGTTTTTGGTTACAAGGCTAACATAAACCATGAACCAAGATTTTATTTTCTTTTCTTCATAAACCATGAAAATGAAAGTAAAAAACAAGTTTTTCTTCGAGGTGAAAATAAAAACAAGTTGAAAAAACAAACTTAAATCGGTGGAAGATAAACTAGCGGTACTTCAAAAACCCTTTTATACGAAAAAAAAATTAAAAGAGATAACCAAAAACAACATTTTCATTATCATTTAATCAGATGACCATATAAAATCTCATCAATAAGGGGATCGAGAAGAAATTTTGCAACAATATAATTTTGGGTTGAGTTAAGAAAAAAACACTATATAATATAATATAATAATATAAGCATAATCAAATAAATTGTAATATAGAGACATCCAAAAACAAAAATTGTAATATTGATGATAACGCGGATAGCAAAGTTTGCCGTATTTTCTATATAACTGGTTTTTAAAAAGAGGAATGCTAACAACGCACCTTCTAACACACACCTTCTAAATTCATATGGGACCCACATGCTTTGGTGGGACCCATGTGAATTTTAACCAATCAAAAAGAGTGTGTTGGAAAGAGTGTGTCAGAATGTATGTTACTAGCATTTCTCTTTCAAAAATATAGTTACTGCTTTAGTGATTTGCGCCCACTAATTTCAAAACTTAATATATTTTTGGAAGAATACATAACTATTATTATTAGTGTGTTTTGGAGTTCATGACTAAAAGACTAGGTTATTTTTCTATAGACCTCTTAGATTGTTCAATCTCTAAAATAAGTCGATCGGAAGTTACACTCCAGCATACAAAAAACAACTATCTATCATAAACTCAAGATAAATTTTGTGTAATATATACAGGAGTCCGTTTGAACTTCGAAGACAATAAAAAAAAATTGTATTGCAATCTTGTCGCATTATATTTAGAAACATGTTAGAACCCCACTTATTTTATTTTCAAGGAAACCCCCACTTTTTTTTCTTTTTTTTTTCCTGAAAACTTCGTTCCCTAAACTTCAATCTATATGTTTGCCCCTTATTTTTGAAATTCTATTATTCTCCCATAAACTCACGCTGCGTGAGTTAATTTACTAACTCACGTAGGTTATAAACTCTGCGTGACTTAAGTCACATATGTTATAAAACCCTGCGTGACTTAAGTCACGCAAGGTATTTACGGAAGTTTGGCTGGGAGCGAGCAATTTTTGATGGGAGAAGAGCGAAATTCTATTCTTATTTTTGTTGATGCCTTGACATCAAGACTTCTATCCTAGCTAAAGACTTTGTGAACATGAGTTATCGAGATCATTACCTAGAGGATTATAGATGGCCGTATGGATAGTCTTCTTTTGGGTGAACAACGGGCATGTGATATAATCGAAGGAGTATATTTGTTCAAAGTTTTGAAGTTGAAAGGTGAAAAGCCATTAATCTTCATAATTCATTCATTGTTTCGTTTTTTCTTTTTATTGACTAATTGTTTCCTTTTGTTAATCTTGCTTGAATCATGAAATGCCATGTATTGTAGTCGTGATTATTTAGTTCGTCAATAATTTTAAGTTCAACTGTAGAAATCTAACTGTTGTTTGATGAAAAATATTTAACGATTTGTACCTAAAAAGCTTCAATGACCATCTAGACACAAATATGGGAAATATTTTGAGGCACAAAATTAATGCTAACATTAAACATCTTTTATTAATTTTTCCATTTTCTCCAAGTTAATAACAAATCTAATTGTACAAAAATTGATGTGATGTTATATTATATGACAAGATGTACATACAAATAAAAGTAAAAAAAAAAATTATATACAATTACAATTAAAAATAAATAAATAAATAAGAAGAGCTGGATGTAACCTTTACTGCAATGAAAACTGGGTTATATGCTTAAGATAATAATTGTTATGATTAGAATAAGGAATTGTTTCCTACCGGTCAATCAAGGAACTGTCCTGCCAATGCATCTACAGATCCTCCAGCCTGAGTTGCTTCAGTCATTCTAACTAGCATTGTAGCCTTGTAGACTGCTAAATCTGCATTCTCTGCAAGGGATTGAGCCTCTTTGCGTTTCTGTATTGCAAGTTCCGTTGATTCATTTGCAGCCGCTTTAGCTGCTTCGACCTCAGCAGCTGCTGCAAATGAATAGATCAGGGTGAGTTCTACGACGTCCATCTAAAGACACATGCATATACAATATACATGCAACTTGAGTCCTTCTTTTATAGTCAATTCAAAGAAACCAAACAAGATATTAAACCGAGGACAAACATTACAGATACAATAATCCAAAAACAATAAGTAAAATCCATCTAGAAATATATCAATTTAGTAACTTCAGTTGTTGATAATTCAAGATCTCGTATTTCATAAAAAATATAATTACATGGAAGCATTAGAGGAAAAAAATAGGCCAAGGAACAATCTGAGTTGTGAATTTGATCATCTTCATTTTCTATTTGTGAATTTGATCATCTTCATTTTCTACTCAAGTTTGAAAGCGATATAAACAAAAAATAGGCAGTGGGTCCCACCATTACTATCATTAAATGTTTTCAAACTCCTTTGGAGAGGATCCAATCCCAAAAAATCTTCGGCTATACTTTACCCACTACCCCACCAAACTCTAGATTATTAGGGTCCGCTTCCTCTGAAAACAGGAGGGTTAAAATACAAAAAAAAAAAAAAAAAGATGAATTGTTT
>Ga0228710_1008992_pt1 | contig 14078 bp, 8 predicted proteins | sample MedpolnodulmetaG_FD_177995 | JGI IMG/M metagenome (GOLD analysis project Ga0228710, IMG submission 177995) | Root nodule microbial communities from Medicago polymorpha collected in Santa Monica, California, United States - pink nodules | ecosystem: Host-associated > Plants > Roots > Nodule...
TTTTTTTTTTGTGTATTCTAGTCGAGTTTTGTAAAGAAATTGTTCATAATTCATAAAAGGGAAATGAAGGGAAAAGGCCTTGAAACGACGAAAATCCACCCGAACCAGTAAACTTTATAACCGTGCTATGCTTTTTCCAAGATATGCAACTCATTGTCTCTAATAGCCAAAAAAACTCCTTATGTAAAGGGAAAATAATACTCCTTATTGAAAGGGAAAACCAATACTCCTTATTAAAAGGGAAAAACAAAGCTCTTTCTTCGTGACTGATTTATCAAACAGGTTAAGGATATTTTTAATTTCTGAACGACGAGTAGTGCTTCTACATGAACAAGCACCGATAAACAAACAAAGGAGTAATCTGGTTTAACACACCATATGGTAGCAATTGAGCTGGCTCATTTGAAGAACTGGCACAATCTTTGGTTGCAAACTGACTTTATGTTAGTTTTCTTAGCCTTTAAGTCTCTTAAGATAGTTCCTTGGAGTTTAAGGAATAGATGGGATAATCTTTTGTATATGTTGCCTAGTTTCAGCTTTCATGTTTCTAACATTTACAGGGAAGGTAGTCATTGTGCAGACCAATTGGCTAATATCGGTCTTGCATTATCTTCTCACTTTTGGTAGACTGATGTTCCTCCTCAGATCAGTGCAGAATTTGCTAAGAACAAAAGTGGCTTTCCCAACTTTAGATTTTCTTAGCTCTTTTTTAGGGTTTGGTTTCATGTCCCCTCCTCTTTCTTGTTTTGTAACTTTCTCCTTTTATTGAATGAAATATGGGGTTGTAGTCTCTCTGACTATAACTTCCTTTGTTAAAAAAAAAGGGACTAAATTAAACATGTACTAAGATTTTTTTTTACCCATATACTGTATATCGTATTGACAGATAGTAAATTATTTGGACAGGTATTTTTGTATTTAGTCAAAAATCCAATGTGAATTTCCACCAACATACACTTTAGAATATAAAAAAAGGACAAAAAAAATAAAATAAAGAACTCCAAAAGTAAGTTTAACTTGAATATTGGACCATGAATCCTATAAAAGAGATGTTCATATATATTAGGATTAACCACAGATATTAAACCATATATATTAGGATTAACCACAGATATTAAACCATGAATATCATGAAGGAAATTTGTTCTTGAAACATGGGAGGCATAAAAACTTGATTCCTATGTTAGAAGAGATATATATTTTTCATAGAGTTGTGTTATTTTAACAACTATTTGTTTGACAACTTACGGGACAACCATATTTTTACAAAGAAAGGTATGTATTGGCACGAAAACCAAAATAATAGAGAGAGAAAGTAAAAATATAACGTGAGTATGAGATAGAAAGTTGTCACAAAAGTTGTCATAAAATGGTTGTACAAATTGAATTGGAAATGGTCAAAATTGATAATAAATATTCCACCATTGATAATTTTTTAAATCCTTCAATGGGTTTTCACATGATCAATCTGAGGAGATCATCTTCTTCAATAACTTTTTCAACCACCTATTTTACATTTGACATAAGGATAAATATTAGAATAATATAATTAGAATAAAGTCTTTGGGAAGATGTGCAAAACAACAATGAGCAATATACATCTTAATAGGCAAAAAAAAATAAAATCATATATTGATTAACATATGACTCATGATCTATTTTGATTGGATCGTTAAAAACAAATGAATCATGATCCATTTTTTGATTGGTTGTTGAAAAATAGATGAGACATAATCTATTTTGATTGGATGACAAAGAAACATTAAATGAATTGGAAAATGTATACATGACATGTGTACTTTTTATTTATGCAAGAGATTTGTTTATTATAGCGATAGAGATATAGAGATAGAGATGATTTGCACTCGTGCAGTTGGTTAGAAAAACCCAAAAAATGAATACTTCCATCTAATTTAATTCCATTGTCCAATGGAAACAAAAATTTATCTCAAAATAATTGACAGTTTTAATACAAAATTAATTTCTTATTTTTCAATTATATCTTTTAATTCATGCTACTTGCATCACGCCCAATTAAACATTTTCTAATTTTCATTTAAAATGATGATAAATACACCAATATATGAGTTCACAAAAAATAAACACATAATAGTACTTTAATTAAGATACTCTCTATCTCTTTTTTAATTTAGAGTTAAATATGTTTTTGGCCTCTATAAATATATCAACTAGGCTCCATTAAATTTTTCTTAGACTTTTGGCCTCCCAAAAAAAAAATTCATCCACACTTTTAGTCCTATATTTAAGTCAACTCATGTGTTGCCATCGTATTTTTAATTAAATTTGCAAGAATGTTTAGAATATTAAAACAATATCTCCAAAAAAAATTAGATTTTTTTTAAAAACATGAATTAAATCTGACTTTTTAAGCCTTTAAGGATAAAAAGTTAAAATATTTTAAAAATTAGATTTTTAAAAAAACATGAATTAAATATTTAATTAAAAAGTTGAAATATTTATAAGGATAAAAAATATATTTGACCTTTTAATTTATCAATACACTTGTAAAAATATATGAAATATGACCAAATTGATAAGTTAATTTAACAGTCATAATAACTAGCAAAAGGACAGACACTAACATGTTCGTCTATCCATTTTTTCCTCACGCACTTAATTATATATAAAAAGACATATCAATTTTTGACATATGAAATATTTTCTAAAGAAAAGTAAAGGAAAGTAGAGTAAGATATTGTTTCTATTGTAAAAGTGATTTAATATTTTTTACCTAATAATTCAAATAAAAGTAGTAAAATTGAAAGGAAAAAAATCAAATCAAAATCATATTTCTACAACAAAAAATAAAAAATCAACTCAAAATCATGTATCACCTTTATTTTTTTTAAGGATATATAGTTCCTATATCTATTTTTTATATATTTTTTTACTTAACTATCAAATATATTAAATGAAAGAAGAAGAAAATAATAAGAATTTAAATATTGAGATAAGAATGACTCAAAAGTCTTGAAAAAAAAAAAAAGAATGACTCAAAAGTAGTGTAGGGTGGAGAGAGCGCCGTTTTGAACTCAAACCCTAATTTTGGAACATCCGATCCACTGCCATGGAATTCACATAGATATATATATCATTTGTGACTGTTTCTGTTCTATTATTCTCAAAACCCTTCGCTTAGTTGTTGTTGAGAAATGGCGCAAGTTAGTAGCGATGAAGATGAAGACCCAATTCCAAACGACATTGTCCTTACTTCTCTGTCACCCACGGCGGAAACAACCACCCGAAACCAGCTTCCTACTCTTCCGTTCGATGTCCTGCCTGAGATTCTTTGTAGGCTTCCCATCAAATTACTCGGACAGCTTCGGTGCCTCTGCAAGTCCTTGAATTCTCTTATTTCTGATCCAAAATTCGCAAAAAAACATCTTCAATTGTCAACAAAGCGCCACCACCTCATGTTAACATGTATCGACGACATCTCAAGTGAGTGGCTTCTTTGTGATTCCCCAATCCCATCCATTTTTTCTACTTCTACCGTTTTTACACAGACACAACTTTACCCTCCCAATAGTATCACAACTTTATTTTTCCATGGACAGAAATTTGTGAACTTAAGGTGCTCTTCCGATGGCATCTTTTGCGGTAAGCTCGATTTTGGTTGTTATTTTTTGTGGAACCCTTCCATTTCAAAATTTAAGTTATTGCCTCCTTTGGGAAATTCGTGCGAAAGTCATCCTGTTTCCGTAAGCTTTGGGTATGATCATTTCATTGATAATTATAAGGTCATTGCTGTTTCTACAAAAAATGAAGTTAGTGTTTATACTTTGGGGACTGATTTTTGGACAAGAATAGAGGACATCCCAAATAATTACAACATCCATCAACCTGGAACATTTGTGAGTGGCACTGTTAATTGGTTCGCAAGGGATGATTCAGGTATGCAATTCATTCTTTCTCTTGATTTAGAGAAGGAGTCATATCAACATCTTTTGCTACCTGATTCCAATGATGATTCACCGTTCTTGGGTTTGGTGAGGGATTGCTTGTGTGTCTCTTTAAGTAGTGATATGTATATGGATGTTTGGATTATGAAAGAGTACGGAAATCAAGAGTCTTGGAATAAATTGTACATTGTTCCTGACATACAAGATCAGGGTCTCAAACCCTTTAAAGCTTTATATATTTTTGAGGATGACCAACTACTGCTACAGTTTTATGCATTGCAAGGTGGAAATATCAAGTTGGTTGTTTATGATTCCAAGACTGGTACTTTGAATATTCCTGAGTTTCAAAACAACTATGAACAACTATGCTCAGATGTCTACATTGAGAGTTTGATATCACCTTAAGGAAGGATTCAACTGGAACATATATATGGTTAGTTTTTTTTATCGTGTTATTTATTTTACGTCTGATTTGATTCATGGTGATTTGTTGGATCATTGCTAATCAATGGTTGAGGAAATCTATAGGCTGGACAGTACTTTTTATTTTCAATAGTATGGTTAATTTGAGTTGTTGATTCTCTCTCATCTTGCATTATACTTTAAATAATTAATAATCATGAATTGCAATAAATGGTTTATCTTTTGATTTTCTAACATTTGTGTTGTGATTTATATGCCATAATTTTAAAAAGGTTTGAGAAATCAGTTCAGTTGGAAAACTCGTTCAGAATCAGAAAATTTGTTTATTCAACTATGTTAACCTATTCATAACTAGTTTTTCAACCAGCTGAGTTTGAAATCACAATTTTGTTCTCGACCAAATTGGGTTGATTTTCAACTACTTTAATTTTCCAGAATTGCCAACCAGTTTGGTTTGATTCAGTTTGGCATATCCATGCTGAATTGATAGCAGTGTCACCACAACAGTTACTGAGTTAACTTTTCAAGTATTTTTTCCTTCCCAAATTTTTAGTTTACTAATGTAACGTTCTATGCACATTCGCCTTTTCCTGAAGATAAGTCTAATATATGCACTTTCATGAGTAGCTAATCTAGTTGTATCTCTACTTAGGAAAATATGAGTTTAATTATTGAACAAAACCCAGCTATATCATGCTCTGAAACCTGTAGCAATTCATTTCTCTAGACCCTTCATATGTAAGGGCACATCACTCTACTTTTGTGAGCAACATAAAGTTTCATCCTTGAAGAAATCATCATCTTGCTGTGAAAATAATGTACTGAAAAAGTATTTAAGGATGAGAAACAACAATTCAATATATTTTGAAGCATAAGGTTTACCCAATGACGACTCAAAATGTGGTTGACAATTCCTACACCCTTGTTGGAACTTAGCTTCACATGTACGATGAAAGTACTAGTTTTGATATTTTAGTTTCAACATGTTTGCAACCAACAAAAATTTAGATGACTTAACGGCCAACCAACCTCTAGATCAATTTTTGGAGCCTCCAAATTCTTTTCTATGCCGAACTTTGTAGCCATATTCTAACATGAATCAACTAAGTTATTATTTTCTATCCCCACACTGCATTTAGCAGAGTCACTCTATGTTCTAAATGTCATCATCATTGTCCCCTTTCCTCCGTATGATTCCTCTCTTCTCTCTTCATGTACTAATAACTCCTTTTTTGTTCTCTGCTTCAGCTTTCACCTAGCTGCTTCACCAAATCGAAAATTCACTTAAGTGAAGACTCAAAAAACTAGATGACAGTTTGGGATTAACATCTTCATTTTATGTGTTTATTATTAGCTTATTTAACTTAATTGCTTTTTACACTAGTCTAGTATGATAATGTGATTAATTAGTGCAAAACAATTATTAAATAGTTAATGTATATATGGATCATAGAACAGGTGCATTGCATCTATAATTTGGACAATGGGTTTGGCTATGTTTGATTCCTTTGCATTTTTTCCATGTTCTGGTGTTTGAAAAAACTATAGGTTGGTGTGCGAGATATTGTCTCTGAATTTTTGAAGATGTTGAGTGAAGGATTAGCTTTCTTTTTTCTTAGTGATATGGCATAACACTTGATATGATATTGTCTAGTAAAATAAAAATGACGTGCTTGTTTGAGTTCGGGCAAGGATCGTAATCTGAATTTATTGAAATGTTTGTATAAGAAGTTCTTGTTATTGGTGTGTTTTTTCAATTGAAACTAGTTGTCCTGAAGTTTGAAGAACCATTGCATCAGTGAACACTGAACACAAGTAGATGTTGGGATGCAGAAAAAAAAAACATGGTGATGAATTTTTCTAAGATTGGAATCAAGACAGTCCTCAAAGTATCGTTGGATTATAACAAGAATGCTTTTGCTCATTTCTACTTGCTAGACTAATATTCATCGTGTATCTTGATCGATGTAGCCAACCCTACATAGTGGGATAAAACTTGACTTGTGTACTTGTAAGACTTATTTATTTTCCTCCATTTTCTATATCTTGATAATATCATTCCGATGTTGTTTCATGTATTCTACTTGTTAAGTGGACTCAAATGTCTCATATAGCTTAATGACAAAATACAGTGCATTCCGAAATCTACTAACAAACAGTATGGTAAAAGAACATCAGTATAGGAGGAATATCAGTCCAGTTAATATGTTACAACTCAAGTAGGGTGTACCTCTTAAACAAAAGGTGTAGTTTTCACGTCAGTGATCTAATCCTCCGCGACTAGTCGTGTGCTCCTTCTTCAAGTGAGAAGGTGTCCCTGCAAAAGACACTTTGATACCAATGTAAGGCGATTGTGCTAGCAAGTAAGTGAATATTGAGAGCGTGACATTATCATACATGGGGTAAAACCCATATTTATATTGATGTGTTCTAGTGTGTGCTCCTTGATGTTCATATCTCTACTACTACGATATGATTCAATTTATTACGAATATAATCCAATTTGTTTAGATAACTGATTTTAAGATAAGCGTGAATGTCTATCTATTTCAAATGAGCTTTATATTAATAGAAACGAATTAGTGAGTATCTAATGGTATGTTATTGCAAAACGTGGTGGCACACATCGGTGCTTGATATGTTCCTGATGTAAGAACGAGATGATTCCTAAGACGATGCTTGTGGTACAACCATGTGCTACATATCAATCCACGACATAGTTTTACTTAAGATGGTGAAGGAGGTACGATTATGTGCTGCATCATGCTCTAAGGCGATGTGATTACCTCAAACTAACTTGTTATTGGAGCTACTATTTTCTCTGTGGAATTTCATGTTGCAATTGCATTACCCAGATAATAACTGGGTTGGGCCATCTAAGTTTTCACCATTACAATAACAATTTTTTTATGCAACACGAACATATTTTTATATTAGAAGTTTTTGACACAACATACAGCTAGTATGGGTCGGAAATTCACGCTTGACAATAGACTTAAGTGTCAAAGCCATAGTCAGTAGAACACATCACGTCCATTATACGCGACACACGTATAGCGTAAAGCTATTTTTAAATTGATGGAATGCGGTGGAGTATAATGATATGCAATGGAGAGATAAGTAATTAAATGCTCTTGTTTGGATTTGCGAAAAATAAATGAAATGAAGCACAATGGAACACATTTCATCCCATACCATCCAATCTTTCAATTTTCCATTCCTCTAATTTAGGATGTACCCAATTATATGCAATGGAGAGATTTTTCTGCTTAAATTTTGCTATTCTTGTTGATGTGAATGTGTTGAACTATATATATCTTGACAAATTTGATGATAAATGGACGTATTAAACCTTTACATAATTGTTTATAGTGAGAAATGGTTTGTCAAATGCGTGCCATGAGATATACACTTTATTGAGCTGCCACTTAGGTTCTGATAAAAACCTAACAGAGCTTGGGTTTAACTTTTGGTTATTGCAAAGCCTTGAAATTTTTATGAAAGAGTTGAAAATGATATTGTGGATGCTCTCCAATTTTATACAGATTTACATTTCTTTTCTGAACTTTTGTATGTCCATGATTGGCCTTGCTTTGCTTGCTGTGGATGTTATAGATTGTATTAGGCTGGTTGATTTCTTTCTGCCGAAGATATTAGAGGTGTCTAGCTACCTCTAGCTTCTTTGTTAGAACCCAACATGTTTCCACCCTTTATATTTATCCTCTCAAAAATGATAATGAATCCTTATATGTACATACGTTGAATCCTTATATATTTAATAATATATGTAAGATATACGAAATTAATAAATTGAAATTACTAAATTTTAAATAGTTAAATATTAATACTCCTTTTTTTTTGGGAAAATATTAATACTCCCTCCATTCTAAATTATAAGCAAAAAAACTCATTTTCTTTGTCCCAAATTATAAGCAAAAAAGACTAACTTTTATCATATTTAATCATGTATTTTCAAAAAATCATCTTTTCCAAGGAGAAATTAAATGCAATTTGCATTCATTATGTTCTCTCTTTCATTTTCTCTATAACTAATAAACAATAAAACTTGTTTTTACATCTTTCTATGAAACTTATTCCAAGGATAACACAAGAAACTATCTATTTCAAGGATAACACAAGAAACTATACTACAAACTACAATATTTTAGTTTTCTTAATAAGTGTGAAAATATTTTTTTTTGTTTATAATTTGGGACGGAGGGAGTACTCCTTAAAAAATAGTTAAATATTATATATAAATTTTATTAAGTATTAAGAATGCCCTTTTATTTAAAAAAAAAATACATTTTATGTCATTTTACATTTATAAGTTTGTTGAACCGTTGCTAAAAAAAAGTTTGTTGAACCATTAATTTTACCAATCACTTCAAATAGTTTATCAGTTATAAGTCATCTGCCGTAAGCTATTAGTCATCAATCATCATCTATAAGTTATCTGTTATCCTTTATTTTTATCAAACAAAACATATATTATTGTAAGGGCTTGATTGTATTTTTTTAGTTTTTGTCAGGAATCTAATTGTCCATTTTTAAATTAAAGAGAGAAAATAAACAAATTGACTCTTCAGATACACAATAAATATGAAGGTGTCTATTCCACATATGATTTTTAAGTCTTTCGATCAATATTTGTGTTCTAATGTTATGTTATTTCTCAAAATATTTTAACATTGAATATGAAAAAAAATATGATTTTTAAGTCTTTCGATCAATATTTGTGTTCTAATGTTATGTTATTTCTCAAAATATTGATTTGAACTTAAATATAATATTATAGGGTCATATTCAATATTTAAAATTAAGAAATCAAATTCATACAAATTTAATCATAATAGAGAAACTGCAGGAAAACTCGCAGGAAATGACATGAAAACCGCAGGAAAATCCACTGCAATACCTGCGGAATTTCCTAAGGAAACATAAAAATAGTACTGGATAATAAATCCGCCAGAAAATCCTCAGCAAAATAAAAGTTACCTACGGATGTTCCAGCGGTACATAAATCCGCAGGAAACCTCGTCTGACTTACGTGCACCATAGGAAAATCCTTAGGTACTCCTGCGGATTATGTTTCGCATGAAAATCCGCAGGGAAAACGACAGTTTCTAGTAGTGGCTCTTTCAATGGCATCCTCTGTCTTGCCCACTTTTATGATGATTGCTTCATCCTGTTGTGGAATACTTTTATCAGAAAATTTAAGGAATTGCCTCCTTTTCAAAAGCCAGATGTCTTTAGTTCCATAAAGATGGCGCATGGCTTGGGCCATGATTTGTGAGTGGCACAATTAATTGGTTAACTTCAAAATATAGGAATAGAAAAAGTCCATGTTTTATTGTTTTGTTTGATTTGGGGAATAAGTCTTATCATTCAATATTGCTGCCTGATTATGGAGAGGTAGATGTGAATTACTCAACTTTAGTTGTGTTGAGGGATTGCTTGTGTATATTGCTGCCCGAATTATGGAAACAAAGAGTCATGGACTAAGTTGTTTACAGTGCCTTACAAGTGTGATGCTTTTATCAATCCAAGGAAAGATACTAATCAGTTTTCTGAGTTTGAAAAAAAGGGTTTTTATGACCGAGAAATTTGTGTTGAGAGTTTGATTTCACATTGGTCTTAAATCGAGGATTTAGATGCGGTGCTATGTAACTTGAACATGAGATTCAATTGCAATCTATGTTTTTTTTTTTGACAAAATTGCAATCTATGTTAATTTTTGTTGATGTTATTTATTTTGTGTTGTACTGATTATTGGTTACTTAATGGTCAATTGAACTGAAACTTGTGAAATTCTAGTTGTTTACATTTATTTGTATGTTAAACGTTTTTGCCTTTTCATTGTTTTTGTTTTCTAAGATCAGAAATAGGATTTAGATGCTATACGAAGACATTAGTATCCTTGTTGAAGTAAGAATACAATTTGCATAATACACGCTTAAAATCTTTCACAATAGTATGAAGTAAGAAGTCAAATTTAATCGTCCTTGCGGTTCTTTACGAAGTTTATATCACGACGGTCACAATGAGTATATAAAAAGTATGAAAAGAATCACATTCTTCCTACAAAGTGTTGCAGACTGCATGCTGCCAAAGCTAATTTGAAATGCAAATGGACTTAAATTTTTTGGTTTTATGAGCAAATTGACTGCAACCAGCGGTTAAGTGATATAATACAACATCTGTTACCGAGATTCGCAATATGGTAGCCACTCCTGAAATCTGTTAGTCACAGCATAATCATCAATTGTAGAGAGAGCGATCAATTAGGTGGAATGCCGCAGGTGAGAACTGAACTTTTCGATAGGACTCAATCTATATTGGTTAGATCCAATGGATAACTGAATAAAATGTATGGATTCAACGAGGCTGACAGAGTGTATACAAATTGAATCTAATTATAACATGACACTTTAGTCTAATATAATTAAATAGGCTTAATTACTACAATGCATATTATAGATTTGTTTGAAACTGTGTTTCAAGGAAACAAACAATTTATATACTGTCTTTGCTACTTTTTCCTTTTCAAATTTGATTATATGCTAACAAGGATCAAATGGTAACATGAACCAGAGAAGAAATAACGAACAAACACATCCAAGTAACATATATTAATGTAATTAATTACTTTGTTAAAACTAATTTACAATATTTTCAATACCAGACAAACACTTAATTGAATGAATTAACCATATGTTTCCAAACGGTATAACACATTTCTTTCGCTTTACCAATGTCTTTTGGTTTATGCAGACAACTCCATGGAATTTTCTGTGCAAACAGGTGTCTTCTTTGCGTAATGGAACATCAAGTGTACATGAGGCTCCATGATATTTGTTTCACTTATGAGGTACCATGTAAGTTCTTATTATTGATTAGTCATTCATATAGCCACATAATTGCTACTGTAATCACGGCATAAAATAATTTTGACTAACATAGTCAAGTTTGCCAAAACCAAAAAATAAGAAATTAAAGTGGATCAAGTCTGAATTGAGGCTCATCCAAGTGGATCAAGTAGGGACGTGAAACAACGACGAGGCAGTAATGATCCAAGTTTGACATCAACAACAGATAGTACTACTACTATCACTTCAATGTTTACCTTTCTCTTTGATAAGTTGATGGAATCTTTTTCAATTCTCGGCTACAAACTTCATATCTCCTCCATAAAGAAGAGGCTTTTTCTTTTCTGCTGGAAATAAAACCAGTGCAGGATTGTGTTGTAGTTGAAATTGATAATTTTAGTGATAAAAAAAGTAGAAACGAAAGATAGTAGTATTTTTGTAACTCTCGTAGATTCTCATGTGATCCTAGTGTAGTTGATAAGTATGCAGGGGATGTGAGCTATCTTTGGCATATTAATTTTTTAACTATAAAATTTGATTTTTTGTGCCATAAAATATATGGGGCCATGTGCAATCGCATGCCGTAAACATACTCATCAGGGCCTCCACTAAATGCACAAAACTTTGAGGTGAGTCTTAGATAACTTGAAAGCTCCCATTCATAGGTGGCCTTCAAAACTCACGGGTACTGCATGTTTTCTGGTCGTTGTTGGCATACGTGGTGCCCCAAGTGTGGTCATGTTCTCACCATTTTTGGACCTTTTTCTGGTAGTAGGTCCAGGCAACATCCTTTCTCAGTTACTTCTAACTAAAAACAAGGAAAGACTTGAGGTTAAATTATCAGATCCATGTGGTTTTGACTGGTTCTAACGCTCCCACGGCCTTCATGAGACTCTTTTGACTCACTCGTAGTCGGATCTCCCTGGCTCAAATGATCATTCATTCAGCTATCTGAGCGTCAGCTAACCTTCAAATGATCGGCTGCCATTTTCTGCTAACGACTTAGATTATTTTTAGGTGTAAAGAATATCATCAAGAATGGGTAATTTTTTTAGGAGTTTAATTTTTATACCGGCAATGTATTTCCTCACAAAAAACGACAATAGACGAAGTAACGCCGATACTAAATTTGTCTAGAATATTGAGTCGGGCGTTATAATTTGTACTGGAAAAATTAAAATTTATAGCATAAAAGTTTATCTGAACAAAATACAGTCGATACACGTCTTGTACATTTGATAAAGTACCACTGGCGAGTATAAGACCGTGTAACATAAGTCGTCCAACTTCCTTCCTCTTATCCTCATCATGAGCAACCTGCTTATTTGAAATAAAGTAAAAGAAATGGGATGAGACTCTTGATAAGAGTTTATTAAGAGGAGGCACTCCTCACCTTATATGTCTGTTTTGTAAGAATGAGTTAGACCCCAATTTCAAGGGCCACCTACCGTGTCCATATTAGCACAATCCCGACAAAAGCTTAAAGGAAAACAACTTTACACTTACAACAGTTTCTCAAACATATTCCATTGATGAATGTAGTCTACTATAGTATGAAAATTAATAGAATATAAACTATATTGAGAAATGGAGACTTAAAAAGACACTTTCACATTCTGCCATCAATCTGAGTTAAATAGTAAACTTACCATGCCAATATTGAGGGCTTCTTGTTTTGAGTTGACAATGAGATGTAAGTGAATGTGAACTTATATTTCCTCTCTTCTATGTGATTTCTTTTCCATTTGGAAACTGTTGCCTTTAGGTTACTTAACTGATGGTAACTTGGTTGTTTCAAAAAAAAAAAACTGATGGTAAATTGGTAAGTTATCTTTCTTTCGTATGTGTAATATTTGTGGAGGTAAGGGGCGAAATTGGAAAATGAAAAAACTAACCAAAATCCCTAATCCTTGTGTATAGATCACTTCACCACTATTTAACCCTAAAACTATAACTATTTTCACCTCGTTGGTATAAAAATCAAAAGAATGGCAAGAAGGATAATAACGGCAAAAAGCAGAAGAATGGAGGCAGCTTTTGATGAATTTCCGGAAGGATGCATCTCAGCCATTCTGTCTCGTACGACTCCTGTTGATGTTTGCAGACTCTCCCTTGTTTCTAAGACTTTCCTTTCTGCTGCTGATTCCGACGCTGTTTGGAACCACTTTCTCCCTTTGGATTCCTGTCTCATTAACTCTATCATCACGCATTCTCCTTCCCTTGCCAACGCTCCCACCAAAAAGGCCCTCTATCTCGCTCTCTCTGATAGCCCAATCTGTTAGAACAATCACTATGTTCTATGCGCAGCGAAAGTGCTTATTAAAAATAAGCTGTTTTGAGCAAGATGAATAACTAACAGAAAATTAAGAACTGAAACTGAAGAAACAATGAATGGGAGAATTTTTTATTGATTCACACTACTTCTATTTACAACATAAGAGAGTGTATATATACAACTAGATGTTGTAACAAACTCCTCTAACTAACTACATCAGAATCTGCACATCAGAATCTGTCTTCAAAAGCTTCACTTCAGAAGCTTTACTTCAGACGCACCACTTCAGGAGCTCCACTTCAGAAGCACTACTTCATAAGCATTCTTCAGAGGCGCTACTTCAGAAGCATTCTTCAGAAGCGCTCTTCAGTTATTGATTACTTATTCTAATACTCCCCCTTAATCATAACTGCTGAATATTGAAGACACTTAAATTCTTTCTCAGAAACTCAAATCTGTCCAGTTTTACTGCTTTTGTAAAACTATCTGCAAGTTGCAGCTCTGTGGGACAATAGTGCAGCTCAATCATTCCATTAGTCACCTGCTCTCTAATGAAATGGAATCTTGTCTCAATGTGTTTGCTTCTTC
>Ga0228710_1008993_pt1 | contig 14078 bp, 11 predicted proteins | sample MedpolnodulmetaG_FD_177995 | JGI IMG/M metagenome (GOLD analysis project Ga0228710, IMG submission 177995) | Root nodule microbial communities from Medicago polymorpha collected in Santa Monica, California, United States - pink nodules | ecosystem: Host-associated > Plants > Roots > Nodule...
TCTTGGTCATTTGAATGATTGGAGAAAAAGAAGGGAAATGAGGATTTTTTTTTTTTGACAGAAGAAGGGAAATGAGGATAATTTCCAAAAAATTTGGGCCACTATCATTACGGTAATACTATTTCTAGTAATACTAGGTTGCGACAAATGAAAATTCACTAAAATACTATTATCCTATTTTGTGTTTATGTTTGTGTACACCAACCGTTTCTTAATTACTGGCTCTGCTATGGTCACACACTTGTATGACTGTATAATTTAAATTTTTAAGGGAATTATATGAACAAAGTGATATTCTTTTTTGGTAATTATTGAACATAGCAGATATGCTGGAGCTTAAGTCATTAACCGATCCTTTATTTTCATCCTTTCTTTTTTGTTTGTTATAATATCCTATTTTGATTCTTTTTGTTGCATATGTCAGGATGCTAGACAAAGGCCTGATGCTAAAACGCTGTTGTCTCACCCTTGGATTCAAAACTGCAGACGTGCCCTGCAGTCTTCTCTTCGTCATAGTGGAACATTAAGGTAGACAGCGTGGGGTTCTATTGTCATATTATGTTATTTATAGTAGTTGAATCAAACCATATAAGTATTTAGTTTAATTTGTGATTTGACACCTGTCAGATCACATCATTCTATTGAAATTGTACTCATAACAAGTGATGTTGCCCTCTACCTATTTTGGATGTTAAGATCTCTGCAAGGCCGCCTATTTCTGTCCATGCTTCATTTGTAACCGTTAGTGTTTGTTGAGTGCCCATATTGACTAGCGGTTTGGCCAAATTAGTCATTATAAGGCATGGACAAACTTCACCTTTTGAACTAGCTTCTAGAGTCGAGTTAGATATACTCAATATTTAAGATGCTATCAGAGGCTATCATAGATTTGTTAATAGGCCACCCATATCTGTGCATATTCCTGATGTTCAATCTTGGGCATAACGTGATGTGCTAAGATCTGTATTATTGGCATTAGAGTATGTATCACTCGTCCATTTCTTACAGTAGTTATTCTCTAATAGATTGATTGGACAGTGCTTTACCTAACAATCACCCCTATCCAAGGGGTTAGTCTCTCACATCCATGTCTATGGGAGTACCCTGACTTTGTTTGTGTGTGTGTAATCCTGCTTTTCTCATTTTCCCGATGAACCCCAAGAACTACTTTGGTTTCATTCCCCTATAGCAGATAGCTTGACATAATAATTTTTTGCATCGACATTCCTCAATGGGTAGCTGCTCACTGAGAGAATAGAGATTACAACTTCTCGTGTACTACTTCTGGTTGTACCCTTTCTTTACACTTGTCTAGCTGTCTGATTACTGTATCTGTCTGAGTTAGTTACATAGTTGTTTCAGTTAGTTAGATCTAGACTACACTATAAATAACTAATATTAACACGACAGTGGGGGTCAAAATCATTTTTCATACCTAATGCATAATCAAATTGTCAGTTTCCTTGAAATCTCATACTCATAAATGTCTATTTTGTCTTATAATTTTGAGAAGAATGGGGGAAAAGTAACGTGGATCATATTATGCATGTTTTATTAGTTTTCCGCTGTGGATTTGTAGTATATCTGCCAACTACTGGTGGTCACTTGGAAGATAAATTTTCTCTAATTCAAGAAATGGAAGATTAATTGGTCTATCATGTTTATACTGCCGTTTTTTTTTTTGAATTACTGTATGCTGCCATTTTCTTTTAGCTCTGTAATTGCTATGGTTTTTTAGTTGAATGGTGCTACCTCTTGCAGAAATATAGAGGAAGGTGATTCCACAAACGGAAAAGCTTCTGATGGTGATCAGAAGCATGCTGGTGAAAACTCTTCTTTGGAGAAAGAGGTCAGTGTTGATGGGGAGCTATAAGGACTTGCTATTCTCTCTTTTCTACTGGAGCTGATAATTTTATTAATTGAAACTAACCGTAGACAATAAATCTAGATACTGGGAGTAATTGAATGTAATTTTAGTACACTCAACTTTAATTTTCATATTGTAGGGCTTTGCGGCTGCTGAAAGCAGCAGATGTCAAGATGGAAGTGCTTCAGATTCTAATTTTCCCAACGAAAGTACAGAAAAGATTGATGATGTCCCATCGGATGAGGTTCCTACCTTAGCCATTCACGAGAAGTCCTTTCAACAAATTGGCTCTAGCAAACCCTCTTCTGATGGAGAAATGGGTAGCACTGAGCCAACTGGTAATCATGAAATCTCAAATACTAAAGACCTTCATGAAGTCGTGATGAATGGAGAAATTGGATCACCACAGTCAAGAGGAATGACTAATAAGGTTGGAGGAAAATCATTTGCTTTTGGACCAAGAGGTCATGATAAAGGTCCCGCAAAGGTAAAGTATTTCATATTTGTTATGGCTGATTCAAAGATTTGTTGATTATTGACTTGGTTATTATTGATTATTTTGTTTTATTGTCACACACACACACACATGTAATACAGTAATATATATAATATGATAAACCAAGCCCTGCCCCATTAAGCGAGATCAAATGATACAGTTGTGCTCTATTGGAAACCAAATTTACAATAAATCCATTTAGAGTATGGTCCTTTTAATTGTTTCTCCTAATTTTTTTTAAGTCCTTTTCTTCTCATTTTAAATTGGATTGTCTTCATTTTGATCCCTTTTGTGCAACTATGCCTCTCGGTACTTCTTAAAGAGAGAATCACCTTGGATGAGTTTCTGGCATGCATTTTTTTTTAGTTGAACTTGCTTTCCCTTTTGTTGATATTATCCACCATTTTAGAGAATCAAATTTGCACAGACATCAATTTTTATTTTGTTCACTTTGAAATTGAGTATAAAATCATTAAGCGCTTTTGAGCAATACTTTTGGAGTTTGGGTAGTTCTTTACCAGATACATGTGACAAGTTTTTCTGCAACCCTTAGACACAAGATTGGATCGAGTCTACTGAGGTGTTGCGTAAAGCTTCACTGTTTTAATTATTGATGCTATAACTCGTCTAGAAAACATGTTTTTCTTTTTTGAATGATAAAATTTATAAACTTGTCTGGTTGGAATCTGAAGGCAATGAAGATGCTGCACCCTGCGGAAGGAAATGAGCTGAGTAAATTTAGTGACCCTCCAGGAGATGCCTACTTGGATGATTTATTTCCATCAGACAAACAACATGGGGAGGTTGTAGGTGAGGCATCCACATCTACATCCACTTCACATATGGCAAAAGGCAATGCATCTATGATTGATGGAGGAGAAAAGGACCTGGCAAAAGAGTTGAGGGCTACAATTGCACGAAAGCAATGGGAGAAAGAGAGTGAAATTGGACAGGCAAATAATGGTGGGAACCTTTTACACCGAGTGATGATAGGTGTTCTAAAAGACGATGTAATTGATATAGATGGTCTGGTATGTTCATCAGTTTTAACAATTAATCTCTTTTTTCTCTGTTTAAAACCCCATGTCTGTATCCTTTTAACTTTTTGTGGCCTCATTTTTCTATCAGGTATTTGATGAAAAACTTCCTGGAGAGAACCTTTTTCCTCTGCAGGTACCAAGGCCTTTTCCTCTGTCCTCAGCATAACATACACCTATCTCATGTTGTCTGCTCTAATAATTTTATTGAAAGATAATGGGTTAATACTTTTTATATATTTATTCCTCAGCCAAAGGCTGGTTTTTATAGAGAGAATACAATTAATGTTCTCTTAGACTAGCCTAGAAAATTGTTACATTGAAAAAATGACAATGGAATTCTCTAGACTTGACTAGAAAATAATATCATAGGGAACAATAACATAGGAAAATCAATTACTGATGTATTTTCCAACACCCCCCCTCAAGTTGGTGCATAGATATCTATCATGCCCAACTTGTCTATCAAATGCTCAAAGGTGGGTCTTGCCAAGCTTTTGGTCAAGATATCTGCAGTTTGTTGACTCGAAGTAACAAAAGGTAGACATATTATTCCAGCATCTAACTTCTCCTTTATAAAATGTCGATCAATCTCAATATGCTTGGTTCTGTCATGTTGAACTGGGTTATGAGCTATGCTAATAGCGGCTTTACTGTCAGAGTATAACTTTAATGGAAGCTCAATTTTCATCTTAAGTTCTTCTAGGACTATGGATCCACAATCCTTCACAAATACCTTGAGCCATAGCTCTAAACTCAGCTTCTGCACTACTTCTTGCTATAACTCCTTGTTTCTTGCTTCTCCATGTCACAAGATTACCCCAAACATAGGTACAATATCCCGAGGTTGATCTTCTGTCTGTGACTGAACCTGCCCAATCAGCATCGGTGAAGATAGACACATTTCTTTCACTAGTCTTCTTAAAAAATAAGCCTTTTCCGGGATTTCCCTTCAAATATCTCATTATCCTATAGACCGCCTCAAGATGTTCCTCGAAAGGAGAATGCATGAACTGACTTACTACACTAACTGAGAAAGCAATATCAGGTCTGGTGTGTGACAAATAAATCAATTTCCCAACCAATCTCTGGTATCTTCCAGTATCAACCGGAACACTACCTTCTCCCCAAAGTTTAACATTAGGATCCATAGGGGTATCTGCTGGACGACATCCACTCATTCCTGTTTCTTTTAATAAGTCTAAAATGTATTTCTGCTGTGAAACCACAATACCCTTCTTTGATCGAGCAACCTCCATACCAAGAAAATATCTCATGGATCCCAAGTCCTTGATTTCAAAGTCTATTGCTAATTTCTCTTTTACTCTTGCCATTTCTACTGTATCATCTCCAGTAAGGACAATATCATCAACATAAACAATCAGGACAGCGATTTTTCCATCGCGGGAGAACTTTGTGAACAAGGTGTGGTCAGCCTGTCCTTGAATGTACCCTTGTTTCTTCATGGATTGAGTGAATTTTTCAAACCAAGCTCTTGGAGACTGCTTTAATCCATACAAAGACTTATTTAGTTTGCATACATTTGATCCAAATTTGTTTTCAAAACCAGGAGGAATGTCCATATATACTTCTTCTTCTAGATTGCCATTGAGAAAGGCATTCTTAACATCCAACTGATGTAGAGGCCAATCCAGATTAGCAGCAAGAGACAAGAGAATTCTGACAGTGTTCAATTTTGCAACAGAAGCAAATGTCTCAGAGTAGTCTATACCATAGGTTTGAGTAAATCCCTTAGCCACCAAGCGAGCCTTGTACCTTTCAATTGACCCATCTGAATTACACTTCACAGTGAACACCCATTTGCATCCAACCGTCTTCTTGCCATCTGGTAATGTCGTGACACTCCAGGTTTTGTTCTTTTCAAGAGCTTTCATCTCCTCAAATACAGCTTCCCTCCACTTTGGAATTTCTAGAGCAACCTGTACATTTTTTGGAATTTCTACACTAGACAATTTTGAGGTGAAGGCAGACAAGGATGAAGACAAATTTGAATCTGATATAAAATTGAACAAGGGTGTTTAGTGCAAGATCTAACAGGTTTTCTAATGGCAACAGGATCATCTATATCAGGATACAAAATATGACTCTCAGAAACAAAGATAGACTTACCTTTCCTTTTCATAGGAGGTTGATCATTCCCCGGTTCAGATTCATGACAGTGTTGAGATGTGGATGCATCCCTTTCTTTGTGGTGCTTTTTCACAAAAACCTTCCCTTTCCAAATCTCGTTTCCTAGTTCAAATCTGTTCTCTTTAAGTGACTCATTATTTTGTGGCATTTCAATTAGATCATCATTATCAATTGCTTCAAGATTCTCATTGTTTTCTACATGTGAAAATGTAGGCTCGGATTCACCAAGTTCCTTACTCATAACAGGAGTAGGATCAGATAAAGAATCATGTCTATTTTCTATTGGTGCAGAAGTATAAGTCTTAGAACTTTGTGATATAGGCAAAGACAAATTATTTGAAAAACTCATGTCCTCAGTTTGAAACGAGTCTTCCTTTATATCCCCCCCTTGAAGATGAGTGTCATGAAAAAAAGGTTTATTTTCAAAGAATGTAACATCCATAGTGACAAACATTTTCTTGTTTTTTGGATCAAAACATTTATATCCCTTTTGGGTTGGAGAGTATCCAACAAAAACACATTTTATAGCACGGGGTTCAAGTTTTCCAACATTTTTATGTTCATGAACAAAGGCTGTGCAACCAAAGATTTTTAATGTCAAACCAGTTGAAACACCAGTTTGAAAGTTGAGAACTTTGGAAGACATTCTATTAATTAAATATGCAGCTGTTAAAACAGCTTCGCCCCACAAGTAGTTTGGTACTTTACTTGAGAAAAGTAAGGCTCTAGCAACCTCCAATAAATGCCTATTTTTTCTTTCAGCAACTCCATTTTGTTGAGGAGTATTGGGACATGAACATTGATGTAAAATCCCATTTTGAAGAAAAAAATCATCCAAAATAGTGTTAAAATATTCTTTGCCATTATCACCTCTAAAGACTTTAATATTTGTTTGAAATTGGTTTTGCACCATTGTAATAAAATCCTTTACAGCCTGACAAACATCGGATTTCCCCTTTAACAAGTACACCCAACATACTCTTGAATGGTCATCTATAAATGTGATAAACCATTTTTTGAGAGAAAGTGTACTTGTACGGTTAGGGCCCCAAACATCACTGTGAATAATAGAAAAAGGTTTTGATGGTTTATAAGGCTGTATTGGAAATTGGGAACGATGATGCTTTGCAAATTCACATGCTTCACATTTTAACAAAGAAAAGTTCTTATTATGAAATAACTTAGGAAACAAGTGTTTTAAGTAACGAAAACTAGGATGACCTAATCGTAAATGCCATGTCGTCATCATTATTATTCAAAACAAGAAAAGATTCAAAGCAAGAACTTATTGGTTTTGAAGGTAGTTGTGATGCAGATCCAACGTCAAGGTAGTAGAGTCCTCCACTCTTCTTAGCACTGCCAATAATCTTCCCCGAGTTCAAATCCTGAAAGACACAGTGAGATCGGAGAAATTAGTTTGACAATTTGTATCTTCGGCTAATTTACTGACAGACATTAAATTACACGATAATTTTGGAACATGAAGAACATTTTCAAGAGATAACTCTGGAGACAACACAACTGACCCTTTACCTGCAACGGCTGAAAAAGAACCGTCTGCAATTTTTATTTTTTGATTACCTGCACATGGACTATATGAAGAAAACAAAGTGGACTCACCTGTCATGTGATCAGAGGCACCTGAATCTACTATCCAAGCATGACTGGGACTGACACTAAGAAAAGCAGAATTACCTTTTGTTGCTATAGAGCAAGAAAGAGTTGGAGACTCGAGGAGTTTGTACAACTTGTTTAGTTGTTCCGTAGTGAGTTGAAGAGGATTGCTGCCCTTGATCAGAATTATTAGCCTGAAATGCACAATCACCTTTCTTCTTCCAGTTAGGAGGTTTGCCTTTGAGCTTCCAACAATTTTCACGCGTATGCCATTCGCGTTTACAGTAATCACACCAAGGATTGTTTAACATTTTATCATGAATAACCTCTGCCATCTTTAAAAGAAGAGAGCAACAAACAGCTCTGATACCATATTGAAAGATAATAGGTTAATACTTTTTATATATTTATTCCTCAGCCAAAGGCTGGTTTTTATAGAGAGAATACAATTAATGTTCTCTTAGACTAGCCTAGAAAATTGTTACATTGAAAAAATGACAATGGAATTCTCTAGACTTGACTAGAAAGTAACATCATAGGGAACAATAACATAGGAAAATCAATCACTGATGTATTTTCCAACAAATTTGTTGGCATCTTAAATATTCTTTCTCTTAGTTTGTATTTTTTGTTATGGATGTGGGTGTATCTTCATTGAATCTTAGGTAGAATACACTTGTTCTTCAAAAATGGCTATGTTTCTATACCCTGTTTATTAGAGCCTATGTTTGGAAGATTTTTTTTTATTTGTTCTTTGTTTAACCCTCTGCTTCCGTGCTACACACCATGGGTATGGTTTAGTACATGGTCGTCTTGTGAGGCATACATCACATCTTTGGTAGAGGGCAAGAGACAGGGAGGGAAGAGAAAAAAGCACTGCACTCCATATATTGTCCCCAATTCATGTGATATCTAATGTATTTGACCCCGATTCGTGTTTGGTGTCCTTTATTTCAATTGTTTTCAGAGTTAAATATTTTTGGCCCCTATATAACCAGCAACATGTTGATTTTAGTTCCTCTAAAGTATTTTTTAGTCCCTGACAAGAGAGTAGTGGGGGGCGAAAAATATACTACTATTATTTTTGTTAGATACAAAAGGTATGAACTTTTTATGGGGACAAAATGTAACATATTTCCAATTCTATTTGGAATAAAAAATATATTTAACCCTTTATTAAAATAACTGCTAGTTTTTTTTTTCCCTTGAGGGGTCTAAGAATTCTGTCTGAGTTGTGTTTTTTTTGTCTAGGGCTCCTTTTGTTATTTTCTAACTGAAAATGTAACTCAAGTTGCTTTTTCTGCCACCTAAAATATTGAATTTTGGCACCTTCTATTCACTTCCAACACTTGAACTCCATAGTGTGTGTTTCCTTGATGCTTTCAGATTTTTTTATTTTTTTTTTAAAAAGAACAAGTTCTAGACTCTGTTGATTTAAAAAAATTACGAGTTCCAATTTTTCAGACATAACTTTTCTCTGCTATGTAACTTCTTTTCAATTTTATAGCGACATTTTATTTGCTGCCCCTCTCTTTAGCCTCAGATGTTTAACAACCATATTCTGTATGTGAAACATGCTTCCATGCAGAGAATTTTTTTAAAATTGGCTTATCAATGTTATTGTATGTGAGGCATGCATTTGTGATGTATTTACCATTACATTGTAGGCCGTTGAGTTCAGCAAATTAGTTGGTTCATTAAAACCGGAGGAATCAGAAGACGTGATTGTCTCTGCTTGTCAGAAACTCATTGGTATATTTCAGCAGCGCTCAGAGCAGAAGATTGTTTTTGTTACCCAGCATGGTTTACTTCCTCTAACTGACTTGCTAGAAGTTCCTAAAACACGTGTATGCTGTCCATCTTGATACTTTATTTGACTTTTAATTATTGAATGACACAGCTGACAAATAAGTAATTGGGATGGAAACATCTTAAATTCAATGGATGTTTCAGGTCCTATGTTCTGTGCTTCAGCTTATAAATCAAATAATTAGAGACAACACTGATTTTCAAGAAAATGCTTGTCTTGTTGGATTGGTAAGTCCTATGTATGTTTTATGCTCCTTTCCCTATATCTCTATTTGATTATTTGCTGGATTAAATTCTACATTAAAATTTGTCTAATTAATGTTAGGGAGGCTCATTGGTCTAATTGTTGGTTACACTTGGTAATCTTCATTATTATTATTTGGACATGATAGTGCTGTAATCTTGAGGAAGAATTTTACAAACCTTCTATGAAATAAACCAATAATGCATAGCAATTTCATTGTCACACTGTTGAATTAAGGTTTATTTTATTTGTAAATTATCTAATTTTTACATCATTGGCATGCTGCTTTTATTGTTTTATGTGTGTGCTGGTGTTATTTAGCAATCTTCTGCATGATCAAGGTTCTGGGTTTGGGAATTAAGGTTTATTTAATTTGTAAATTATCTATTTATATCATTGACATGCTGCTTTTGTTGTTTTTATGTGTGTGCTAGTGTTATTTAGCAATCTTCTTGCATGATCAAGGTTCTGGGTTTGATTTGGTGGGTCACATTGTACCTTTGGTTTGATTGCATAACCGACCAAGCAGAACGCTATTTGGGAATAGTTCATAGAAATGATCATTTCCTTTAAAGGAAGCATCGAATCTGTTTGAGAAATGATATTTGTACAACCATTTTTGAGACAACCTTTTGTTCCCTCTTCTTTTAGGTTTACAGTCTAAGGAAACCTACTTTAGAGAATGTTGTCTCACTTCTGTACGTGATAAAATAATTATCTCCTTTCCTAAAACATGTATTGGCTATAGTAAGATCAAAGCAGATAAAAAATCTTGGATAGATTTACCCTTAAAATTTACCTGCTTTAGGCCATGTACCTGATGTAAAGCCTCGTAAGTCGTAACCTTTAGAGGCCTCATTGAAAAATCCTTGCTCCTAGTGGTATTTCCTAAATTGAGTCTTCTTAATCCTCCCAAAAGGTGTGTAAGCACCAATCACATTAAAGGTGTCTTGTTCCACAATCCTAGCATTAACATTATGACATCTTCGATCCATTTCATTTTTATATAACTAAGTTTTGCATTGGCTGTCAAATTACACAACCCTCTCCTTTTATCCAGGATTGAGACCGAGGATAAAAAATTGAAACGAGACTGCCTTAATTATAGATTTTCTATATGCTTGATTTTATCCTAAAGTGTCCTCAAATATTTTGGTTCAGCTATATTTAATGCAAAATTTCTTGGTAGATTCCTGCAGTCATGAGCTTTGCTGTGCCCGATCGTCCCCGGGAGATTCGTATGGAAGCAGCTTATTTTTTACAGCAGCTTTGTCAGTCAAGGTTTCAAGTTATTTTATCTGTTACCATTATGTGGATTTTATACTTCAAAAATAAGGCATTGAATTGATTGTTAACACTTGATGCAGTCCTTTGACGTTACAAATGTTTATAGCTTGCCGTGGAATACCTGTTTTGGTGGGATTTCTTGAAACTGATTATGCCAAGTACAGGTCAGTTATTTTGCTTAGGTAGAATTACATTTTACAATTATAGTTTGCAGTGCAATGGTTATGCCTAGATGTGGCATTGCAACAGAAATGGCATGGATTTATCTGAGGCTATTTTTTGGGAAACAAATAATCTGATTTGGGGTCATCTTAAAACCACATCAGGCTCTTTTTTCATCTGTATTATTATGATGTTTTTTTCAGAACAAAACAGACTTTCCCGTTTTTTCTATTTGGTACTTCTAGTTTGCATGAGTTTAAGCTTGTAATTTGCAATAAATTCTTATATTTTGTACAATGAAAACTGGCTGACTCAACTTCTGTCTCAGGGAAATGGTTCATCTCGCTATTGATGGCATGTGGCAGGTATTTAAGCTTCAGCAATCAACACCTAGAAATGATTTTTGTCGCATAGCCGCAAAAAATGGCATACTCCTTAGGCTTATAAATACACTTCATAGCTTAAATGAGTCAACACGATTAGCATCTATGTCTGTTGGGGGTGGATTTTTAGTTGATGGTTCGACTCAACGTCCACGTTCTGGTATCTTGGATCCTACACATCCTTTTTTCGGTCAGAATGAGGCATTGCTCTCTTCAGCAGATCAGCATGATCTCACTAAACTGAGGCATGGAGTACTTGATCATCACTTAGAGCCTTCACATTCTTCATCCTCCATTCCTCGAAGGTCAGATTCTAACTACCAAATGGATGTTGATAGACCTCAATCAAGCAATGCGGCAGCTGAAGCTGTGCCACTAGAGAAGAGTTTGAATCTTGCATCCAGGGAATCTTCAGCGGGTACATTGAAAGAGAGAGAGAACGTGGATCGTTGGAATAGTGATCCTTCTCGAGCTGATGTTGAACTCAGACAACAACGTCTTAGTATTTCCGCCAACAGGACATCAACAGATAGGTCTTCAAAATTGACAGAAACTTCCTCGAACGGGTTATTAGCAACAGGAGCTACTCAGCCAGAGCAAGTTAGGCCTCTTCTTAGCTTGTTAGAGAAAGAGCCCCGATCTGGACGTTTCTCTGGACAGCTTGAATATGTACGCCAGTTTTCAGCGTTAGAAAGACATGAAAGTGTACTCCCTTTGCTGCATGCCTCTGAGAATAAAACAAATGGTGAACTGGACTTTTTGATGGCAGAATTCGCAGGTAATAAAGATCTGTCTGCTTCTTTGATGAAGATGATTCAAATGGATAAATAGCAGAAATCTACCTGTTACAATTCTGATGACAGTGAGAGTAAACTTAATTTTATCGAATGACACTGAATTACCAACTAACTAATTACAATAGTAAATACCTGACTGGAGGTAGTTTAGTTAGTTACTGAGGGTGAATAATCCTGATTACAACAAAACACATACATGGAAGAGAGTATAGAATAATTAGCCAACAAAGAAACATTGTTTTATTTTTTTAGATTCATTTCTATGCTTTCTTTGTGGATTGTTGTCTTTATTTGTTTTGCTGTGGACTTTTTTATGGTTGTGCAGATGTTTCTCAACGTGGAAGGGAAAACGGAAATCTTGACTCCAGTGCTAGAGTGTCTCAAAGAGTCGCTCCCAAGAAATTAGGGACTTTTGGTTCTAGTGAAGGAGCTGCTTCCACATCTGGAATCGTATCTCAGACAGCATCAGGTGTATTGTCTGGTTCAGGTGTTCTAAATGCTAGACCAGGTAGTGCTACTTCATCTGGACTACTTTCCCACATGGTTTCATCATTGAATGCAGAAGTTGCAAAAGAGTACCTTGAAAAGGTGGCAGATCTTCTGCTTGAGTTTGCACAAGCAGACACAACAGTGAAGTCTTATATGTGTAGTCAAAGCTTGCTTAGTCGACTTTTCCAGATGTTTAATAGGGTAGAACCACCTATTTTGTTGAAGGTACTGCACAACATATCCTTTAGGAATTTAGCATATATTCCACTGCATAGTTTCTAACCATTTTGGCATTGGCATATTTTTAGGTACTGAGGTGTATTAATCACCTGTCAACTGATCCAAATTGCTTAGAAAATCTTCAGCGTGCTGAGGCAATAAAATACCTGATACCAAATCTTGAACTCAAAGAAGGGTCTCTTGTATCAGAGATACATCACGAGGTGAGTCGTACTTACCTTCCTGATGTTGTTAAAATTTAGTTGTGGCTCATAAATGCTATTTATTTTTTATTAAATATTTTAAAAACTTATTTCTACACGTGATTGATTGGTAGTGGACTAGTGGTACTGGTAGGTAACAAACGTATAGAACATGCATGTATTTCTTGTTAACTTTCTGTTGGGAACCCAGTGAAGTTGAAATTAAAGATCGAATGAATCAGAAGAATAGAATTGTATTATTCAAAACTGAACAGAAAATGGAGCATAAAAATCTCCTGTAGGGTCTCCTCTTCACGGAGGATATCTCCTTTCACACACATGCCATCAAATATACAGAACGATGTCTTCCATCTTTCCATCCCCAGTTATTTAACTAATATCATCTTGCTAACTAACTATCCTAATTGTTGCCAGCTAATTTTCCCTTCTCCCCTATCTTGACACTTTATGTACCATGTTTACTCACTAGTACTACTTGCGTTTGTACCAAGTCAAAAAAAAAATAGCAGTTGTCATGTAGTAACTACAGGGTTCTTTTGCTATGCTAAAAATAAATAAAATATTAGCACCAACAGTATTATAAGTCTAGCATGTCTAGCATTGTGGTGTGTGTGTGTAGAAAGTTGGGTTGAATCTCATCTTTCATTTCTCTTTCGTAGGTCCTGAACGCATTGTTCAACTTATGCAAGATAAATAAGCGGAGACAGGAACAGGCAGCCGAAAATGGAATCATTCCCCACCTGATGCAATTCATCACATCAAACTCTCCTCTGAAGCAATATGCATTGCCTCTGTTGTGTGACATGGCTCATGCATCTCGTAACTCAAGGGAGCAGTTAAGGGCTCATGGTGGTTTGGATGTCTATTTGAACCTTCTTGAGGATGAGTTTTGGTCTGTGACAGCACTAGATTCAATTGCTGTTTGCTTAGCCCATGACAATGATAACAGGAAGGTTGAACAAGCACTGCTGAAGAAGGATGCAGTTCAGAAGCTTGTGATGTTCTTCCAGAGCTGTCCAGAGCCGCATTTTGTACACATATTGGAACCATTCTTGAAAATCATCACGTATAAATTCTAAATCCTTTCTCTTCATTTGTCCAATTAAGTATTTAGTTGTTTGTCCTATAGTGCTTTTAGTCCTTTAGTTGTTTTGCACTGATGGGTTACAAACAAAGGTTTGCATCAAAATCCCTTTTCTTATTATGAGGTTAATGAATATAGGATAGACAAGTATTTCGCATTTTTTAAGGAAAGGAAATACATTACAAGTGAGAAGGATAGATAGATATTTTCCTGGG
>Ga0228710_1008997_pt1 | contig 14074 bp, 12 predicted proteins | sample MedpolnodulmetaG_FD_177995 | JGI IMG/M metagenome (GOLD analysis project Ga0228710, IMG submission 177995) | Root nodule microbial communities from Medicago polymorpha collected in Santa Monica, California, United States - pink nodules | ecosystem: Host-associated > Plants > Roots > Nodule...
TCAGAGGTATTCACAATACAATACGAAACAAAACAGACTCTGTTTTTCTAGACACTTAAGAATTCTAAGATATGAACAATTGAAAGAATTCTCTAAGTTGTTGATGTTTTGTTTACGACGTTTTGCACAGAGTATTGGCCTTGTATATGCGTGTGTGTATTTTTTGTTCTCCAAGTTTTGATCCCTATATATAGAGGATTTGAGAGACGTTGAGAATTAGCTGTTACATCAACTTGTCTTGCTTTGAAGCTTTGATTCTTCACCCTTGATCTTTTGCCTGATTTGATAGTTTTCCTATGAAGAACTAATTTCAAATCCATTCCATTACAAAAGGAACAACGTCTGCAGCAAAGTTACAATTTTCCTTGTCTTGATGTAGAGACAAAGATTGCAGAGATGGTGGTTGCAGAGTTAGTGGTCGTACACTTCATACATTGTCCTTTGTCAACTCTGGTGAAGTAGCTTCTGGCGAGGTGCTTCTGATGACCATTACTTCTGATGACCTTGATTCTGATGACGTGTCTTCAGGAGCTCTTCTTCAGACCCGTTTCTTCAGATGCACTTCTTCAGACGCATTTCTTCAGATGCATTTTTCCACACGCTTCTAAGCTTCAAATAAAATTCCTTTGCTCTTGAACTTGTTCAATCAGAATCTTTATGAATAGAACTTTGATTATGGATCCTGTACACTTGAACAAATTGTTTAGCATATCCAATTGATGATTTTTAATACCTTGTTATTATCAAAACTTAAGAGGTGATTTTGAGAAACACCCTTTGTTCCAACAGTTTTGTCCGTACATTAATGTCGAGGATGCGATGGTTTCGAAGTGTTTGATGTTTTAAAGTGGGCTTAGGCCGGATATCTATCAGTATATGTGTGTTCAGGAGATTAGAGATTTTGATACTTTGGTGCATAAGTGTCCTATGTTTGATGACACCGGAAGGACTAGAGCTAATTATTACAAGGCACAACATGATAAGAAAGGAAAGAGTCATGGATTTGGGAAACCGTATAACAAGGACAAAGGAAAAAAGAATGAAGTCGGTGGAGGCTCTAAGCCGAGTTTAGCTAATGTCAAGTGCTTTAAGTGTGGAACTTTCGAAATCACAGCTGCACATGACTCTATTACATCCTCCCAAACCTTTAAATTACGGTGTTTCCATAAACTCCATAATAACATAACCATATGTTTTGCCCGCACAGTTGAGAGGTTCTGCAGAAGTAAGAAATAGCCTCTTCAGCCGTATGAGCAGCAGCAACAGAAAAATCAATATCAATTTATAAATCGGCCCTTGTCCATACTTGAATCGCTAAAGGACATGCAAAGAACAGATGAGCAAAGTCTTCCTGACCAGAATCGCAATTTACACAGTCAGTTAGACAATAAACACCTTTATCATGTAGTCTAATCTAGGTGGGCAAGCAACCTCGACACATACGCCAAACCAAGTTCTTCACTTTTGGTGGGACTTTGAGTCTCCAAATTCCAGACCAATTGCCCCGCCTGCGAAGATGTGACACGTCAATGAGTTTGTTCACACATAAACGGTAGGCACTATGAACCGAGTAATAACCGTGTTTTTCAGCTTTCCAAATCAAAGGATCTTGCTGCACTTGTTCAAACAGATGAGTGTTTAAAATTTGTGCTGCAATGTTGTCACTAAAAACTTGTCGAACCATAGGTTCATTCCACCGCTTCGCATATGGATCCATAAGACTATTAATAAAAGCATGGCTAACAAAATGTGCTCCTGCTATATTTCTGTCGATATTGTCACCATAACACATCCAAGGTTCATTAAGGATAGGAATATTGTTACCTGAACCAATACTCCAACGTGCTCCGCTGCGAACAATAATGTGAGCCTGAAGAATTCTTTGCCACACATAACTTGGACTGTGCCCAATGGTTGTTGTAAGATAATACTTGTTAGGGAAGTACCGTGCTTTAAAAATGCGAGACACAAGAGAACCAGATTCTGACATGAATTTCCACCCTCGCTTGCCTAACATCGCCAAATTAAACGCTGAAAGATCTTTAAACCCAAACCATCTTGACTTTTATGTATGGACAATTTTTCCCATCTTAACCAGTTCATACCACGATTGGAGGATCTGGCATGCCCCCACCAAAAGGAATTCATCATTCTTTCAATAGCGGTAATAAGCGTAGCAGGTAATTGGAAGATGCTCATGATATAAGAGGGGATAGCCTACAATACCGACTTGATCAAAATTTCCCTTCCCGCTTTTGATAAGCATTTGTTACTTCAGGAATTGATTCTCTACCAGACATGATCTTTAATGTATGCAAACATGGTTGTTTTATCCCTTCCGATCATAGACGGCAAACCTAAGTACTTCTCTGTTCCAAGAACTGTACGCACCCCGAAAATGTTTGTGATAGCACTCTTCCTCGTGTCAAGGACATTACGACTGTAGAAAATCTCAGATTTTGGCCAGAAGCCGCCTCATATGTTCGTAAAATATTCTTCATGATGTGAGCTTTATCTTCTTCTGCACAAAAAAAAGAGGAAACAGTCGTTAGCGAAAAGAAGATGGGAAACCGGGGGCGCCTTTCTACACACCCGGGTTCTAGTAATAGCGCGCTTCTCCTCCGCATCACGAATAAGAGATGACAAGCCTTCGGCACAAATGATAAAGAGATACGACGACAAGGGATCCCCTTGTCGAAGCCCTCGACCCGAAATAATAGATCCAACCGTTTCACCATTAACCAAAACAGATAGTCCACATACTCAACACATAGATTCATCCAGTGAACCTATTTATGATCAAAACCCATTTTAAGCATAACTTGACGAAGATAATCCCAATCCATGTGATCATATTCCTTGCTAATGTCCAGTTTAAGAGCAACATACCCATCAGTCCCCTTCTTCTTTGTTTTCATGAAATGCACAACCTCAATAGCTACCATGGCATTATCAAGTATAGAACAACCCGGAAGAAAATCGGATTGAGAATCAGAAATGCATTGGGATTTGAGAGAGGAAAACTTTCAATCTATTAGAAAGAACTTTATAAATGAGTTTGTAGAGCACATTACACAGAGCTATAGCGCCAATCCTTCATACTATGTTGGGAATGACCTTTTGGAATAAGAGCAATATTTATAATATTTAGGTCCGGTGGGAATTGACCCGTGTTAAGCCAAGCACAACATTCTTTAAAAATGTCATCGCTACAAAGGATCCAAAAATGTTGATAAAACTCGGATTATACCCATCAGGACCAGGGTATTTATCCGGGTGTATAGAAAACATTATGATTCAAAATTCCTCTTTGGTGAAGGGGGGCTGTAAGACACAATTTGTCACGGGCAGAAATAGATTGACGAATTACCTCCATAACAGGTTCGAAAGCACTTTGGTGTTGCTGAAATAATTGAAGAAAATTATTCTTCGCAAGGTCCCTAATGCCGAGATCATTTCTAACTTTGTAACAATTTTATTCACCTTCTTGCGTGCAGTAGCAGAAGCGTGAAAGCATTTCGTATTACAATCTCCATCTCTAAACCAATGTGCCTTAGCTTTTTGACGCCAATAAGCATCATCTTGCGCAAGCAATCTGTGCATTTTCCTTCTTACTTCAAGTAACTGATTATGCCTTTCTCCCGAACTATTAAGTCTGATGTTATGCATTTCACGCCGACATTCTGCAATATTAATTTTCAATTGATGACAATGATCCTTGCTCCACGAGGTCATGTCCTCCGCGCACGCTGAAAGTTTTCGAATAATATTTACGTGATCCTGCATATTCCATGAGTTGGTGAAAAAATCTTTAAAGCCAAGTTCAATATGCCACACATTTTTGTAACGAAAATTACGGTGACGAAGATGAGATCGAGGCACAGGATTTCGATGCAGGATAATAGGGTAGTGATCAGACGTCGATGCAACCAGGTTTCCAAGGTTAGCATTCGGAAATAAAGTGAACTAGACATTATTAGCAAGGGCTCTGTCTAACCGTTCTTCCACTGCTCGAGGCGTCCCCAGACTCTTAAACTAGGTAAAGGGATACCCCTCAACCGGCAAATCCGAAAAACCTGCATCCAAAACCGCCTGACGGAAACCATTTATCAACCATCGAAGTCTAGAGGTGTGCCCCCTTTTCTCGTTATCATCCATGATGTCATTAAAATCCCCAAAAATACACCAAGGACCTGCATATTGATTAGACAATTGTCAGAGAAAATCCCACGCCGCACGTCTATGTTCCCCATTGGGGTGCCCGTAATAACCAGTGATTCTCCATAAACCAAGAACAAAGGTAGTCATTTCAATAGTAATATGATTGTTGGAATAATTTACCTGTTGACAATTAGAAAGAAGTGCGCCAGAATAAAGCAAGACATTCGCTTCTACCGATGCAATCAACAGAGAAACAAGAATCAAAACCAAACAAATAACAAAACGCTTCAATTTTATTTCGGTGGACCAATGTCTCACTTAAAAAGAGTACGTCCGGATTGAAGTGTCGAACAAGATATTTCAAATCAGGAGCTGCACTCGGGTTACCTAAACCTCGACAAATCCAACTAATAACACTCATCTTTCAGCCGAGAAAATCACAAAGGCATCGCAGGTGTATGAAATAATGGAACAAAGGAATACTTGAAATAAAGGAATCACCGTATAAAAGAAAACAAATTGATGATAGGAGACTCATATAGGGAACACGATCACAAGAATGGCATTAAGCAAAACAAATGATCAGGTGAGGCATGAACCTCCCAAACCACAACAACACACTCACAAGGGATGAACAGCGGCGGCTCTACTAACCCTAGGAGAGAATTTTTTTAGCATAATCCACAACATCTTTGTATAAGTTCTTAAACTTATTTTAATTTCTATTTTGCCAAAAAAAAAATCTTAAACTTGCTTACTACTCCCTCCATCTTAAATTATATGTCGCTTTACAATATCAATAAAACATTAATGATATTTTTTCTACTCTATCTTTAACTATTTATTACTCTGTTTTTATTCAAAGAACAATTTTGTAAAATAACTTATAATATATCTTTCTCATACAAAATTAATTACATGTTTTAATACGTGTGAAATGTTCAAAACGTCATATAATTTGGAACAGATATAATTTATGTTTGTTTCATTGAAGAAGTCGAATTAGCGGCCTATTCAAATTAACATCAAGGAGGATCAAAATTAATATTTTAAGAGGAACACACTTCAATGTCTTAAGTCAATACCACCAACCAAGAGAGGCGTAGGGACCCATGATTGACTTGAATTTTGTTCCTCATATTATTTTCATTGCGTATGTTATACTGCCCAAAACGTTGAACCCTCTTGATACGCTATTGACGCAATAGAAGGAGCCATATCAATACTATTTTGTTTTCTATCAAATTTTATTTTTTTCGAAAGAATTGTATATATAGTGTCACAATTGTTTATCAATCTATCCTCCACTGATAGCGGTAATTGACTATAGTTGACTAGTAAACTAGTAAAATATCACACCCAACTCTCAGAGACTTGTGATACGGTCCAAAACCATGCATCACATGATGACAACGTTGATTTCATATAAGCTATTAATCTTTTATTCTATAACAATAATTAACGAGTACCAGTTTTCCATTCTTTCTTCCATTAAAAAGAAAAATATGTTGTCCCAAAAGTCCTAACTCTATTGACAAAAATATAAAATTGTTAGGCCGGACACTATCATTGGGATTCGAACCCCAATATCTCTACTTTATAAGTGTCAAATGACTTTATCATTTGACACTAGTTGAATGAATTTATAGTAAATGCAAAGTTAATTACTAATTTTCTTGCATTGTGTTATAGATGTCAAATTTAAAGACTCGTTTAATTTTTATTTGTCTTTAATTTCTACCATTATTTCAAAAAAATTCGATATGAAAGTAAGGTAGGTAAATATACAATTGAATCTAGAGTTTGGCTAACCAGTGCCTTCATGATAATGGTTAAAAAATCTACAAATAGACATTTTATCTTAGAAATATAAAATATGACTTTTGATCAAGTAATTATTATAGAAGTTTTTCATAAAATCTTACTTGTTTTGAATACTTAACCAATACCCTTGAGATACTGGTTAACATTCTCCTTGAATCCAACTACATGATTCGTGGGTTGATATGGAATTATTGCATTGCAATTATTACATTGAGAGATTAATATTTGATATATTTGTGAAAAAAAATATTAAAAAGAAAATTAATCTAATGCAATTTTTTTCTTTTATAATCGAGTCTAAATGTTGTAGTACCATTATTTTTTTCTACTCTATTTTATGACTTCATTGAAAACTCAACTAACTAATAAATATTATTCCTTTTCTTTTTTGAAAACGTGTCAAAACTTCCGCTCTAGAAAATCACTATAAATACACTCGGTAACTAAAGGTATAATGCATCCCAACAATATTATTCCTCCTTGTACCATAAACTTGGCATACATAGTCAATTACACCAAATTCCCAAGGTGTTTAGGCCGTTCCCAACGACACTTTTTTGTGCTTGAGCTATGGCCCTTAACATTAGCATGAGAAATTTGGTAATAGTTGCCTTTGTATTTTTTGCTGCAGTGGAAGGAACTCTAGGTAAGTGATCTCTCAAAACCCATCATGATCTTAAACTTCATTTCTCAAGTTTATAAATTCATATTTCTTAAAATAAGATAATTTTAGGCATTCATGTTAACCTCAATTTGTTCAGTTATAATCAATTGTTCGATTGACATACAAGTTGTTAGACTTTCTGTATGAAATTCTACTCTTGGTATGTTATGTATAAACTCTATTGTATGAAATTTCGTCCTATCGTACATGGAGGTGTGTGTACTAATTAAATTAAATACTTTCATATTAAAAAAAATGAATTTCATTATCTTTAGTAAAGTTTTGAATTTAAATGCTGGAAATAGAAAATTGTAAAACAAAGGAAGAGTTTTGAATTTTGATAGTTTTAATGGTGATTTTCACCTTATTTGACTTGAGTTAATTCATAGAAGTTGAGAATGACTTGTAGATAACTAAACTTGAAGAAGAGAAATGTTAGCAATAAATTATATATCCTCTCTTTTTAACACATATTCTTTTAAGGGTTTGTCTAACATGTGCAATTAAAACAATTGATAATAGCAACTTTTTCTTAGAAAACAACAATTATTTACTCAAAAGTTTTATATTTAATATTTAATGTACAAGTTCCAATATAAAATTTCTATTTTAAATTTCTTAACATGTGCAAATTTGCACATGATAGAAAAAAAAAAAACCTTCTTTTAATGGTTGATAGAAAAATTGAATTAGTTCAGTTGGCTCTGGGATTCGAACCTCGGACACCCTACTTATTCACCTCGAAAAAGGTGAATTCTAACCACTATGCTACTTGACCAAAGAAAAAAATTGAATTAGCAAAAGCATAAAATCGGTCTCTAATTCTCTCATTAAGTTTAGTGACGAGAAGTCAAATATGAATTTATATTTTAATCTTTAATTTTCGGTGTTAATTACTTCACCTGATCACATTTATAAGCAAATTTTGTTTTTTTCAGGCTCATTGAACAACTTGTGTGTATCTGGACTATAATATAGTCTATATACATAAGTTATTCTTAATATAACTGAAAAAGCAAAACTTGTTTATAAATGTGTCTGGGAAAGATAAAAAAATTCTTTGTATATATATATATCAAGATAAAAAAAATAAAATATTTCTAAAATAATGGTTTTGTTCATATAGATCTCTAATAGTTTAATATGTGGTGAAATTAATATTGCAGGAGGCATAGAATGTGAGAATTTGAACCAAGACACATGCGCATTTGCAGTGTCATCTTCAGGAAAACGTTGTGTTCTTGAGAAGCATGTGAAGAGAAATGGTGAAGAAAAATATACATGTAGAACATCAGAGATTGAAGCTGATAAATTAAAGGACCATATTGAAAGTGACCAATGCATTAAGTCTTGTGGTTTGGACAGAAAATCCTTTGGAATATCATCTGATTCTCTTCTTGAATCTGGTTTCACAAAAAATCTTTGTTCTCCTCAGTGTTACAAAAGTTGTCCCAACATTGTTGATCTCTACTTCAACCTTGCTGCTGGTGAAGGTACACATATATTGAACAATATTAATAAGAGTTTTCTTTTTATACATCTTTGTAAAATTAATTTGTTGTATATACCATTGTAGTCAAAATTCCGACTTAAATCATAAAATTCATAATTTTGCAACTTTATTCACCTTCAATGACTCCAATTCATAGCAGAATCCCAAAACAAACAAAATCTTAGTTAAATCGCATCAAAATCGTGAAATCTATACAAAATCGTAGAATTTTAAAGGATTTTGAAGGATTTTGTCCATTTTTTTAGTCATTTAAAGTACAAGTATTTTGTGGACTTTAAAGTAGGTCATTTATGACAATATACAATTTATTTATAACATATATTTAGCATTACTTTTGTTTTTAGTCATTTATGTACACGTATTTTGTCGACTTTAAACTTGGTCATTTATGACTATATACGATTTATAACATATATTTAGAATTATTTTTTATTTGATAAAATCCATCGATTTTGATTGCAATTTTACGATTTTCAATATCGATTCTACAAAAGTAGTTGGGTAAAATCTTTCGATTTTGATTGCGATTTACAAATCTCGATTTTGCTCCTCCCTTTCGACGTGAAGTAAAATTCTGATTTTGACAACCTTGGTATATATCATTATCTTCATGAATTATAATTTTACATATTTGTCAAAAAAATAAGATCAAAGCCTTTAAATTAATTTGAATCAAATGATGCTTAAATTTCTCAATCTTGATTTGCATTACAAAAAAAATATTGAATTTTTTCTTTTAATTATGTATAGGTGTGTTTCTTCCCAAGCTGTGTGAGGCTCAAGGTGCTAATGCTCGTCGAAAAATGGCTGAGATCAAAAGCTCTGGAATTGTTGCACCAGGACCATTGCATTCTGGAAAGTTCATAGCTACATCTCCAGAATCCTCTGAAGCCATGAAACTCACAGTTGAACCTCCAGTTGCACCAGCAATCCCACCATTCTAAGTGGTAGCTTTTGCAAAACAAAGAAATAAATTATGATAAATATATTTAATGTTTAATAAGTTATATTATGTCCAGTTTATTTATAATAAGGAAGTTGATCACAAATAATATATAGAATTTTGGAATGTATTAGTAATATATTTTGTTGTCCACTCAAAATAATGTGTGTAACTGTTGTATGAGAGGATTTAAATAAATGAATAATTGAAGTACAATAGCTGAATAATTGAAGTACAATTATATAATTGGTATGATGTTGAACCAACCATTTTATTTCATTGCCTGCCAAGAAATTCTTTCAAATTAATGAACGTTATTGATCAACTAAATCATGGATCCGTCACATAAAGCTATTTATAATTGAGTTTTTTTTTTTAAGAAACTCAAATTTATTCAAGAAATAAAAGGAGGGAAAAAAAAACTGGAGAAACGTAAACATAACTCTGTAAAAGATTAAAACAAAAAAGAAAAAATAATACAAAGAAATATAGAAACATCTTCAAATTACAAAAGATTTCTACCTGTATATTCTCGAGTATAGTATTTCTTTGTCACTGTATCACTTTAAGAACCAACAATGTGCATAATAGGAAATTTGTAACTCTAGCTGACTTCATTCATTTGGATATCTTTCGATCCATTGTTAAAGTCAGGGATCTCGTGGTTACATACCTCACTTAGCCCTTTATAATTCTTCTTTACATCAATTACAATATCACCATCCATGAATCGGTCAGAAGACCAATTACTCATTAACACGTGGCATAACTTATTCCGTCTTAAGATACCATTTGATCCAGTTTCTTTTTAACTTCTCTACATTTTCAGGGGCGGATCTGAGATTAAACCATTAGTGAGGCTATTTTTTTTTTCTTTTTAAAGGAAGCAAGACTAAAAATTTTGGCAAAACAAATTACACAAATAACAACATATGTATTAATCGTAATAAATCATTAATCACGTTTTTTTCCTTGTGTAGTGATGTTGTTCATATTTTAGTCAAATTTAACTTTTTAATTATAATTTAAATAACATCATAAAAATGATAAAATAGTTTATATAAATGTTAAATCCAGAGTAAAAAATGGGTCTCACACGTTGGATTTCCAAAAGCAAAAGGTCGGTGTGGAACAAGGGACTACCAGGCATGAAATCAAACACTACACCACTAGGCCAGAACATTATGTTTGGTTATATTTTCAAAATACAATATATATTACATTATCACGCTTTGTATTAAAAAAAAAAAAGGTATGGGCTGGGCTAGCCACCTCACACAAATCCGCCTCTGTACATTTTTATGGAGAAGTTAGGCCAAACACAATATCAATTAAATACATAATAACAAAAATACTTTTTTTAAATGTATAAAATTGAGGGGACTTTAATGAGATTGCTAGTTCGGATGAGAGAAAAAGGAGGAGTGCAAGCTGATATTAGAAAATGCATAAACTTCAACAATTGGATCAACGAGTGCAATTTAATAGAGGTCACTACTGCATGAACTAAATTTACTTGGAGAGGGCCTCATTGGAATGGGAGAGATAGAGTCTTCAAAAAACTGGATCGAGTATTATGTAATGTATCTTGGTGACTAAAGTACCATGAGGGTTTTGCTAAGGTTCTTCCTCGTGTTCAATCTGACCACCATCCCATCATTGTTTTGACGGAGGGAGACCCAAACGTAGGTAGAGACTGTCCGTTTAGATTCAAAGCTGATTGGACTACTCATGAGAATTTTTACATGTTTCTCATGACAATTGGGACAAAGGGAGAGATTTGGGGTCGTACCATTCATCATAATATTGTTGTAGCTCAAGAGATGGTGCACTCTATGTCTAGAATGAAAGGTAACAAAATGTTCATGTCCATTAAGATTGACCTTGAAAAAGCTTATGACCGTCTTAATTAGAATTTTGTTGAAAATTGCTTAGTTGAGTGCAAGTTTGTTGGAACAAAATACGTTTAACAATCATTACCCTTAGAGTAGGGAAAATTGATAGTACAAAAATTGTTTAACATATGTCACCTTTAAGGTTTTGATGATAACAAGGTATTAAAAATTGTCAATTGGATATGCTAATATTTCTTCAAGTGTACAGGACCATAGACAAAATTTTGTATTCTTAAAAGGTTCTAGAAGAACAAAAGAGAGCAAAAGGATCAACAAAAAGGAAGCTTGAAGCGTCTGAAGTGAAGTGCTCCTGAAGTTCAAAGTGCTCCTGAAGTGATGACGTCATCAGAACCAAAGTTCATCAGAAGCGCCTCATCAGAAGCAACCTCACCAGAAGTTGTAGTTCATCAAGAGCTGAAGAACTTAAAGCTTCAAGAGCTGGAATCTCTTTTTATCTTGTCTAAGAGTTGCTAAAGACTTAAAGAGGTGGAACAACGGTCTGTAAATGTTTTTCAAAGCCTTAGATGTTTACTTCTTCAAGAGCGTTGAAAAAAGATAAGTGTACGAATTGTACAACCACCTTCACCACTACTTTGGTCGTGCTTTGCAACAAGACAAGGATAACAACTCTGCCTGCAGAAATGTTCCCTCATACAAAGAATGGATTTGAAATTGCTCTGCGTAAAGAAATTTAGTGCAATTTAGTTTAGTTAGTAATAATAATAATAAAGTGCTTCTCTACTATTTTATTATAATAATAATAATAATAATAATTATTGAAGGATTGTTTTTTTACAAGTTTTTGAAGGAATATTATTATTATTATACAAAGAAAAGGAAGATACACGTGCACTGAACTTGTAAAAGCAACGGGCTTTTGACTCATGGACTATGTTGACTCGAAAAGAATACAGGAGAGGATTAGGTCTTCTAAAATGTAAAAAATGGCAAAACAAATGAGAAAATCATACTTGTAGTTCCGTGCCGCCGTCCCTCTCTTCCTCCCATCTCATATCTCACGTGCTTGATACTCATTTTTTAAGATTCTTTCATTAAATTTCTAACCCATCTCACCACGTCTTTAATATTTTGGATTGAGTACATTCCATTAAATTTCTGATGTTATCAAACAAGTTCATAGAACTGCTTCTTTGTTTTTTTCCTTCTTCAGATCTACTGTTACACTGCACACTGTCTTCATTCTCTTACTTTCTTCTATTTTTAGTTTTTTTTTTTTAAAAAAATCAAAACTAATACATTGACCCGGTCCGGTTCACCAAACTGGCCGAGTCACCGGTTTTGGCCGAGTCACACCGGTTCTCATCGGTTTAAATGCATGCCCGATCCATTATGTGACTCGAACCGGCCACAACACCGGTTAACGGTCGGACCGGTTGGACTGGCCGATCCGGTCCGATTTTTAAAACTATGATTTTTAGCATAGTTTTAAAAACGGGATCGGTCATCGACTCGGTAAGGTCATTGGGTCACAGGTTCATTGGTTGAACCACTGGGTCACTTGTTGAAGAGCACGACTGAATTGAATTAAATCGGTTGACTCGTTAAGATAACTCGGTAATGTTTTATTATTATTTTATAATAATAATAATAATAATAATAATAATAATAATAATAATAATAATAATAATAATAATAATAATAATAATAATAATAATAATAATAATAATAATAATAATAATTGAAGGATTGTTTTTTTACAAGTTTTTGAAGGAATGTTATTATTATTATTTTTATTTTTTTTTTGACAAGAATTATTATTATTATACGTTAATTAGTTATTGTAAGGGACTATATTGTTAGTGCAACGTGAATATTAGTATACAAAGAAAAGGAAGATACACGTGCACTGGACTTGTAAAAGCAATGGGCTTTTGACTCATGGACTATGTTGATGCGAAAACAACACAGGAGAGGATTAAGTCTTCTAAAGTGTAAAAAACGGCAAAACAAATGAGAAAAGCATACTGGTAATGCCGTGTCGTCGTCCCTCTCTTTCTCCCATTTCATATCTCACGTGCTTGATACTCATTTTTTAAGTTTCTTTCATTAAATTTCTAACCCATCTCACCACCTCTTAATATTTTGGATTGAGTACATTCCATTAAATTTCTTATGTTATCAAACAAGTTCATACAACTGCTTCTTTGTTTTTTCCCTTCTTCAGATCTACTGTTGCACTGCACACCGTCTTCATTATCTTACTTTCTTCCATTTTCAGTTTTTTTTTTTAAAATCAAAACTGATGCATTGACCCGGTCCGGTTCACCAACCCGCCCGAGTCACCGGTTTTGGCCGAGTAACACCGGTTCTCATCGGTTTAAATGCATGCCCGATCCATTATGTGACTCGAACCGGCCACACCACCGGTTAACGGTCGGACCGTCCGATCCGGTCCGATTTTTAAAACTATGATTTTTAGCATAGTTTAAAATACGGGATCGGTCATCACTACTAGGAAAAGCAAAATTAGTGAGGGAAATTAGTGTCGGAAAAAATGAAATTCCTCACAAATTCCTTGGTCGCAAAATTTAGTGACGGAATTAGAGGGGGATTTCACGTTTTCCCTCACTAAATATCCCTCACTAATTTTTGTTTTTTTAGTAGTGCATCGACTCGGTAAGGTCATTGGGTCACAGGTTCATTGGTTGAACCACTGGGTCACTGGTTGAAGAGCACGGCTGAATCAGATTAAATCGGTTGACTCGTTAAGATAACTCGGTAATGTTTTATTATTATTTTGTTATAATAATAATAATAATAATAATAATAATAATAATAATAATAATAATAATAATAATAATAATAATAATAATAATAATTATTATTATTATTGAAGGATTGTTTTTTTACAAGTTTTTGAAGGAATATTATTATTATTATTATTATTATTTTTGACAAGAATTATTATTATTATATGTTAATTAGTTATTGTAAGGGACTATATTGTTAGTGCAATGTGAATATTATTATACAAAGAAAAGGATGATACACGTGCACTGGACTTGTAAAAGCAATGGAGTTTTGACTCATGGACTATGTTGACCCGAAAACAA
>Ga0228710_1009000_pt1 | contig 14072 bp, 9 predicted proteins | sample MedpolnodulmetaG_FD_177995 | JGI IMG/M metagenome (GOLD analysis project Ga0228710, IMG submission 177995) | Root nodule microbial communities from Medicago polymorpha collected in Santa Monica, California, United States - pink nodules | ecosystem: Host-associated > Plants > Roots > Nodule...
GGGGGGGGGGTGTCGTAATCATTTGTAAAAGAGGCAAGAATTCATATCCAACCTACCTGGGTACCAGCTTCAAGACAACACTTTGATTCGGTCCACAATTTCTACCGTTGACTGCACTTTATTACTAAAGATTGGGTCATTCATAACCCTTATATCATCCATATGACTGCATGTCAATTAGGTTTCAATCTTCTTACTCTTATCAGCTACAATTAGACTTGCAAATCGGGTGAGTAAATTTAGTGTGGTAATCAACACTACTCTTAAACATTAGAAAACCACATATCAAATCTCATACACAACTATGTTGCATAATAAAATGAATCATATTATCCGACAGCCCGTCACACAATACTTAATCAGTCCGCAATATGAATTGGGTATGACCCCTCTCCAGTCCAGATTTGATCTAGTTAGAAGCACACATGTGCCTATTGTTGACTGTTAAAAACCAACAAAAAATTTAATAACTGAGTAAATCCAGATGTCGGTGCCCAATAGAAGGACCAAGGACGCAACAGGCATAAAAAAGCTAGACTAAACTAGTTGATTCTTTCTTCCAAGAAAAGAATCTACTAGTGATGATAGGGAAAAAGACCCTATAAAACAGTCAAAGAAAAATGTTAACTGTGGTCGGGATGATTGTTTGTAATTCCAAGACCAAGAAGATCTTGGAATTTCAAAGAGGTTTGAGGTTGAGGTTGTGACATTGCACGACAATGGGTTTGTGCAATGCCAATTTGGGAGTCGTTATGTGTAAATGGTTAAGAATGATGTTTGAGCATTGAAAAACATGGAAAATGCAATTAGGAGGGCTTCTAAAAAGTCTCTTAAAGTGAAGACTTTCAAGCGCTCCTCAATCAAACAATCCCATGAAATGTTGATTTCCAATTCATGAATGAAAGACACGCTTGAAGACGTTGTTAAGAGAAAACATGGGAAATGAGACTTATGTTTAAGCAAACAATAAAAGTGTGTTCACACTTTATAGTATTCATTTTTTCACTTAAGTAAATTTCACAGTAAAAGTAAACAATATTAACTCCATTATTATTCACTTTGGTTTATTAAAAAATTTCAGTAAGTAAAAAGTAAAAAATATTTACTCCATTATTAATTCAATTAAGATTTGTCCACAGGGCACTCATATTTTTGCTACACGTAGCGTAGTCATATAAATATATTTATTTTAGTAAAAGTCATATGAAAATATAAATACATAAATATAAATAAGTTTACATTTAAATCCCCTAAAAAAAGTTTGCATTTAAAAAAGTTCACACGTGGCATCAATACACGTGTCACTTGACAATTGATTTTTTTTCAAGGCAAAAAATAAAATGAAAATTATTTTTTTGTTGAGGCAAAAAATTAAAAATATACTAAATACAAAATTGTTCAAGTCAAAAAATCAAAAAAAAAAGATGAAGAATGTAATCACAACCCTTAAAATAAAAGCCTAACTGGAAAAAAAGAAAAAGAAAAACCTCTAAAAGTACCTCCACCGCCTTATCTTCTACCTCCGGATCTTCAACCTTCGATCTTATACGGCCGAATCAAAGTTACCAGATCTTGATGAGATTTAAAGTGTGGTAGGAGCGGACGGATCTTCAACCCACTAAGACTAACATGTTTATTACCCTGAGAACCTACTTTCTTCTGGATTTTTTTTTTTTTATAAAACGGTTAGACATTGTCAACATGTCACACACACACATGCGTGCGTGCGCGCACACACATTATCAAGTTAGGAAAAATTGGATGATTAATCCACTTAGGATAATCATCGGTTAGGTTAGGAATTCTTTGCCAGTCCAAACCAATTATATTTGTCTTGAACCATATTATCCGACAACTCGTCACACAATACATAATCAGTCCTCGATATGAATTGGGTATGACCCACACTCCAATCCAAATTTGATCTAGTTAGAAGCACACATGTGCCTATTATTGACCGCCAAAAACCAACAAAAAATTTAATAACTGAGTAAATCCATATGTTGGTGCCCGATATAAGGACCAAGGACGTAACATGCATAAAAAAGCTAGACAAAACTAGTAGATTCTTTCTTCCAAGAAAAAAAAATCTGCTAGTGATGACATGGCAAAATACCCTATAAAATAGCCAAAGAAAGATGTTGACTGTCGCAGGGCTAGAATGAATGTGTTTGCACATTCAAGCCCAAACTCAGAAAAGACAGATGATTGTTTGTAATCCCAAGACCAAGATGATCTTGGAATTTCACAGAGGTTTGAGGTTGAGGTTGTGACATTGCACGACAATGGGTTTGTCAATGCCAACTTGAGAGTCTTTATGTGCAAATGGTTAAGAATATGCTTGAGCATTGAAAAACATGGAAAATGCTATTAGGAGGGCTTCTAAAAAGTCTCTTCAAGTGAAGACTTTCATGCGCTCCTCGATCAAACCATCCCATGAAATGTTGGTTTCCATTTCATGAATGAAAGTCATGCCTGAAGACATTGTTAAGAGAAGAGAGAGGAAATGAGACTTATGTTTAAGAAAACACTAAGAGTGTGTTCGCAGTTTATAGTATTCATTTTTTCACTTAAGTAAATTTCACAGTAAAAGTAAACAATATTAACTCCATTATTATTCACTTAGGTTTATTAAAAAATTTCAGTAAGTTAAAAGTAAGCAGTATTTACTCCATTATTAATTCAATTAATATTTGTCCACGTGGCACTGCCATATTTTTGCTTCACTTAGCATAGTCATATAAATATATTTATTTTGGTAAAAGTCATATAAAAATATAAATACATAAATATAAATAAGTTTACATTTAAATTCCCAAAAAAAAAATTTGCATTTAAAAAAGTTCACACGTGGCATCAATACACGTGTCACTTGACAATTGGTTTTTTTTCAAGCCAAAAAACAAAACGAAAACAATTTTTTTGTTGAGTCAAAAAATTAAAATATATTGAAGAGAAAATTGTTCATGTCAAAAAATCATAAAAAGATGAAGAATGTAATCACAACCCTTAATATAAAAGCCTAACTGAGAAAAAAAAATACCTCTACCGCCGGATCTTCAACCTTTGATCTTATACGGCTGGATCTTGATGAGATTTAAAGCGTGGTATGTAACAGCCCGTTTTTCGCTAGATTTATTTTATTATTTATTTACATGTGTTTATTTGTGCTTATATGTGATTAATTGCCTCTATGTGTATTTTGGTTGAGATTAGTGGGCTTCGGTGTTAGAAGGGTATTATAGTCATTTTGGACTCAGGTGTATTTTGGTCATTTTGAAAGTAAGGGTAATTTAGTAATTTCATGATAAGGATTATTTTAATGCTTAGGTGAGAGCCATTGTTATGTTATTAAGTTACTAGTGGGTTGTAGTAATTTATTTTATAACCGGTAAGTGATCGTTATTATTATTATTTTTAACCGTTGGTAGATAGAAACTTTGAGGGTTAGTTTATAAGTGTTGAGAGCCCATTAAGACATTGGGGAGGTTAAGCCCATGTGTGTAAGAACTATATAAGCATTAGTCATTAAAGAAAATAGGGTTGCACAATCATTTTCATAAGTTTTGAGAAGAGGTAGAGAGAGAAAGAGTAAGAGAAAGGGGCAAGAGGAAGAGAAGAGGGTTGTAGAGAAAATCTTGAAGAACCAAGAGGAGTTAGGGATTCTAGGAGCTTAATTGAAGCTTTTGCTAGGATTATTGCTGATTGAGGTAAGGGGGTTAGATTTCAATCATAATCTCTTAGTTTAATTTCTTCTCTAATTCTATGCATAAGTGTTTAATTGTGAAAAGTGATTATTGTGATTTTAATTGGTGAAATTTGTGCTTATGTTTGGATGCAATGTTTGGGTATATGAATTTGAAGATAATTAAGTTGTTAATGTTGAATTTTACATGCTTATGATGTATATACATGTATACTTGTGTTTTACCCAAAATTGATGAAGAATGAATTGTTGTTGATGGATTGTTGATGAATTCATGTTTGATTGATGTTGTTGTTGTTATGAGGTGTTGTTGTTGATGATTCATACCTTGGGTGTTCATAATTACGGATTTGTGGTATGAATTGAGTTGTTGTTGAGGGTTTTGTAAAAATGGGTTGAATTGATGAATTGTGTTGAAATGATATTTGATTTCATGTTTGATGTGTTTTTGAAAGCCTTTTTGAGTTCATGAACCTGTAAACAATCTTTGTAAACATATTTGGGTGTTGGGAGATTAAAATTGGAGATTTTGGATGAAAAAGGGGAAGAACCCGAGAGTTTTTGTGCAGTGTTGATGAATGTACGCTTAAGCGTGCTCCCAAGCGTACAACCACTGTTAGCTACTGGAACCTGCACGCTTAAACGTACAGGTGGACGCTTAAGCGTACAAGCCTAGTTTCAGCACCTTTTGATTTTCGTTCCGGGCTTTCGGGGACCAATCCGAGCCTTGTAAAACACTTCTTTCAACTTGTTTAATTACTGTTTATGCTCTTAAACCTACTGGAACAACTCTTAGATGGGATTGGACTTGATCTTGTGATTTTGAACTTAACTTTTGAAAATTGTCCAAGAACGTCGATTTTTCCGAAACTTGTTTTTCTCAAGGAATGGAGTAGGGTTAAGGTTGTATACTGATTATATGATTTCTAAAAATGGTTGTGATTGGTTTCATTGAGTTTTAACTTGTTTTGCTTTGAAAATAGAATTCTTTTGGAAAAGTGATAAAGAGAGACGAACTTGTAATTTTGATGATTTTATCGAAGTTGACCGATGAAACACACATGTATACTCTACTGCACTCATATGTGATCTAAGTGTATACATAGTTAAGGCATTGGACCTTGTTTAGTTGGTTTTGATTTATTTGTTTCAATTATTTTAAAGTTGTAAAATGAGAGACGAACTTTGTCGAAAATAATCTTTAAGACCAAATACTTGACAAATCTTTTGTGGATAGTTTGATATGATTATATGAAGATATGTGAATGATTGCTATGTGTTGGATATGATGTTTATCATAGCGTGGTGTATTTTCTCCTCACTTGAATTGTAAGAAATAGTTTGATATTGTTGGTGAATACATATATGTTTATTGACTGTGATATGGTTGGTGAATACATATATGTTGATTGATTGTGATATGGATGGTGAATACATATATGTTGATTGATTGTGATATGGTTGGTGAATACATATATGTTGATTGATTGTGATATTGTCGGTGAATACATATATGTTAATTGATTATGGTATTGTCGGTGAATGCATATATGTCAAGTGATGGTGATGTTGTTGGTGATTGCATATATGCTAAATGAATGATGATGATGTGGTGATGACTCTTAATTGAATTATGACTTGATTGATTGTATGGACGTAAATACTTGATAAAGCAATTGTTGTTGAAGTTGATCAATGTAAATGGAGGTGTACTTTTACATTGTTGTTGGTGGATATATGTGTTGGAGATTTTGCATTATTGGATCTTTGCTTGTATGTCCATGCATTATAGTCATATTGAGTCATATGAGAAATGTAAAAGAAGGTGTACTTTTACATAGGTGAATTATAAGAGGAGGTGTACTCTTACATAAGATGTTTTGTTGCCATCTTGAGGTGACGACCTTTGTTGTTGGTGACGGTACCGCATGCATCTAGAAGAGTCTAGAACATTGCATGCACTTGAATGGTTGATGAATTGTGTCATAATTGAATATGTGACTTGATGAATTTGTACATTGGTGAAATTTGTTGAATGTTCTGATTTATGTGGATTGGTGTATATGTACATCGGTGGACTTTGTTGATGGTCGTAAATAATTAAACTATGCTCTAATTGCATGTCTTACTTGTTTGTGCTTATACACTTGGTGAATCTATTTGATGATAACTATTTTGGTAATAGTAATGAGGCGAGAATCGTATACGTGTGTATATATATATGATGTAGTGATTTCCTTTAATAATGATAATTGCTTGTTTATACCTTGAAATGATGAATTGTACTTGTTGAGTGAAGTATGCTAGATGAAAAATAAGGTGGGTAATCCTTTATTTGATTGTTGTTGATGAATGATGAGTTTATGTCAATGACTTGATTAGAGATTGAATATGTTTGCTATGCTATGTTAGTAATGTGATAGCTTGAGATGTATGGAATGAGGGATAATAATCATGTGATGTTAGTATTCTAGGAGTGATGAGTATGTATATGTGTTATGCATGAAATCCTTGAATACTTATGTTTGTTCATGTTGAATATGATTGATGTGAATCTAACCCCCAGTGGTTTGTGGTGGACCGCCTACCTATTTGTATGAATGGGTAGACGGCGTGCAGGATTAGTTTTGTTGCTTGCTTGGTGAGTGCTTGAGGATAGCGGAGCTACCTCGTCTATCTGTATTTGGAGTCTTAGCTTAGGGCTCTGATTAGGATGTCGCCTTGTCTTTTATTTTGACGTTGGTTTATGTTGTTGAGGTTTTGTCCATTTGTCGGGTTTTGGAGATTTTATTTATGGATGTATGTTGTTCTTATGACATGTATATTTGGTGATGTATGACTTATATCTACTGCGACTGTTGATGAATTTTATATATGCATGTTGTTTGAATTTTGATGTGAAGACGTAGCATCTATTTCTTGAATATTTATATTATTCGCGTGTATTATCGCTTTAATAGAAATAGGGCGTTACATGGTAGGTGCGGCCGGATCTTCAACCCACTAAGACTAACATATTTATTACCTCGAGAACCTACTTTCTTCTCGGGTTTTTTTTTCTTTCATAAAACGGTTAGACATTTATGTCAACATGTCACACATACACGCACGCACATGCGCGTGCGCGCACACACATTATCAAGTTAGGAAAAATTGAATGATTAGTCCACTTAATTAATCATCGGTTAGGTTAGGAATTCTTGGTCAGTCCAAACCAATTATATTTGTTTTGATAAGTGTATTCTCACGACATTACTCTTGTGCCATTGAAAAGAGAAGTTATTGCTTGGTAGTCCAGAATAAGACGCAGTTGGATGGTATAGATGTAATGTGAGTGGTTAGATTTTATGGATGATTGAAAAACTTAATGAGAAAGTCAACATGAAAGTTGCACCATAATCTTTTAACATGGTTTTTGGCGTGTAGATATTATTTAAGGTGTTTATCTCTAAGTGAAATATACTATTTGTATCGAGGAGTTTGATATTTCTTTTAAACTAAATTGGTTGTTGTAGATAGTGGAAGTAGAAAATGCATCTTTTTCGGTCAAGGTGGAGATTGTTGAAGTTAATTAGTATAAGTATGAAACAAGTCTCACATCGCCCAACGTGGTAAAGAAAGAGTGAGGTAAATGTCATATATATATCGACTCAAGTTTTTTCTATTTAAAGGATATATATTTACTCGAGTTCTTCATTACAAAATACATCAATCATAAATAGTTTAATCTTGCATATGATTTTTTTTTGTTTACCTATTATACTCTTAGAGTGTTGTGAGGTGTAGTCAGAGTACTCACTTTAGAAAGTGTGGGTATACTAGGGTCGTGGGGTTGTGTTTTTTCTCTCTAATTTTGGAGTTTTTCCATGGTAATTGTGTTCTTTAACTTATCTATAATATTTTTCCCAACAATAACACCCTAATTTCACTAAGGTTCGAGATCACCCACATTTGTGAGACCTAAAAGAACGGTCCCTTCAAAATTAAGAGCTCATAAGTGCCCTTATCTTGCAAAGATGATGAGGCAAGGCTCCTCGTTTATACCTAAGCAAAGTGAGACTAATGATTGATTTCCTCATAGCAAAGTGAGACTAATGATTGATTCATTCACTTCCTTTTCTCTTATGGGTACAATAATACATTAATTTATTGCATTAATCAAGTAAAGTAGCGGGTAGATAATTTAGGAAAATAATGAGTTTTGATTTCAATTGTTAGAAAGGTAAACTTGAAAAAATATCATCTGTCAACAAATTTAATAAGGGTCTTGTAACAAGGAACGGATATATTATACTGTTTATTAAATTGATTGAATTTCGCATCATCACTGTGTATTTAGCTTGAAGTTCGGAAATACAGTTAGAGTTTAATTATTTTTATTGTTTAGTGAGAAAATCGAAACATTTTTTCTTATCTATTTTAACCCCGAGAACTTACCTTTGTGCACGTTTTTTTAATTCTTTTCTACAAACAAAACATCACCTCATCTCTATTTTCCATATGGGCTAACAAATTTGATAAATTACAGTAACTACAATTTGATTGATTTTATATTTCAAAATAAATAATTTCTTAGAATAAATTACTTCTTATTTGATTGAAAATACAGTAATATTACAAAACATCAAACAAAAAAAATATTGTTTTAACTTCTCAAAAAAAATAAAAAAAATATCCATCGATCCACGATATTACACAACAACACTAAATACTCATGGAACATAATTAAATTTGTATCTTTCAGACCACATCAATGCCTAAAAATTTCATAGAGATTACAAGATACTTTAACATTTTCACTTCATTAACTAAAGACTCAACCTTGTCGATTAATCTTTCCACACCTCTTAACTTCCATGGCTCTTAGCTAAAGAATCAACCTTATATATCAATTTTGTCTTTCAAACTCATTGTCCACTCTAAGATTTAGAATGTTTTTTTAGAGAAAGGTTTAGAATGTTGTTTGTGTAACTTTGTTGAATAAACGCCACTCACGATCCTTGCTAAAGAAGACCGTGATTTTAATAAGAAAAATGTTACATTGACACCTTTTTTTATCATCCTTGTACACCTCCATGTGGCACTAGGGAGAAGAGAGAGCGAGTGATAAAGTTGGTGAGTGTGTGGGGACCACGTCGCCATATGTCACTTTTATGTGTGGAGGTTAAAGAGGTGTATGCCAAACATTGATACCTTAATGGTACACAAGTGGAATCCATCAGCTTATCATTGCTTTTTCATGTAGTAATTCCAAATGCAGAAGTATAAATATACTTTGGTTCCAATGATTGCCCATGTGGAGTAGTAGTGGCTTAGCTTGAGCAGCAAAGCACCTAACCACCCTCTATTTTCTAATTTTAAGCAACACGCCAAATTAAAGTCTTCATTAAGCTGTAGGGTTTGGTATTGAATACTATATAGAGAAACAAATAATTACCTTTCCTCACTGTGGTTCACTTGAATTACATTTTTTCATTAAGAATTAAAACAAGTTCAAAATAGATTGTGTGATCTAACACCAATAAAACAAGACAAGACTCTCTACCAGAAAAAACTATTTGTCACTAAAAATCTTACCAAGACCCGGTATATATGCTTTCAACTATTTCCACAAGTGTCTCATATAAATGCACGGATATCTTACTGTGTTACTAGTTTTGTTGAAATAAGAACTTAGTACTCGTTTAGTGCAGCGTCACGATGATAAAAAGAGCGATGACTTTCCACCCCAATGCAAAAGCTAGCTTTTGGAAATCACGGCGAAAACATGTCGGGAACTATGAAAAACGTGAGTTTGGGGTAGAAAATGGGAAACCAAACACACACTTACTAGTCTAGTTCAAATAACAAATTTTAAACTACGTTCTAAATAAGGAACGGTTATCACTAAAAAAATATTGTTTTAACATAAAATCAGACATCAACATTGTATATTTATATGATTTATGACTTTTATATCATTGTTTCTTTATCCTCATGTTCAACTTTCAAACTCATTTGTATCGGAATACAATGTCGTGAAGAAATACTTCTATTATGTTTGAGTGCGTTTGTCACCTCAAACGTACGTCTATATTGCTTTTTGATGTGAAAACAAGAAGCTAACATTACTAGCTTCAAGAAAACACGTGTTTTGACTTTTGATGCCTATTTGCCACAAAAACAAACAAATACTTGGTTAAAAAATCAAAATAAAAATTATTTGAACAATTCGAAGAGGGCACGTAATTTCTACCAAGTGACAAGACAAGTCGGGGGGGGAACACAACAAGCTGAGGGTAAAGGAGCTCTCACTAACATAGAGGGGGGAATAAGGGTGTTATGTTATGGGACCAATATAACAAGTCCACAAACAATTCGACTCCTATAGGTGGAAGAAACAAGGCCCCCCTAAATCAGGTCATTTTCTGTCACTGTTATGTGCATGTATGCCAATTCTTTTAGGAGTAAAAACCAAAAGACCGACACTATAATCTGAGCTTTATGTCCGGAAAAACCACATGCCATGCTAGGGAATAAATGACTTCTTTGCCAATATAATGGTAAAGCACATCATGCAAGAAGCCAATTTTAGAAACTACCACTCAAACCACTGGTACATTTATATAACTCAGCCAAACATTTCTAGTCGTATGTTTTTTTGTTGTTATCCTATATATTCCTGTTATTATTAACCAAAGAATTTGGTGAAAGTAGTAGTTTTGGATTGGATGACAGTGAAAACCAAAATTCTCAGCTCAACTATTTGACTTTAAAAACTACATAAATGTACAAATACGTGTTGTTGCAATAAATTCAAAGAAAAATGAGACTATGAGAGTAATGCTGAATTGACAATTCCATCTTTTGCAGTCAACATACTTACGTGGACAAAAACTAGCTTTACAATAGGGATGTGGTTATCTTCAGGTAGCTATGATGCCAGCTACTTGATTAGCATTGCTCACACTAAGTAAAAAGATTTATACCTTACTCATAGGACCACATGCACTACAAATATGTGGTGGCTGTCATGTCACAGATAGAGATCTAATCCCAAATGTCCAATATTTATTATTGAGAGGGAAGTATTCTACCACTGTCCATACATATAAACAAAAATACAGTACTACTAGTATCTATCTGCCTCAAATCTCGCTAAAATCCACCAAGACTTGTGAGACACAAAAACATTCATGTTTTTTAACATGACCTGCTCTAATTTTTAAGACAAATATATCCACAATTTTGTTTGATTGAATCTGAAGTAAACTTACTTCCCCGTTGATTACTCTACAAATTTGAGAGAGAACAATGGGAATCCTAGAGCTTTTTCCACATTGCAATGAGTGGATCATACATGAACCTAATATTTGCATGACTTTCATTATGATTCATTCATGATACTAGTTGACAAGCATTCAATTCATAAATAGTAATAATTCGTGCCAAAATTGGGAGAAATTGACCAGAATCAAAGAAACGCAATTCATAATAAACGATGAATATATGAAGCAATAATGAATATTCGTCATTATCCGAAAAGATAACGCGTGTGTTTTGAACGTAAGTTATATCTTTAACTAACCATCTGTAGACTTACCAATACAAAGTAACACAATTTCAGAAAATTGGAACAAAAACATAACAGTTTACTATTATTTTACACAAATGTGAACTAAAATTGATGTATATGAATCATCTTTGGAGCTGCTCAGAATTTGAGTTGTTAGTAATTGACGGCGAGGTTGTCCTATTATCAACAGAAGATGCTGAAACTCCCCATCTGCCATTTGGCTCTATGGGCTCTATGACCTTAATAGACCCATCTGACATTCCAACGGCAAATTGATTTGGCTCCTGTGGGTGTGCTGCAACAACAAAGGGGTATATATTTTGGCTGCAAAAAACACGGGAAAGCAAACAACGATTAGGGATTATTCTTGAAGAAATAAGCAAAAATATCATCTGTGAAATCTCAGTAAGCTCAGCTGAACATAAACAAAAGATGCAAACTTCCAAACACAAAATTGCACAATTGTCAATCACCGTGAAGCATGAACTGATATTTTAAAAATATATTTCAACTAGAAATTCAAAAAGCTTAAGTTCAGTAAGGCAAAACATGAAGCAGCACTCGCGAAATAATTATCTTCCACGAGGATGTTTACCGCATGTTAGTAATATTAACACATAATGAAATATTATAATCACCTATTTGACGATGATTGGTGTAGGTATGCAGATGAAGCTATACGGCATCTTAGTCTCAGGCTGTCAGAATCAAATACTCCGATATTTCCATCAGTGAAGGCAGCATAAACTAGTTGGCTATTGCAGGAATATGTTGCAGAGGAAATGGAAGTAGACGATCCATCTTGTGGGACCCACTGCAATTCAAACAAACAGAAGTTACTAAATCTTTGACCGGGAATAGAAAATAGAGAGTTGTATTTAGAGGCCAAAATTGTGTTTCGTGATACACTCTCACAAACTATTAGGTGAATTAAGTGAATTCTACATGCAAGTGTACCAAAAATGTGATGATTGCTTTGCTCTTTCTATTGGTAGTATTAGTTAATGCTTCGGGGAGAGAGATAGCAACTTACCTGCCGAATCAATTCCATTTTGGAAGCATCGTATAATGCTAGCTGTGATTCATGGCACACCAGTAAGTGCACTTGATCAGAATGGAAATATACTCTAGTATCACCAACGGGTGCTTTTCCAGCAGGCAATTCAATTGGTAGCGTTTTCTTCTTATCCCATGTATCAATGCGCCAAAAGCAAAGCTGTAGAAGGAAAAAAAAAGTGGTTGCAATGAAGAAGTATGAAAGTGTGCAATGTATGACTAAATTGAAGACAACTCCAATAATAGTTAAAAGCTGATGAAATCGCAGACACCAAAATGGTTGTGGAATTCATGCTCTGACATACCTGAGCATCAGCTGAGGATGAAACCAAGATGTTTAGGTGAGTTGAAAATGCTAAACCAGTAATACGCTTCTGGTGACCCTTCAATTTATATTTGACCTGAAAGCAAAGAGGGCTGCATCACAATATGATTCTTGAAACAATTACAAATTCAAAGGGCTGCTTAACTAATTACCTCATCAACTCTAACGTTGTAAAAATGAATGGTTGCGTCTTCCATTCCAATTGCAATGATATTATTGTCTTGAGGATGGAACACAAGAAAGGTTGAAGATGGGGGAGGTGACATAAAAGTTGCCATTACCTGAAACTCAGCAATGATTTGGCATAAGTATTGAGAAACAGCTGAATAGAATCTACGAGGGATGCCACAGACTATAAAAGTGTATAATTGTCAACTTACCTTAAAAGTCATCATGTTGAACAGTGAAATTTTTCCTCCACAGGCAGACATGACATAAGAATCATTTTTTGAGAGTGCTATGCAAGGAACTGGTTCTTCAGAACCGTCTGGAACATCATTAGTCATGAGAAGACCACTAGGTGGTTGCCAATGTTGGGGAACAACAGTAGTTGTGGCCTTTAAAACCCACAGAAAAAGAAATCAGAAATATTTAAATGAGTACAAGTATGTGGTGCACATGCACAAACTGTGTAGGAAGTTAAATGGATATCAAGATATGAATGCAATAATATGGTATAATAAAGCAACAGGAAGATGTTTCTGTACTGTAGGTCTCAGCATACAATCACCTTATCAAAAAAAAAAAAACATACACTCACCTTTCCACTGGGGTTCTGGTCATTACGGCTCCATTTCCACAGCTTCTGAATCCCTTTAGCACCAAGAGCCAGAAGTCCAGTCCCAGAATTGGTGTAAAGAAGACGAACAACCTAGACATGTATGAAATTTTGGCCTCAAAACAATGTTTCTATACAGTTGGAATACACCTTTTAAAAACCCTTTTCAACAAAGAAAAGGGGTAGGGAATACCTTGTTAGTAGGGTCAATAGTATCTGGCAGAGTAACTACACGACAATGGCCAGGGTCAGCTATCTCTGTCAGATCGCAAGTTTTAGATTTATCAGCTACGTCATCCAAACTTCTTTGCTTCTCTATGCTTCTGGCCATAGAATCAACTCCATTCTACAACGAACAACATAAAGAGTCAGTTGCATACATAATTATCAAACAGACCGGAACTGGAACAGAAAACTATGAATAGCCAACTTTACTAGACAAAGAAAAATGACGCATAGTTTATTCTAACATATTTGATCGCCAAAAAAGTTAAAATCTAAAAATAAGTGTCAATATCCATTTTAAGGTGGGGTTTAGCATGGGAAAGGGAAGTTGTTTCCCATGATGGGAAAGTATTTTTTTACCGTTAGATTAAGGAGGTGCACACATTTTAGGATGGTCTGTCTACACCATATATTTCACACTATCTTC
>Ga0228710_1009001_pt1 | contig 14072 bp, 7 predicted proteins | sample MedpolnodulmetaG_FD_177995 | JGI IMG/M metagenome (GOLD analysis project Ga0228710, IMG submission 177995) | Root nodule microbial communities from Medicago polymorpha collected in Santa Monica, California, United States - pink nodules | ecosystem: Host-associated > Plants > Roots > Nodule...
TTTTTATAATGAATTAACAAATGCCAAACTCATAAAGCGAGAGCGGAGGGTTAGTATTTGTTAATTCATCATCTCAAATATCAATTCATAAAGCGAGAGCGGAGCTTTGATATTGGAACAAGTGAATCTAGACAAGGGTTGCGAAACATGAGAATAGTCTAGCAAACCTTGAGACATATAAAGTTTCGTTCTTCAAGGATTCTAATAGCAATCAACCATGATGTATCATTGCAGGGTTCAAAACTTGTGACATGATTCATACCACATAAGTAACAGAAATAAAATTTGCATGGAGGCTCAAAGTGGTTTCACAAAGTATATAACAATAATAATAAATGGCGGTTTGGAAGGCTCAAGGTACCAAAGCAGATGTCTCGTGTGTATGATAATACAACTAATAGTCTGTAAAAAATGATCGCAATTACGAGCAAAAATAACAATCCACATGAAACACACAAATAGTCTATAAAAAACAACCGCCATTTCGAACAAAAACAACAATCCACATGAAAAACACATATAGAAAGAATTATAGTAGAAAGAGTGAACTATATATCTGGGTCAAAATCTTTCTGGTATTGTAATAGTAAATATTTCCGAATCTTCCGCTGCAAGCCTTAAAAGTTATGGTACTCTTGAACTTCTAAAGGAAGCAACCCTATGCTCTTAATGTTGTCTTTTCATCTATCAAAACAAGTTATAATTAGTTAGCGATATTTATATTTAGAAAAATAAAATTAGTATATCTTTTAATTTGTATTGAGACTTATATTTAAGAATAAACTTTTTTTTTTCACTAAAAGAACGAATAATTAGAGATACAGCTAGTAATTTTCAATCGTAATATTGGTAGTTCAAACTCATCCATATACTTTACTGAGCATTGAAGTTAGTCATGCACATGGGGTACATAAATTTGTAGGTAACAATATTTGGAATCACAGGCGAACTCATGTGTAATGACACTTGTTCTTCTTCATGAAATGACACATAAAAGTTTCCTCATCACATGAGTAATGCGCATCTTCAACAACCAAAACAAAAGTCTAAATTACATGTCTTTTAAATCACCTTTTCTGATCTAAAAATGAAAGCAAACATAGAAAATATTTGAAAACTTATCCAACCATAAATAGTAATATTGCTCCCAAGGCCATGAGAAACCCGACGAGATACGAAGCCTTATAATATGCTAAAGAGACAAAAGGTGAGAAAGAATGTATCTTTTGCTTGAGCTTATGTTTCACTCAGCACTGAACATTTTGCACTTTGCTTTTGTCATATATGTGTTGTTTCACTCAGTTTAAAGCTGCAACAATAAAATCACGAGAGTGAAGAAAGGAATAAAAATAAAGCAAGACACGATCTTGACCCTTTTCTTTATTTTGGAAAATCTGATATTCATTACTTATTAAGATTAAATTATTTTTATCTAAGATGTGATCAATTGCAACACAAGAAACACATGTTTTCACTATCACACGCACTTTTTCTGATATTCAATACTTATTAAGATTAAAATATGTTTACAGATCAATTGCAACACAAGAAATACATGTTTTCACTATCACACGCACTATAAATTTTAGAGAAATGATATTTGTATAATTATTTTGTGATAATTTTTTAACAACTTTCTCTTTCGTTCGTACTTACATTATGTTCTTATTCTCTTTATTGTTTTTGACCAACGAAAAAAAAGAAAAATGAAGTTGTTTCAAATGGTTGTTCAAACATCACCGCTTTAAATTATAAAGTATAAAACTATATTTTGTTTGTTGTGTCCATTGTCTACTAAATCCTGTACATGTTTTTTTTATATAAAAAAAATAAATCATAAAAGTTGTCTGATAACTAAAAAAATTATGAGGAAATTGCACTCCTTCTTTTTGAAAGATATCTAAATTACAAAACTCACCTCTTCTTTTATTCAAAACATATTAAAAACATATCATTCTTCATCCTTCAGAGAAATTTAAATTACATTTTCCTTATCTTTTATGTTAAAATCTAAACTTTCCTCCTTTAATAATTTTTTTATTTTTAATAACTATCAAAAAAAAATCTAACGAACTCCGAAGAAAAATAGTATTGCGGTCTATTTTAATATAATCAAAATTCGAATGCATATTTTTCGCCATTTTTGATTCACAATTTCATTAACATATAATTTTAAACCCTATTATAAAATATGAAACAACACAAAAATAAAATTAAAATATGTGAAAAATTGGTGAAGTCGATAAAGTATGGTTATTTAAAAGTGAGTAATTTATACTCTAAATTATACAATTAATAACAAAATATTTAAATTTGATTATCAATTTTTTTTTGGGTAAATGGTGGTTCAAAGTTAATATATATCATAACAATATGTATTTATGTTAAAGTATATGTCCCATAAGTACTAGCTCAACTGGCAAAAATGCCAAAATTATTAGGCCAAACGTCATGACCAGGGTTCGAACCTTGGTGCCTCCACTTTGTGTGTGTGAGTTTATGATGGTTTTGTCATCTCATCTATCTATAAAAAAAAGTATATTAAAGTGTAGTGTATATTTAATTATCAAAGGGAGGAGATTGTAATTCATACATCTCATAAGAAAAGGGATTATAAATTTGACTTTTTAGGAGAGGGGAATGAATAGATAAATAGGTAGAGAGAAACTGATAAAAGAGTAAAAGATAAGTTTATCCTTTGTAATTAAAATTTAAAAATCATTTTTTTTCCTAATACAGGAAGTGTTTCCACATATCTTCTTCAAAGATACTCCACTAACCTACGTATTATATATTAAACTGATAAGAACATATATCACATTTTCTCTAAAAACAAACATATATCACATTTGATTTTACCCAAAAGCTGAGAAATGTACCCGCAATACTAGCAACGTTCACTTTTCAACATCCTCTCTAGCATTCACTCTTTATTTGGTTGAAATCAAGGTATGTCCTACCACTTAGTGTGAGTTCAATTTTCAAAGTGTAAACCCACAATGATTTAAACTAACAAAAATGTTCAAAAAGAGTGTTGTTAGCATTACTCATGTTTGTATACTAAATGGATTTTAGGAACACAAATATTAGTAGGCTGCATAATTTTTTAATAAATGTGAAAATTGAAAAATGTGCTCAGAAAAGCAAATGAGGTTCTTTTTTTTTTTTAAAAAAAAAACTAAAACGTAGGAGGTAGTACTTATTTTTTGCACAGTACACATAACTTTTTTGTTTTTGATACACAGTACACATAACTTTAATATGAAGAAAAGTGTGAGCAACATCACTCTAATTAACACTCCATTTCAAGTTTCTATTATCGAAAGAAATTCATGTCAACTCAACAATTTACGTTAGATATTTTGAAAATTGTAAAATCTATATGAATTTTACTCGGTAAAAAAATAAAGTTTAGTTGCATTTTTCTCCCTCTATTTTTCTTTCATGCTCATAAAAAATATTTTTTCTTTTCTTCTTAAAATTTAACATTTTGATCCTTCAAATATCACATTTGTTGCAGTTATGGTCAAATTCATAAATTTAGCTACTAAAATGGATATTTTTAACCTTTAAAATGATATATTTTTTTAGCCCAAAATGTAGTATTTTCTCTTTATATTCAAAGTTGGGAAAATAAATCATCATTTCTTATCCAATATTGTTACTTTTTTTGGATAAAAACTGTAACAAATGTAATGTTTGAAGTTATAAAAGTTTAATTTTAAAAAGAGAGACTATTTTCACGAGTGATAAAAAAAAATTTTGGTGGTGTTAGGGGTTCGAATCCCGAACCTTGCATATATTTTGCATTGTCCTTACCAACTAAGTTAAGTTCATGGCGACACGAGCGATAAAATTTGATACTACATAAAATGGAATTAAGACGAAAAAAAAATACAATTATAGGGTTTCAATGAGTGTTCTGTGTTATTAATACTCCTAATGTTAGCACTACCAAAAAATAATTACTCCTAATGTTATTTAAAAATAGGAAAATTCTATGGTGAAGTCGTGAAAATGACTTTTCTGATGAAGTTAATACTATAACATCAAAAGTTCAGTCCCCATAGTATCATCAATTCATCATATTAACAAGACTACACTTAATCTAATTTTATCCTACCTTGTTTTAAGTGTAACACCCCACAAAGTGTAGCACTTAAGACTATCACATAATATCATCAAATCTGTTTGCATGTTAAAGATGCCAACGATAAAATAGTACATGTAAGTTCAAGATGTTGCAAGCATTACTAGATGAATTACTATTGATCATTAATCAGTAATCAACAATTTAAAAATGAAATCAAACATTAAAATTAAAATTAACTTTTTCAAAAAAGTCAGTTTCCTGACTGCACCGTAGAAACTCCATTAAAAATATATATAAAATACTCATAATTGGATGAGGGTATCAATTTTCTTTACCGGAAGTATCGGATTCATAGCTTCTCTTTCTTTATATAAAGGAATTAGGTATGCTCAGTTACAGCAGCATTACTCATCTCTCATTGATCCTTATTCTTATTTTCATTTTAAGTTTCAACTTTCCGAAATGAATCCTAATTCTATGATTCATCCTCAAGATGATTCCGAAATGAATCCTAATGCTATGATTCAGCCTCAAGATGATTCCGAAATGAATCCTAACTCTATGATTCAGTTTGAAGATGAAGATGAACCTTATAACTTTCAAGATGGTACGTCTAAACTCTCCTTATATTTATCAGGCTCTTTAAGTTGACGTTCAATATTTCTGACATTTTTTCCTCCAATTGTTTAATGTGACATTAAATATTGTATGTCTTACTATTTTATTTTGTGACAAAATATGTAGCTGCCGAGTTACGCCAGTTTGTAATGGAAGACAAATGGGAAGAAGTTATACAAAAATACGAAGAAGATGTATATTTTCACAAGATAAGAATAAAGGGAAGAGGAACAGCATTACATGTGGCAGTAAGCAATGCCAACGAAGACAGTGTAAAACGTCTTGTAGATGCAATAGTAAAGCATAATGATCAAAGTGGTTTAAAAATAAAGACTGAAAGAGGTGATACTCCTCTTCACCTTGCAGCATATAGAGGATTCAAAAGTATGTGTGAATGTATCATTGGAAAAAATGGTGAAAGGAAGGATTTGATTAGAGTCCCAAATGCAAAGGGAGAATCACCACTTTTTTGTGCTGTGCTTGCACGCCATAAAAGGACCTTTCTTTACCTACATAATTTTTTTCCATATGATATCACTATTGCTATCAATAACGAGGGTGATACCATTCTTCACGTAGCCATTCATAGAGAAATGTTCGGTTAGTTCTTTATTATCTCTTATTTTATTTATTCTTTTCTTCTTACTTTTCTTTTTACCAAAACTTTATATCTTGTTAATAATCTTGTTAATAATCTATGTGTCTTGTGCAACAGGTATGGCAAATATAATAATGTATTTGTATCAAATTTTTCGCTCTATGGAGGACGAACATGGAGTGTCTCCTCTTGAAATTCTTGCTACTAGGACATCAGCTTTCGAGAGTAGTAAAATTCAGCTACCATGGTGGAAGAAAATTCTTTACAACTGTAAGTGACACACACACATATATGGTATTTTTTATGCATATATATGGTATAAAAACAAATATATTTTAAAACAAAATTAAATTAAAAAAAAAAAAAGGAACCCTTTAAACGTTGTCTTTTTGTTTTTTCAACCTCCAAATAAGCCTATAATAACTCCATAAACTAGAGATCATGTATTAGTTTCCTCGGTAAGTACCGATTGAGAGGTGATTAAACTACATAGTTGAGAGACAATTAAAAGTATATTTTTTCATTAGATACGAAGTAGATTGGAATTTGCGGTTCTTAAATTTTAGTTTTTGGTGTGAAGATTAGAATAAGCATGGAAGAAATCACCTTACATGGTTCTTAAATTTCAAACCAGTGGATATCAAAAAGTGATTGAAAAAGGTGATCATCTTACTTCTTTCTTTTCTCCATTGGTTGTTAAAGGTTAAGTTGGATTAATTCGAGATGTTATAGCTAAGTAAGATTAAGGGGATTTGGTGACACAAGTTTGTATCTACGGGTCTCTCAACACTATTAGGAAAAGCAAAATTAGAGAGGGAAATTAACGACAGAAAAAAATAAAATTTCTTATAAATTTTTTGGTCACAAAATTTAGTGACGGAATTAGAGAGAATTAATGTTTTGCCTCACTATAAATTTCTCTTACTAATTTTTGTTTTTTTTGGGTAGTGCAAATACATTATATTGGTTGCACCTTGCTTATTGTAGTAGTTAGGGCTGATAATTTGTTGGTTATGAAGGTTGTTTTCATGTGGTTTGAGTTCATGTCAATGTTGAGAGTTGATTTTGTTAAAATAATTTCGTAGGGTTGAATGTGAGAAATTCATTTATCTGTATGACCAATGATTTTCTTAATCAAAATAGTGTTGTTGACTTTTAAGAATCAAAAGGTCTTTTGAGAGAAACTCTTGTGTGGGTCACAAGAATTTAGACACAAGATTTGGAAAAACATACAATTGAAAAATATAGAAAGAAAAAAGAATTAAATAATGTATATTTTTCAACTAATTAAATGATAAGTGTATTTGATGTGTATGTCCAAAATTTTGTGACCATTCAAGCATTTTCTTGTTTCTTTTGTGCAAATTGAGAAATGTGTCTACCTATTAGTTGATGTTGGATGTGGAACGAAGGTGGTTAAGGATATCTCAAATTAGATATGTTAGTTAAGTTAAAAATTATATTTATAAGTGCTAATAATTTCATATTAGATGAGAGAAGAGTTGAACATGGGTTTATAAGTGGATATAGTTTTCACATTAAAAGTTTACTTGAGTATTTTAAGAAAAGGTTAACCCCAACTCAAATTCTAAGATTTATTAGAGTCTATCTAAGATTTTTTGAGTCACTTCTATCCGGTTTCACTCTTGAGCCACTAAAGTCACACTATGGATGTCTAATCATAGATGTGAGAGATGTGTGTTAAGATTTCCACAATAAAATAGACATGACTTCCTGTTAAAAAATAAATAAATAATATGACTTACAGTATTTTATAAGTGGGAATTTTGTAAGTTAAATTTTACCCAACCTAAATTTTAGGATTGAAGTTGAGGAATAAAAAATATTTTCTACATTTTATCCCCCCTTACACAAAATGTCACTAGTATGGTAATGCGATCGTTGTCAGGGGCGGAGCCATTCATGGATTGAGGTGGGCCACGATCCACCCGAAAAAATTAAAAAATTAACAACCATAGGTTTATTTTGCAAGATTTTAAACGAATTCGCTACGATTTTAGTGTTCGTCAAATCTAAATCCACACGAATTGATTTAGTGGCCCACCTGAAAAATTAAAAATCATAGGTCTATTTTGCGTGGTTTTAAACAATTTTTCAATAGTTTAGATTTTCAGCGGTTTCAAAAGTGACACATGTGATTTTTTTAATGCTTATACTTGGCTGGTTAGCGGAGCTAGAGGTTTACAGACCTTCTAATTTTTGAGGGTTTCAAATCTCTTTTGTACTGTCTTGTCAGCTGAAAATTCCTCGAATTAAAGGTTGTTTTATATAAATAAAAAAGATTCATAATTGATAGCATTAGTAAACTATGAAATTTATTTTCTTAAAGCATCCATTTGAGCTTTTTAGTCAAACTTTATAATTTTAACTTTATGTTTAATGCTTATTACCACTTTAATTGTTTATAGTTTATTTTAGCGGCTCACCCAAGTTATTTTTTTCTATCTCCGCCAGTGATTGTTGTCAACCTAGATGTTAGACAATATGATTAATTTTCCTTATTTACAATTGAAGACTTATTATTTAAGTGTGTCCTTGGATGTATTGAGTGGAACCTTAGTATTTGACTCCCTTATGTTTGTTACTTATATTATTCGTGGGTCGCGGGGTAAAGGGAGAAATGAAATATTTGGTTAATCTAAGAATCATCTAGAAATTTGTTCTCATGGATTTTTCGGTTCATCTAGGAATCATGGAATGCGCGTTATCTTTTTAAGGTTGGTGGCAAAGTTATTCTTTATGATATTACATTATAGTGTTATCTTAAAAATGATTCTAAGCAAAGGTTAAAGATTGACGATGTTTCTTTTATTGAAAATGCTAACATGTGACATTAAAGTATAAGTCAGTAAATTAAATATAAAATTCAAATTTTAAAAATTGTATGTTCATTATCTTGAAAGTTTGAAAAATTCTATTCTTAATGCAAATCCTTTTTTTTTTCTTTTTTCTTTTTAACTCCTTTAACTTGTGTTCAAATGACACAAGTTAGAATGACTCTTACTTTATTAATAGTAATGTGTTGATTTCTTGTATCCTCTATTTAGGTATGAGCTTCACATATGGTTGTACACGATGTATTTTTGCTTAAACTTTTTAATTTCTTCTAACTATATGTTATTTTGTAAAAGAGTTGAAGTACCTTTATTCTCTTAATTATTTATATATTATCTGACTAATAAAACTAAAATGGTGGTTTGTTAATTATTATATATTAACCTATATATATAGGTTAATATTTTTCCTCATTTTAATTTCCATAAACCTTCATGTATTGCCACTAGCTAGCTACATGTATTAATAACTAGTCCAATCATAAGAAGTGATGACAAAGTAGCAAACTAATAAATAATAGTATACTATCAACCACAGCTATTTCAAATTTCAATACCAAATTCCTATAAAAAAGAACAAGACTCAGGTAATACAAGTGCTTTATAATTCAAATCTAGGTTGAAAGTTGGTGTAAAATATTAGAACTATTTTGCGTCACCCCTCCTACTTTGAAATAGCCTCAGACGGTTTACATTTAGGAAAGCCACATGTAATTCATCTTCTATTCTCTCGCATTTTTTTCTTCATTCAAATCTCATATGTTTTTTTTTGTTGGTAAAAATTCAAATCTCATATGTTAATACTACATAATATGAATTGTTTGTTGTTCAAAAGAAAAGTTAATAAAGAGGAATAATTAAAAGATAAATCTTGTCAAATTCATGTATTTTGAAAGTCTAAAGGAATTTTACTTGCATTGTTTTAGTTTTATGCCGAAAGTCATCAAAATAAAGGTCTAATGTTCTTTATAAAATTTTGTTGTTAAAGGTGTTTCTGTCAAAGTCTCAGATCCAAAAACTAGAATTAAATTGTATGGCGTTAAAGACATTGCAGACCAAGGTATGTTTTCAATGAATTGACTCTTATGATACATAGCCATGGTCATTATGTAATAATGTTTGGTAATTTGTCAACTATATTAATAGTTCTCGTATTTTTCCCATAAATTAATTGGTTTTTTCTAAAAGGTCAAAAATTGAAAAAGATACAATAGTCAAAGAAAAGCTAAGATTAAAAAGATACAATAATCAAATATTACAAAAAAGGCACCAAAGCAACAACACTAATAATCCAAAATGAAAATCGATACTACCTTTGTCCCTATATATAAATTGCTTTTGAGAACAAAATTTGTCTCTTTTTATAAGATTTCTTTGATATTTTCAAGTACATTAATTAATTCTTTAACAATACATCCGTATTTATTTTATATATTTTTCTTCAATCAGCATTAAATACCATGTTGAAAACATACTCTCTCTTAAAAGATAAAATTGTAAAAACAACAACAATTCCAAACAAATTTATTACTTATAAACATTTGAGTGGTTCAATACCACATAAATATAATCATAAGAAAAACCATTAATTTTAGACTTAAATCCATGACAATACCAATATGTGCAACCATGTCAAAGGGTGAACATGATAGATGTTCCTTATAATCGAAAACCACGTGGTTATGATGCTTCTAAACTGACCACGTGGATACTAACCAAATTGAATGAAGACATTCATTTAATTGTTTACCATAAGATACCAAACCTATACATTTGACAACATTACATGAGTTATCGTCTATCAACATACAAGTTGATACCTAACCAAATAGAACATCCTACCATAGTTAGCCCGTAATAGGATAATGGGAAAACAAATGTTTGGATGTTTTTTTCAAATTACATCATTTCACACACATATGAGATGCTGGATTTTGTACCCATCGGTGGATCAAATTAATTTGAGTTGTAACGCGATTATTTAGTAATCTCCATGTATACAACAAAATCTTCTGGTATGATAATTTAGTGGTAAGAGTTGACTAATCTCATAACCTGGATATGGATTTAGTTGTAAATTATTATTATTATCATTATTATTATTATTATCATCATCATTTTAATTAATATTTATTTCTCTCCTTATTTTTAAACAAATTAGCATATGATAATTTTAGTGATGATATTTCGATGTGGTTGACTATAGTACTAACCTATCAATATATACTGCAGAAAAAGGTGATCAAAGAATACCATTATACAATGTTGCTGAATTAGAAAAGGCAGGCAAAGTACGACATACTCTTGCTCGATTAGATTTTACTGCTAAGATTTTATGTCACTGCATTCAAATGTTTGTATTCACCATATGGCATACCCTGTTTTCATCACCAAGAAAAAGATGGTCTACTCAGTCACTGTGGGGTATGTATACTGAACAACTCAATGGTTAATTTTACATGATTTATTTGTGGCCTACCACTGTGTTACTCAAGGGAGATCATCATACACAATTAAATCAATAAGTCTCAATAGATCAAGTGATATATATATGTATATATATATATATATATATATATATATATATATATATATATGATGTGATCTATTAATTTAATGGTGCAAAATAAGCTAATTAATGATACAACATTATTCTACTTTTTGTTGTTGTTATCATGTTGTCTATTGTTTAAAATTTGTTGTTGTTGTCATGCAATCAATTGGTTTAAAATTTAGCCTTTAAAGTAAATAAATGAGAAATTTCGAGTTCAAACCTCAACTTCTATATACTACATCATTCTTGTCAATTGAGCTATACTTATGGTACGACATTATATTTTTCACCATTGCTCTTTTGCTTTGTGAACACTCTTAATTAATTTTGCTGAACTTAATTAATTTTGCAAACTTAGGGGCAATAAAGAGGGTTAAGAAGAAGCACATATGCGGTAGCCAGCTCTTGGAAGCATTTATGAAAGATCCTTATGAGTCATACATGTGTGGTGGGGCTGATCCCTTTGATTACGGAGAACATGATGAAGAAATAAAAGAGAAAGATGATAGTTTTGAAAGAGTCGTGCGCGAACGGAAAGGTAGTAAGAACAAAAAAAAATCGGTAAAAAAAATGAGTGAATAACTATGTCGGTTCTTAATTGCATGTTAGACTACTTCACGCATGTCAATACACAATTATGATTATTAATATATTTAATTATCTGTAACTAAAATTTATAATAATTAATATTTTGAAAATATTCATTAAGGCAAATCGAACATTTTATATACTAGTAACTGTATCCTTCATCTTTAAAAAAAAGTTACTAATAATTATCCTTATATATTAGTAAAATTATATGGTCAAAATAGATTACGTAAATAGATATTATTAAAACTATATGGTCAAAATAGATTACGTAAATAGATATTATTAAAACAATATGGTCAAAATAGATTACCTAAATAGTATAGATAGTCAAACTGCTACATATAGTATAGAGATGACAAAATGAGTTGGACCCGTCAAGTTGGACTCGTTTACCTATATTTTTTTAGTGGGGTGGGTTGAAATTTTGAACCCGTCGCTGATAGGGTGTCCGCTCCGCCTAACCCTCTAAAAAGTAGGGCAGTGACGGGGCGGGCGGATTGACTCGTTAGGTATATATTAAAAACAAATTCACTTTTACAATTTTCTATTTTTCTCCTCCGTATAGTGGTGGGGTGGGGGGCACATTCAATTAATTTTATCACTTTTTATGATTTTAACCTCATATTTTTAACACTTAGTCAATTAATAACTCATGAACTTTTTATTTTGAATGTTTTATTTACTCTATATTTTTAGACGATGTAATTTATATGTTTGAATGATTAATTTCATATTTTTTTAGTGGGGTCATTAGTTATATATTTATACTTCTTTAAATTGTCTTTAAATTTATATATTCTTACATGTTTATGTGAAGTTTTTAATTAATATTTTTTTTAAAAAAAATACACCGTCGGGTAAACCCGCCAATTTGTCGGTCCGCCATAAAACGGGACGAGTTGAGATTTCCAACCCTACATCTCTAGATGACCCGGCCCACTATGCGCCCTATCTAGACCGGACGGAACGGATTGACCCTTTTTGCCATCCCTAAAATTAGTATCCTTAAAAAAGAAATGAACGGAAAGAGTAAACTAATTTTACAAACGAGTGTCTTAAATACACACATTAAATAAATAAACGTAGTAATATTCTCTTGAAAAAATTTTATTCAACTTTTTTAATGTTTAAAAGTTCTTATTTCCAATAAAAAAAACTTCTATTTTTAATTTCCTTAGCTATGACACTTTTTTTTAGAGGCTGAACTATGACACTTGTTAATTAGCAATTTAGCATTGATATTTTTTTTATATCTTTGTGTATTTATAATTTATCTTTAATTTGTGTGAAGTAACATAATTTGTTTCGAAAAAAAATAGCATAACAATCATAGTTGTGTATTGCAGAGGATTTGAAAAAGAATTCAAAACAAGAGAGAGAAGGAAATCAAAAAAAGGAAGATTCGGCAAAAAATGTTGAAAAAGATACGACATTTTTAGCAGTAGCAAAAAGTGGCGTAGTTGAAATTATGGAAGAGCTTAATTCAAAAGTAAAGGCATCTGACAAGAAAGGCTTATTACTTGTAGCAATGAAGGAATTAACAGCAAAGAAAAGTGGCACAAATGATACAGCATATTTGCGTGCAGCAAAACATGGCATAACCGAAATCATGTGTGTGCTTGAATCTAAACTAAAAAGTGTCATCCATGAAACTAACTCTAACAATGAAAATGCATTACTTATAGCAGTGAAGTATAGACAACCGCAAGTTGTTGAGGGGTTGTGGAAGAGGCTTTCTATGGAAACCTTTCATAGCATAAATCAACAAGTTGATATCAACGAAAACACCATTTTACACTTAGCAGCATTTATAGCAACACACAACGAAAACACTGCTTGGAGGATATCTGGTGCGGCCATGCAAATGATGTGGGACATCAAGTGGTACAAGGTACGTACGAACATGTCACATACATCTTATGCATGTATATGAAAAGAGATCATATGATATTTTTAAGACAAAACTTTATCAAGTATCTTATATATCTTATAACTTAATGTATCATTTTAACATAGGGTTGTGTATCAAAAGAAAGACCATAAAATTAAGCTCTGATTAAAAGTGGTTGTAAAATAGGTTTCAATACACTTTGTTCAAATCTCCTTCCATTTAGTTTTTTCCATTCCCAAAAAACATTTTTATTTTTTATTAAGAACTTAATTTATATTGTGTTTGACCTACTTCTTAAAAAAATCTAGAGAAATAGAAAAAAAGTCGGACCAGTTTTAGTTAGTTTATTTATTATTGTTCCAAGTTTGTGTAGTTGGTTATTAAATCGTGTATTTACTGTCCTCGTGAGCTTAGCTCAGTTGGTATACAAGGTCCGAGGTTCAAATCTCAGCCACCACAAAAAAAAATCGTAAATTTACTATAAAAATATTTCATCACTCAAAACCAAAACTAGAGCCTCTTTAACAAAAATGAATTCACAATCTCAAATAAAAAGGAAAAAAGATTTAAATGGCCGGACTTGATTGTAGTTAATTTGTACCAATGTCGTAAACAATTTTTTTTAACATAAACGACTAATTTGACATTCAAAATGACTAATACGATACGAAAAAAAAACAAATGACTTTTTTTTTTTGACAGGGACTTGTTTAAAACTATGAATTAAGTTAAAGAATCTATGGTACAATTTTTTTTTTTATATTTTACCGTCAATAATAATTGGAGATTTTTTTTTTTTTTTAAGGAATTGGAGAGTATCTATTAATTAATGTGGCAACCCCTCTTTCAAACGATCTATCTTTATTCATTAT
>Ga0228710_1009003_pt1 | contig 14071 bp, 5 predicted proteins | sample MedpolnodulmetaG_FD_177995 | JGI IMG/M metagenome (GOLD analysis project Ga0228710, IMG submission 177995) | Root nodule microbial communities from Medicago polymorpha collected in Santa Monica, California, United States - pink nodules | ecosystem: Host-associated > Plants > Roots > Nodule...
ATTTGATCTTACAACAAATAAGTTAAGCACTGTGGCGGATATTTATGATCGAGGGTGGGAGGACGGTGGGGAGGTGTGGCGTTGGAGGAGACGTTTATGGGTGTGGGAGGAGGAGTTGGTAAAGGAGTGTAGGATATTATTGACTAATGTTGCATTGCAGACAAATGTTTCTGACAGGTGGCAATGAGATCTGGACAAAGACGATGGTTACAAGGTTCGAGACGCGTGCCAAGCGCTGACACACAGGGCAGCCCCCATTCTCGATGCGACAGCGAATCTTGTCTGGCATCCGCAGGGCCCTCAAAAAGTTTCCATTGTTGCGTGGCGGCTGCTGAAAGATAGGTTACCAACTAAAATCAATCTGCAACGGCGCGGGATTGCTCAGGTCACAGATACTATGTGCGTTTCGGGGTGTGGTAAAGAGGAGTCTGCACCACATTTGTTCCTACATTGTCGTGTCTTTGGCTCTATCTGGCAGCATATTCGATCTTGGATTGGCGTAACTGGTGTTGATACAGACAATGTCAGCGATCATTTTCACCAATTCATCCATTATTCAGGTCATTTAAAGGCTCGTCGTTCTTTCCTACAATTATTATGGCTTTTGTGAGTTTGGCTGGTGTGGAATGAACGAAACAACAGGTTGTTCAAAAATACTGAAACATCCATTGAGCAGTTATTAGATAAAGTAAAATTTCACTCGTTGTGGTGGCTTAAGGCCAATAATACCACTTTTGTGTACGGATCGCAAAGTTGGTGGTCGAACCCTTTTTACTGTCTGGGTATCGATTGACCTTTATTTGTAATTATACGCTTTGACAATTTGTTTGCCGGGTTGGCGTCTCTAGTACACCTTGTACCGAGGATCGTCCTTCGCCGTTGTTAATATATTTCATTTTGATTTCTTCAAAAAAAATTATAAAAAAAAACACATTAATGAATTATGCATACATCATGCAAATGTCATCCTATAAGGGATATAGTTGCAATTAAAAATTCTTGAAAGGGTATTAAAGTAAATTAATAAATAACGAGATTCGAACTGGAAAGCGAAGAAGAAGAAGAAACAAATAAACAAAGGAGACGGAAGAAAGGAAGAAAGCGCTTCGACTCAAACGCGCTTTTTCTCTCTCTTCTTCTTCCTCTCTCTCTCTCTAACCCAAGTCATGAGCCTCTTTGGTATTGGCAGGTTAGTATCAATCAAAAGCTTCAATTTTTACTTTCATTTTTCAATTTTCAACTTCTTACCCTTCAATTTAAGATTCTTATTCTTATTCAGTTATTCACACTTATTCTATGATCTGATCATAAATCTGTGCTAGTTTTTCAAAAATTTAAACTTTTTTTTTAATTCTGATTGTATTGGACTAGTGTGTATTCAATTTGACAAAAATCAAATTTGCATGAATAGTTTTATTTTTCTTCATATTTAAAAGTTAATTGTTTAGTTCATAGTGTTGTTATGCTTTGATTGATCCATTCTTAAATTGGGTTGATTTGAATTGGAGTGAAAATTGTTACTTTGCATACATGTTTAGGAGAAAAATTTGGATTTTTTTGCACCAAAATAAGCTATTAATCTGATCAAGCATCAATCAAGTGGATTTGGCTGCTTTAAAGTGATTAGTTAATAAAGTGATAAAATCAAGAGTTGATATTGTAACCATCTATATGATTTGTTATGCATGTGTATATATAAAATCAACCGTTGATTTGTTTATCTGCGGTTGATATTACTCACTTCACTCTAAGTGAATTGCTCACTTTCGAAGAGTCTCGTCACAATCAAGTTTATAGTGTTTGATTGTGTTGATGTGTTTTCTGAAAAACTATCTCGTGAGTAATGTATGGAAGACTTGTGATCAAGAGAATTATTCTTAAGATTGTGTTTTTAGACATTGCATTGTGAAAGTTTGACACTGTGTCTGTTTGTTAGACGATTTCAAACGGTTATGAAAAAGATACTGTTGCTAAGTTTTGATTTCTGTTTTACACTTTACGTGCAGTGCACACTTTCGTCGATTAATTAATTGTTTTGTCGCATCTCCAATTTTAGTGGTTTAAATTAAGATTAAATTTATAGGTTACATGTTCAATTGTTAAAAACTCTAATATTGGATAGTAATAGGCGCCACTGATGCACCAGCAGTGAACATTCTTTCTAATTATTATTGAAGTTTTGGGAAGAAAAAGTATAAGTTTTTTCGAAGAGCCTTGTTTGTCTAGTTTAAAATTTTCACTGTCCTAAAGATTCTGATATCCAATTAACCTATACGAGGAGTGCTACGACCACTCTCTTTCCAACACTCTCTTATTGAGTGAACTCATTGTGGGGCTCACACTTTGGAAATGGGTCCTACATAAAGTGGCGAGACCCACATGGATTTCACCCAACAAGAGAGTAAGTATTAGAGAGTGTTGGAAAGAGGGTGTTCTTTGCATTTCTCGATCTATAATACATTCAACCAAATGGGTATGGGGTTATATTTTGATTCCCTTTTCAGTGTTTCTTTGTCCCTAACCCCTTGTGGATGCAATAAATTTGTGATTTGCATAATTAATCAATTATTCAATGAAATTTCTGAAATATTGTTCCTCCCTTCAATGGCTCTTTTTGACTGACCAATGGGAACAAATTTCCTATGTGAGATGAATTTTGCACCTATTCTCATAATTATTGTGAAACAGATTTAAATGCTGAAGTTGTAAATATCAATTGATCACAATGTTGTTAATTGGCGGCAGTGTTGTTAAATGGCGGCGCTACTGTGCGGTTGCATATCGGAATTTGAATGAATTGTTATTGTTCTGTGATACGTCATTTAGTACAAAATAGTATAGTGTCTCCATAGCGCTGTTCTCATAGTGGAATTTGAGCATACAGCTATTTTCCACTATCCGCAGCTGACATCACTGAATGGCGGCTATAGCAGTGCTATATTGTAGCGGAATATGAACAAATCGCTATTGTTATGCGATATGCTATTTAGTACAAAATGTTGTCAAATAGCGGCGCTATCATACAATTGTGTAGCGGTATTTGATCAAACCACTATCTTCCGTGATCCACAATCGATAACACTGATAGAGCTCCTAGTCATTTCGTCTGATTGGTAGTCCATGCTTCTTCTATAGCATTTCAAATCCATCTAGACATTTTTATACTGGACAACGTCCTTTCCTTGCCTTCTTTATGGATGTCCAGTCGTGGTGACAGGGATTGTTGTGATCACCATTACCATATGCTCTTCACTTTTTATTAAAACATTTGATGCTTATCTAGGTAACTAATTCCACTTTCATGCATTTATTTATATAATTTGAATGTTGTATCAGCAGTAGAGAATAATCAGTATTGGTAATTTGGTATTAGTGAAACTTTGCATGATACTGGTACTTTTGTCACAGTGCAAAAGAATATGTTAAATATTTTTATTGATTCAGTTTATATTGATTATCTTCCACCCTACTTTTGTTTTTCGACCTAACAAAGTATTCTGCAACAGAAACCAGAGAACATTCCGCCCCAAAAAAAGCACTCCTTCTGGAAGCAAGGTTGGTGCCCTTTATTTCTAAGGGATATTTTGGCTTTAGATATTCAATTTAATATAATTTATTTGCTTTATTTTTGAGTATTTTAAGATTTTTCTTCATTTAGAGTGACGACCTTGACTTGAAAAGCAAGACCGGTATTAATGGGGAGGGGGAATGCGAAGAAGAAATTCAATGAATTCAACTAATGGTCCAAGTGTCTTGCCTTAAATACGGTTTTCAAAAGGCATTCTACTGCGACCAAAATAAATAAATAAAACAAAAAAATAAGTAAAAAAATTCTCTAAGCATTAAAGTACTTTTTTTTTCTCTTTAAAGTATTTACAAGCTGGAGGAAAGTTTCTGTACTAAAACATGCTTTATTGATCTTAAAAATACAATATAAAAGACTCAATAGAGGCTACTTTGAGTCACTGAAGGTGCCCGCAAATGGAGATGCTAATGATAGAATATGTATGTATTTTTCAAAGCAAAATTTCATCAACTGTGTTAATTTGAAGATATTCAGTTATAGTTTAAATATTATTTATGATGTATAGATACTCCAAAGTAGATTCCATATCTCTATTGGATATGCGTACATTACAGCATCAGCTGTCAAATTTTTGGTAGAAATTCAAAATGTTTGAATTTGGCCAGCTGGCTTTTTTTTCTTCCTATTTTTTTTTTTATTTATAAATTTCGATCTTCAGATGAGGGATGGTGGGGCATGGTGAGGGTGATTTCATGCAAGGAGTGTGGTTGTAACTTGGAGGAGGAGGAGATTCTACAGTGCAAGAGTATATGAGTGGGGAGGGGCAGATTAATGACAAAATTTTGTAAACATTGAATAGTGACCTTAGCAACAATTATGAGTTACACAACATATTTTTCACACATATAAATATAATTTAGGTTTTTTACTTAATATCATGCAAAAGCCGTATCCTTAATTTTTAGAAAATTGATGTACTGACGAATTGTATTGTATGATTCCAACTTTCAGAGAACAAGATTATCAAGTTCTCTTTACTGCAGTTTTAGTTTTAATTTTCTGCTGTTATATTTTAATTGCAGGGAGCTCAGCTCAGAAAACACATTGATGCGACATTAGGGAGTGGAAATCTGAGGGAAGCTGTAAAGCTACCTCCCGGGGAGGATTTGAATGAGTGGCTAGCTGTCAACAGTAAATATCAATCTCTCTCTGATGCACTGTGAAAAGCAGTGTATACTGTTGTTGATGTTTTCTTTTGCTTTTCATTCTATAGTTTCACCAATTATATATTCATACAATTCTTAAATAGACTAATCTGACTTGTTTTTTTTCCTGCCCACATTTCAGCTGTTGATTTTTTCAACCAGGTGAATCTGCTCTATGGCACCCTCACAGAGTTCTGTACTCCCGAGAATTGTCGCACAATGTCTGCAGGACCCAAGTATGCATAGCTAACTGATTGCTTCTGTTATTTGCCTTAAATTTCTTAAATGTTGTTAGATGATATGCTATCAAATATCAATTATCTTGGCTGTTGAGTAGAAAATTACTTAGATTGGATTGTGTATTAATATCTTGCAGTAACAAACAACTAAATGATCATAAAAAATAAGTGTAATATGGTGGATTGTTTGGTTAAAGTTTTTAGACCACTTTGCCATAAATTGTTGGCTCCTTGTATCTCGTCATAGAAGAAGATTGTTGGTTTCTGGTTATTTCTGCTTTTCGTAATTTGTTTATAACTTGGCACCTAGATCAATTAAAATTATCAACATTCAATCCTATCTTGATTATCTGTCACATTTTTTGTTTTGTACCTGTTTTAATTTAATGCCCTGTCTATTAATTAACACTATTTTTCGTGAAGGAAAAAAACTCATTTTGCTTAGAGATTTTGAAGTTACCATTTTTCAATAATGGAGTGCTCATTCTTTTGTTTTGTTTTGTGTTTCTCCAAAATCATTGTAGTTTTAAATTTCATGCCAGCTGTCCAGTTTCTAGAATCTAGACAGTATTTAGGAGTGATTATTATTTGGTAATAAGTGTGTTTATCGACTTAGAAGCGGCCTTTCAGAAAGTATTTCAAATTACTCCATTTTCAAAAAAAAATTCCTTATAATGAACAGCATTCCTTTAATGCCGATGATAATGATATTTCCAGTCACTGATTCATTCTAAATTCATCTGTATTCTGTTCTAAATTTTTACGGACTTGGCTCCTTTAAAGAAGGGATGCATTTTGAGGATGAAGTGAGTTACTGTTGATATTGTGATTCACAATTTGTGATAAGCTATGAAGTTGTTAAAATCTCACCCACTGATTTTTAAATAAACTGTTATAATTTCGCATTACTGAATCTTATCTGTATAGATTTGTAGTTCTTATCTTGTCTATTACTTGAAAACTTTAGGTATGAGTATAGATGGGCAGATGGTGTGCAAATTAAAAAACCTATTGAGGTTTCTGCTCCAAAGTATGTAGAATATCTTATGGACTGGATTGAATCACAGCTTGATGATGAATCCATATTCCCTCAGAAGCTTGGTAAATACTTCACATTTTCTTAAAGATAATTGGACTCTCTTACCATGATCATCATTTTCATTCTTGTTGTATGACCTGTGTAATCATGCAGGTTCTCCATTTCCTGCCAACTTTAAGGATGTTGTGAAGACAATATTTAAGCGGCTGTTCCGTGTATATGCTCATATATATCATTCTCACTTTCAGAAAATTGTGAGCCTCAAAGAAGAGGCCCATCTGAATACATGCTTCAAGCATTTTATACTCTTCACTTGTGTAAGTCTTACATTCTTTACTATGATTTATTTACTCTAGCATAAAAATTACACCGTCAGGGCATAAAAATTAATCTAAAAAACTATTGTTATTATTTCTGCAGGAGTTTGGGCTGATTGACAAAAAGGAACTGGCTCCACTTCAAGAGCTTATAGAAACCATAATATATTAAATGTTGAATTGGGAGCTTACTGTGAATTGTGAAATATCTTTATCCTAGGAAACATAACTAATGTTTTGCTCTAAAATCAGAGACTGCTTTTTAATATCTGATTTTAGTAATTTATATCTGTTGTGTTGAATAGTTTGGGAACAGGGTCTAAGTTACCCTTCATCACAGAAAGCTCGCATAAAGTCTCAAATACATGCAATGGGGTACCATAGATCCCAATGTTTTACTTTAATTTAATGTATTGGCTCGTTGTTTGCCAACTGAAAACCATACTTCATGTTTGATGTTTTAGTATGAATTTGGAAGGCTGTTTTTGGAATATTTTCATTGCCAATAATAAAGTGATAATCTTATAGATTTCTATGCTAGTTGCTAAGAACATTTTTAATTGGTTAAAGTTAGGGATGGCAAAACAGGGTTGGCTTGACTGATCAACTCATTTAACCTGTTATTTTTTGGCAAGAGCGAGTTGAAGTTTTGAACTCGTCATCAACACTAGTTGGCCTGCCCCACCCTATCCGCAGAGAAATGGGGGCAGTGTGACCGGTCGGGGCATTGTTTAGAAAACCTTTTTTTTTTTTTGAATAACTTACTTGGCCCTTTGTAGCCCAAAAAAAGTACCACTATGTTCTTTTAAAATCTTCATCAAATAAGTTTACATCATTTTTTGAACAAATAAATTACTCAATTTATTTTTAACATTTTGACGGGTAGCCTGCTAACCCACAGTAAAAAAATGGTGGGGAACCCTATAGCAATAACCCGTCCAACTCTGCTTAGGATGAATAGATGGTGCAATGAAACATGGCGGAGATCCCTCCAGTTTTTTAGAGTGTCTAACTATCCACCTTTAATTACACACTCTCTCTCCCTTTTTATATTATTACAAGCACATTTTCTCGTCTATTTAATGGAGGGATTAGATTACACATGAGAGAAAAAAACTGGAGACAATCTCCTCCCGCCCATCTCTAGTTAAAGTACTCTTTAGTCTTGAAAGTTGCACATAAACATGGTGTATATAGGGGTGTTCGTGTAAGGTCTGGTTCAATTAAGAGACATAAAATTATTTGGTCTAAAATTAAAAGTATTCGTGGTTTGGTTTAGTTTGGATGATTCTTTAGAAAATATGATCTGATATGATTTGGCGGGTTTAATTTGGACCAGTTTTGAGTTATCCAAACTGTAAGATCAGTTTTCGGTTATCTAAATTGCAAAAAAAGTTTTTGCTCTAGATGCCCCAAAAACATCAAAAAAATATTGATTTTTAACTTTTGTTTATTTGGATTGGATAACAGTCTTTTTGGATTGGTTTGGATCTAAACGCTCTTGCAAGGTACTCTCTAGTTTTAAATGCGCTATATGTATTTAATATCCAAATGTATTTTTATTTTTTTTTGTGGAAAAAAACTCATAGAACATATGCGAATTTGTTTTTTAGGGTAAAATATAAGATATATTGACAAAAACTATTCGCGTCACAAGATGTGGCAAGAAGGTTAGTGTCAAAGTAGTATGGAGGATTAGAGTTGTGAAAGATGAGAAATGTTAATATGATCTACATGATGAGAACCAATTGGAAGGGCATGAGTTTGGGGTGGGATGATTTTTTACAACATATTACTTGGAAGATTGGTTCAGGTAGAATGGCGGATTTTGGAATAGTTTGTGGTGTTTGCAACCTCATTCCCTTGGGATTTGGGAGTGTGCTCCTCCTCAAGGTCTCAGGTTCAATTCTCTCCGATGTCAATTGGGGTGGGTTAATTTAGCTTCTTCTAAAAAAAGAATTCAAATTTTTTCCGATTCTTTAGATTCAATTCAATTACTCTGCTTAAAGATGGTTGTAGCACTACGCATCCGTCCCATATGAATTACTATATAATAATACTTCGTGAGGTTGGACTCATTAGTTTTATGAAATCATATATTTATTTTAAAAAAAGGATAACTAAATAAGCAAGTACTACTCCAAGTCTCCAAGTGACTAAATTAGGTGTTTACTCTTTCTCAAAAGCTCTTGAACACTTGCAGTTGGAATAATTCTTTATAACTTTATTTGAATAGTATTTGTTACGCCTAGCATTCACAGAAAAGGTCTCCAAGGAAAAGCAATGAGTACAATTTTTCACTAGGATATAGAAGTTGCAAAATGAAACTTTAGATTCTTTAAGTAATTTTTTATTAAAAAAATTAGGTTCAAAATGAGTTGCTCAAAAAAAAAAAAAATGCTCAAGTAATTTTTGGTTGTGTATATATTGCAAATTCATAAATATAAAATCAAATCGGATGAAAAACTCCCCCCTTTATTTTTTATTTTTTAGGTGGTGTTTGAATAATGATACACTATTTACTTGAGTATAATTAAAAGATAGTAATGATTAATATATTATTTAAAAATGATAAATAAATGAATAAAATAAAATTTATTTATTTCAAAATGTGAATTAAAGAATAAACTTAGAGACTACTCATCATCATGACAATAAAATGAGCATGAACTGATCTTTATCTCCTGGTGCAGAAGTCCAATAATTTTGCTCAATACTTTGACAATAAAAAATGAAACCAGCGACACATAAATTGTTCAAATTCATTTATGTAATCAAAATATATGCCACATTAAAGAATAAGTTTCCTATTCCTTCTACACCACTTACTAAAAGTCACTGCACAACAAAAATGTATAATCTTCTTTTCACCTTTTAACTCCAATATACAGACATGTTCTATAAGAAACTAAGTGCCAACATACTCATGTGTAACTAAATAAATAAATAAAAAAAGAAAGAGAAAAACCAAAATAGCATACCCTACTTCAGTTTTGATCTAATCCATCCTGAATTGTATGTAAATCATTAACTTCAGAATTCGCATATCTTGAAGCTGCAAATACATAAGCCGCTACAGTTCCAACAAGAACCGCGAGGATGGCAACAAAGAGCTGAAAGTTAGCTAGCAACTCGCCGCGGATCTCACTGTCAACTGAATTACACATGATCTTGTTGTCCTTAATCTTGCAACCATCTGGTAACATAGGGCCATAAAGAACAAAAGCAGTTTGATAGAACCATATGCCTTGCAGTGCTAAAGCGATGCCGTTGCATAAATCGGCTGGAAAGTTGTTTGGAAGAAGGGCTCCAGCAATTGAAGATAAAATGCATAGTCCTATTTGGAAGACTAAGAGGGTGTGGTAATAGCCCTCGAGACCTTTATGTGATGTTGAATGAAAGGAGAATAGAAGATACTCGGCGGAAAATGCCATGGCAGCTAGGAAACATAGAATACCTTCTTGCAATGGAAGAAATCTATGCAAGAAAAAAAAACGGAGAGGAGTATGGTCAGCAAGACAAATTAAGATGCATGAAAGAGAAGTTGCAATTAAATTCAAGTTCTGTTCTTTAAAAGTTAATGCATATTCAAGCACAATTGAAAAAGGGAGAAGAAATCTGTGTGTGTGTATTTAGTTAAAGATGCAGGACTGTGACAAATGAAATACAACCTTGCAATGCATAAATTTGAAGATATTGAATAAAATGAGCATTATCAAATATTTGAGAATTGAATTCTGGAGTTAGTGTGAAGAATGTGTGCATCTCGCAAGAAATGCCTATTCATGAGACTAGCCTTGCCTTCTTATTCAGTTTATTTCTCAAAGCCATTAGCTTGAATTGTTTAGATTATTTTTTCTCTTATCTAAATTGTTTAGATTATTTTTTCTCTTATCTAAATTGTTTAGATTATTAGCCTCCTTGCACTATCCTTGTGCCACAAGCATCAAAGAATGCACCATTTACAGTCACACAGAAAGTTAAAAGTGAAACTTTTTTTATATTATAATAATACAGTAGAGAGTACTAGGCTTCTCAAGAACTAACATATCCAGTGGGCACGCAGAAGGAAACACGACCAATTAGCGAGAACACCAATTTAAATAACTTTCTTTAAAACAGCTTTTTTTGCAGGGGCAACCACAAAGACAGCTACGAAAGCATATATGATCATCAGATACATTGCAGAAGCCACAATATTAACCTTTACAGTTAAACTGCCTAATCATGGACTTATTGGAGTTTTGCTACATGATTTGTGGGTTTCTGCTGTTATCAATAGCATGACCGATCTATCTTACATATTCATTAACTGTTTTGATCAGAATTCAAAAAAATAAACTTCATTGTTTTCGACAATACAGCGTTTAAAATCCAATTGCATTTGAAAGTAACTATATACATAACAACATAACGACTACAAGAATAACAGTTAACCACTAAAGCTGCATTTTAACATTACTCTATCTTTTGTTTAATTTCCATAGTACATAGATGAAATGGATGCAGAGGGAAATTTTAACTCGTACTAGCAAAATAACTTATAGCATAGTGCATTATACTTTGTTTTATGATTATAAAAGTGAGTGAAAAAAATTAGGATGATTAATGTATTGATGTTCTAGATGGAGGATTCGTGCCTAAACCTGAGGTCCATCCATACTACAGAGGAGGTTCCACGTCAGAGTATTGTCAACCACACAATTCAGTTGCATAGTTTCCGGAAAGAAAAAAAAAGGATCTAGATTTTCCCTGAAAATCAGAACTATGCAACTGAATTGCGTGTCAAGGTAGCAAAAGGCGACATAAAGCCCTATCTAGAACAAGTCATTATTGTTCTACGATACACTATTTAATACAAAGTGTTGCCGAATAGTGGCTGGCTACACTGATGCTATAGCACTGTAGCACAGCGGAATATGAACAACGGTTATTTTCTACAATCCCCAATTGACAACACTGTCTAGAACACATCTTACTTGAGTATTGGAGCACCTATCTATGATTAATCATGAGAAAGACAGTCTTGCTTGATAAAGAAATTTAAACTATATCAGCATAATTTATTCTATTTACACAGGTAGTGAAAATTGATGAATGATTGAAAGCAACAAAAACACGATAAACAAGAGAGAACGAGAGAGGAACCAACCTGGTCTTTTCGCTAAGTAGAGCAACAACACCATAGATAAAGAACATAAGAAGCATCCCAGAGTGCTCAAAGTCATTCATATGAGAAGGGTTAAGGACACCACCAACAAATATCTTGAGGTGAGTTGAATACAAAAACTCAACGCACAAATCAATAAAAGCACCAATTGCAACAACATAGAGCTCCAAGTACTTTAGCCTCCCATCAAAACCCGGTACAGGATTCCATGCCCGAACACGAAACGTCTTTGGATTACGTACATATCTCACTATAGAAGCCCAAATATGCCACACCCCAACTACAAAAAACAACGTCCCCGGCAAAGCATGACCCTTGAAAGATCCCATTTTTCTGACTAATATTTACCACTCTCTTGTACTTAAATCAAACTTGCCCTTGAATGATTTCTTAGCTGTACAAATCAGATACACAATCTCCAAAAGATATCCTCTATATAAACCTATACCAATCAATTTCAAGCATCAAATAGCAGCCTTTTTTTGATAGAATCTTTGTATATAAGCCATAAACTTCAAAGTTCAAGGAACTAAAGTATGCTTTTTCTGAATCAGAACTATCTAATATGCAAGAAAACTACAATTTTTACTACTTTCTAATAAAACTCAAATTGTTAAAAGTCTTCCATTTTACAATTGAAACCAATAAAAGTCCTTGAATTTTCTTAAGAAACAAATAAAATCAAGAGTTGTTAATTAAGCAATCCTAATCAACTAATTAATCACTTGAAAAAGACAGCTTCCTAAAGTCAGTCAACTACTTTTTTCATTTTCCAAAGCAGAAGAAATATAAAAACTTCATCAAATTTCTCTTCATGTTGAAAATTAACCATGAAGAAAAGTCCAATTTCTATACAATGAAGAAAAAGTCCAAAAAACAAAAAAAAATCCAAACTTGGGGAAAAAACAAACAAAAAAATCAATGTGAAGAGGAAAATTATAGAAGCATGAAGATCCATTAAGAACTATGGAAATTGGGAAAATTTTGAATTATGAGAACCCAACAAGTTTAATCAATCTAGTACTAATAAGTGAATCATAAAGTAATTTTTTTTTAGAAAGATTGTGTGAGAAGGTAAAAAAAGTTAAGATTTTTATAAGGTTACAGAGAAGAATAATTAAGAACTTTTAGATATGAATAATGGGTTAGTAAAAGTGAAGAAAAGAAAAAAGAAAGAATGATGATGAAAATGAGAAGAGGGTTGCTTACGATAGTAGTGATTGGTTTTGAAAATGAAAAGCTTCGTTCTTCAAAATCACAACAATATCAATGAATGATTGTGAAGGTTTTTTTGGGTTTGTGGGATCTGAAACCTGAAAGTTTTTCTCTTATTTGGTTTAATTGTATGTGAAATGAAAAGGGAGGTAAAATATTAACAACTAGTGATTGAATTGCCCAAAAGGGTATATTAGTATAGGAAATTTCCTATGTCAATACGTTCTTTCCTCGCTGTTTTTGCATATGGGTACGTACCAATCTCAATATACTATATTTTTTTTTTAAAGGAATCTTAATATATAGATATTTTGTTAGATAGACAAAATAATAAAGTTATTGTAAGTCAGAGATTTTGAGGTTTAAAGCTTAATCATGATGAACGATCGATTAATATTATTAGAGTAACCGTATTAGTATCCTAAATCATTAGTATGCTTGCGAGTTTATTTTTAGAGGGTTTTGAAGATGATGGTTATGAAAGACTAGATCTATATTATGATATACATTTGATATTTTTTATAAAAAAATATATCATATTGTTCTTTCATCATTTAAAAATATCAAATATTCATTAAAAAACTTCCATCTAAAAATCATATGATTTGAAATGTGTTTTAAAAGTTGGTTACTTCCATAAAAGACAATTAATAAGAACTATTACTATCAACAAATAATTACATAGATTTGTAAGATTTTTTGTTTGTTAATTAAGGGATGTGGTCTCTTCACATGGAAAGAGATACAAAAGGATTATTTTATTGTTATTATTAAGGGAATGAGATAAGAAAAGAAAAAAAAATCAAAAGTGGGACCTGGAAACAAAAGAAAGGCAAGCCAATTTGGACTTTTTTATTTTGACTTGTTATTTAGCGTTGTGTTTTGGGGTGCTGTATTTTAACTGCCACGTAGTTTCGTGTATGCATTGCATGTTTCTAGTTTTTCAATTCTCACATGTGTCGTCGTGTGCTCAACTATAGTGAGCTCTCACCAGTCATGATTTGTGAGCTGTGACTAAAATAAAGAAAATTGCTCCTTCGTTTCTCCCTTAATTTAGCATGACTTAACTCTTATTTGGGTATTTTTTAATGTGAGTTGACTTACATTGACATTTTTAAAATTGATTTAACTGACTTAAAAAGTGATTGAACTGATCTTAAAAGTGTCAGTATGAATTAACTCACGCTAAAAAATGTTGGATGTGAATTAACTCACACTAGATTAAGGGAATGAATTGTTGGAACAAAGGGTGTTTCACAAGTCACCTATTGAGTTTTGACAATAACAAGGTATTAAAAATAATCAATTGGATATGCTAAACAATTTGTTCAAGTGTACAGGATCCATAATCAAAGTACTA
>Ga0228710_1009004_pt1 | contig 14070 bp, 5 predicted proteins | sample MedpolnodulmetaG_FD_177995 | JGI IMG/M metagenome (GOLD analysis project Ga0228710, IMG submission 177995) | Root nodule microbial communities from Medicago polymorpha collected in Santa Monica, California, United States - pink nodules | ecosystem: Host-associated > Plants > Roots > Nodule...
GGCTCACAACACTTATAAACTAACTCCCAAAGTTTCTATCCACTAACGGTTAAAAGTTATCGAATAATTACCGGTCTAAAACTAATTATCACTACCGAATAGTAACTTAGTAAAAATAATGGTTCTCACTTGAAACACTAAAAATAACTCTCACCATGAAATTATTAATTTACCCTTGCTCACAAAATGACCAAAATACCCGTGAGTCTAAAATGACTATAATACCCTTCTAACACCAAAATCCACTAATCCTAACCCAAAATACACACGGAGACAATTAATCACATATAAGCACATATAAACACACATAAATAAATAATAGATTAAATCTAGCGAAAATCGAGTTGTTACAGTTGACGTCCATATCCCTAACACTTTCCTTTTTTTTATAGAATCCACTAATAATTTTCACGAGTAAAGGTTTAACACAAGTTGTTTCACTTAACTAAAATATCTTGATGATACATTGTGTTAGACTCTTGATATTTTTGTAAATTATAAGTCTCATGTTCTATAAATATAAATCGTGTAGTATTTGAATGATACCTTGAATAGTAGATTGTCGTACGGCCCATTTTTTAAATTGGCTATGTAATATACGAGAGGTGTGAAAAATCACCATGTAAAGATACAAAACTTATATTCTACACTTGTAATTTGATATTCTTTCTATATTTGACTTCCTATTTTTCCCTAGTCCAAAAAAGAGACCTAGAGGTTGTATTGTTTCATGATTTTTTTTCTAGGCATGTTTAGATCGTTAAAATATGACTTTCCACGTAAAATTAAAAATTTCCAACAAAGGATAAGATTAATTATGAATTTTTAAAGTGCAAAAAACACATAAAACAAAACAACGAAAATCTCAACCTAGAAATCAAATTTTGAATTGATTTTTGCTAACACATGTATAAAAAAACATAGGAAGTATCTCCCAAATTTTCATAGCATTTTGAAGACGCCTTGATTTATTTTGATTTTTCAACCAAAACCTGCAAAATTGCAATTTTGTTCAGAGTAATCATATAATCGTGAGTTAAATTTATTTCCTCAACTTTATAGGCATGTTTAGAACATCATAAGAACATCCACCATGAAATTTTGGAGGTTTTAAACGAGGGACGAATTAATTAAGAATTGTTTAAGAAATTCATAATTGCGGGAAACGGAAATTCATAATTAATCTTTCCCTTGTCAAAAAGTTTTTATTTTATTTTATGGAAAACCTTATTTTAACGTCCTAATCATGTCTACAAAAACTTATGAAAAATTCAGCCTTTAGGCTACTTTTCCGGACTTTATGTCTACATGAAAAATTCTTTCAAAAAAAAAATGTTTGCATGAAAAATAGAAGGTGAAAATATGAAGAATATCAAATTACAAGGTAAATTATGTGTTATTTTTATGGGGTCATTTTTCAGACTTCGCGTTCGATGCAAGCTCGATTTTAACAATTAACCCTAAAATATAAAGACTCTCTTCTTCTCTATTCAATTTTCATTCATACGCTTCTAATATAATTATGTATTCTGCTTTATATCATAACAATATTCTATTAATAGAACATAAAGTTTAAATTGTTTCACTCTTAATGGTTGGTATGATCTGACACGTTTATGCTTTCTGGTATGATGGGGTGAACTGTGCCGGACTGACCTATCCCATCATGGTTCTTTAATATCAGCTTCTAAAAGGGATAATTTGATCTAAAAAAATCATGATATGAAATATTCTAAATTTTGGTCTTACGTTTATTTGAACAACTCAAAAATATGTATATAAAGTCTAAATCATACTAGCATATTCTTCCTCTATCCTAATTGATCACCCTTTTGACTATACTTAAGGCTTCCACTCAGTTAAGGAGTTAGGGTGAGAACATTGGTCATCAAACACCTCTAATATGATTCTAGGGACCTACATTCAATGATTTATCTATTATAATTTAGTCATTTAACCTTGGCAAACTCAACCTAAAAGAAAGTAGTTGTGTGGCTCCAATACTTGTATATTTTTGTCTATAAATTTATTTAGCATCCTTAACTATTTAGACTTAATTTAATAAATACCTGGGGTGGCTAGGTTAAATAATATATGAGTTCATTAACTTATTACTTTCTATATAATAGTGGAGAATTGGGTGTGTGGATTTTCTTGACTAGTCTGGTACATATAATGGAAAATTTTGTGAAACTTTTGATGGATTTTGTTTGGAAGAGCCAACTCAGAGTGTTTCAACTGTTTTTAGTTTAGAAGATTATTTAGGTGAGACAAAGCGATCTTGGAGTGAATCTGAACAAAATGTTACGGTTTCTAAGATAAGAAGATTTGTTGGGCGAGCTAGATGCAAGGGTAAAGTGGGGAGTTCTAGGGAAGAAGCAAGAACATATTAGCTAGAGGAGACACATTTCACCTAGCAAAGTAAGGCGGTGTTAGTGACATTTTGGATGAGCTAACTTTTATCTCTATCTGAAGAAACTTAGGATCACTAGACGAGTAGATTTTGCTATGCGAATATGCACTTTTATGACCTGTATATAAATAATATCAAAACACAAGTCAGAGAGATCTTACACTTCATAGACTAATTTTTAGAGACATAACATAGACGAGAACATATTTTCACCATTGGAGAGCATTGAAGGATTAGATTCAAGCTTTGGATGATTACTTAGACGTTTTTTAAAGGCAATACAAGTTGAGTAAAATTCAGCTCAAGTTCCAAGACAATTCAAAATGGAAGAACACTTGAAAAAGGACGAAAAACTACATAATTCTTCTCCTAGAGCCAGTGTGAAACCGGCATACTTATTATTGTACTAAGATAGCTCAAATCCTCTTATCAAGCATCCTGCTCTTTTGGTTATACCATTGTTGATGTTTAGGAAGTTTTCATTTCCTGTTTAACTTTATTTTTTAGTTTTCTTCTGGACTTGAACCCCTTCCTAATTAAAATAAAAAAATTAAACTAAGAGACAGAATTACAATTAAACTTTTAAGAAAATAATAAGATATAGTAGAGATATACATATTTAATTAATAAACTAATGGTAAAAATACATGCACAGTCCAGTAATATATTATGTAATAGATTGAAATCAATAAGTTTTAAACTACAAAAAATCAGTTCCATCAACCATCGTAAACAAATCTAACATACATATATTGAGAATTGCGATAACAATAGGATTGATACACAATGATTGTTCGCTTAAACTCATTTTTAATATTTATCGCTTCTCGTTTATTCATTTTTCTAGTTATTGTCCAAATTTAGCTTATTGTTAAATTTTCACAATCTATGCTAAGGGTTTAAAACTAACTTAGTTTATGTTATCTCTATTCTTAGTTTCCTTGTTAAACGAGTGAGGAAAAGTAGCAATGGAATTGGAGACACTTGGGAATTTTATTCAGTTGGGGATGCTTTTGAAAATGGAGCATCATTTATAGAAACAAAAGATGGATATGTGACAAAACCCAATTATAGCCCTGGACAGAAATTTGAAGATGCTAATGCTAAATCTGTGAGATCATTGACTAGATCATCGAGTGTGTTACAATGTAGTAAAACCTCAATATGTTGAGCTCAAATTCAAAGTTTGGTTGGCGGTCCAGGACCCTGAGTCAGGGGGTGCAAAATTTTTAACTTCAAGCGTAAAAATCAAAAAAATTCTTATGATTTAATAATTGTGCCAGCAATGTAACGTGATTTTACACATCTACACCTTTGGTCATTATTATAAGCAAAAATCAAAGTTTTAGATTCATTCATTAAATAATGTATACTGTTTATAATAAAGATCATATACATCATTGATTGAATGAATTTAAAATGGATGTATCTAATGATATTTTGTCACATTATTTAATGTGGTTAAAAACACATGAATTGTCATATTCATTTATTGATGTGAAAACATATATTAAAATTCATGTGTAAAATAACTTCACGATTAGTGCATTTTCTTATTACTACTAAATAAATTTACATTTTTGTTACTTTTACCCAATAAAAAATATGACAAAAATTAGAGAGTGGAAAGCTTTTTTGTTTGCATATTTATTTACAATTAATATCAAGTAAAAGTCTTAGGATATTAGTCATGTATCTCGTTTTTGATTTTTATGCAAATAAAAGTCTTCTACCAAATAGAATAACAAAATTAAAAATCCATCTATGAGAAAATTAACAACATTTACCATCATTAAAACGCCATTTGTATGATATCTACAAGCACTTCAAGTTAATATTAGACTTGTCAATTTGGATCAGTCTTAGATGAGGTGCAAAACATAAATATCAGGGTGTGCAAATAACAATAAAAGTAAAATTATTGGTGTAAATAACAAAAATTAAGGGTGTGCACGTGCACACCCAGATCCGCCTCTGGTTTGGTATTACTAGAGTGTATTTTGGAGGATAGTGGTGAGTGAGTGTGAGAAAAAAAAACATCTTCATTTATAGTTAGGCTCATGTAAAATACTAGTGATAATACTAGTAGTAAACTAGACGTGATAAACAACATTATTGGGTTGGATATCGTGATTTTAGAATTTAAAAGATGTGAACAATGATATTTAATTAGAATTGGGACCTCAGATGATTTTTCATTTATTTTTGGTATCATGATATATCATTTGTCGTCAATCATTCAATCTATTATGAAGATATACTATGTGAAATTGTTGTCGCAAACATTGTTTTGTTGAAAGAAATTTTTGTGTACAAAGTAATCACCAAGTGAAATCTTTAGCAAAATATTGATATTTGTCGTCTCAGATAGGATATTTTGTCTGAGGGAGAGATATAAATATACTTTGCACTCTTTTTTAATTTACATTGATTTTGTCTTATTGAGTTTTTTTAGTAAGATTATTGACGTGTCAGATCTTGTACAATAATGTACTATTTTTCCTTCTCTAGAATTTTCTTCTATTTTTTCCTCATGGTATAGTTTTAGTGTGTCATATCATTATTGGACATCCAATGGGGTGTGTTGTTAATATTTTGTAGGCATCCATATCCCTAATACTTTCCTTTTTGATAGAATCCACTTATGATTTTCACGAGTAAAGGTTTAACACAAGTTATTTCACTTAACTAATATATGTTGTGATACATTGTGTTAGACTGTTGATATATTTGTAAGTTATAAGTCCTGTGTTCTATAAATATGACTCATGTAGTATTGCATTTGTGAATGATACCTTGAATAGTAGATTGTCGTACGGCCCATTTTTTAAATTGGCTATGTAATATACGAGAGGTGTGAAAAATCACCATGTAAAGATACAAAACTTATATTCTACACTTGTAATTTGATATTCTTTCTATATTTGACTTCCTATTTTTCCCTAGTCCAAAAAAGAGACCTAGAGGTTGTATTGTTTCATGATTTTTTTCTAGGCATGTTTAGATCGTTAAAATATGACTTTCCACGAAAAATTAAAAATTTCCAACAAAGGATAAGATTAATTATGAATTTTTAAAGTGCAAAAAACACATAAAACAAAACAACGAAAATCTCAACCTAGAAATCAAATTTTGAATTTATTTTTGCAAACACATGTATAAAAATACATAGGAAGTATCTCCCAAATTTTCATAGCATTTTGAAGACGCCTTGATTTATTTTGATTTTTCAATCAAAATATGCAAAATTGCAATTTTGTTCAGAGTAAGCATATAATCGTGAGTCAAATTTATTTCCCCAACTTTATAGTCATGTTTAGAACATCACAAGAACATTCACCATGGGATTTTGGAGTTTTTAACGAGGGACGAATTAATTATGAATTGTCTAAGAAATTCATAATTGTAGCGAACAGAAATTCATAATTAATCCTTCCCTTGTTTCAAAGTTTTAATTTTTTTTATGGAAAAACCATATTTTAACGTCCTAAACATGCCTTCAAAAACTCATGAAATTGTGATAAACAATATTGTTAGGTTGAATATCACGTTTTTAAACTTTAAAAATGATGCGAACAATGATATTTTAGTTGAATTGGGGCCTCGATCGGATACACTTTTTTATTTTTGGCATCATGATATATCATTTTCGTCAATCATTAAATATATTATGAAGACGTACAATGCGAAGATAATGTTGCAAGCATTGTTCAGTTGAAAGAAATTTTTGGGTACAAAGTTATCACCAAGTGAAATATTTAGCAAAAGATTGATATCCGCATATATTGCATGATTAAATGTATGATTGTCCATGCTTTTGTATTATAAATATGTAGTAATTGTTGTGACTATGCAACTGTACATGTATCTCAGTTATTAGACATTGTTTCTTCAAAATATTTATCTGAGCAATAATATAAGGTTCAACACCTGGGGTTTTATTCAATATGTACAAGTGTGCTTGAAGGACATCATCCCGGTGCTTGCTTATAATGATTAATGACTCTACACAATCAATGTCTCTACCTTCACATTGTCCATCAAAATGATCAAGATGAGACTATAATTTTTTCTCCTAACATGTAGTATGTACAAATTCAATAGCTTCTTCTATGACATAATTTTCAATAACATATGCTTCATGATGATGTGGATTCTTCATATACCCTTTCAAGATTTTCATGTATCGCTCAATTGGATACGTCCACCTTAAATAATCGTGCCACACAATCTAGCCTATCTCATTATATGAACAATAAAATGAATCATGATCTCAAAAAAAAGTAGGTAGAAAATACATCTCCAATTTATACAGGATAATAATAACCTCATTTTCCAACTCGTTATCATCTTCTGAGAATCAAATACTTTGCTACAGATAAAATTGAAGAATAAGCACACTCTAGTAATGGTATGTCGAACATTTTCTACAGTTAAGTGTCTCTTCAATCGGGGTAGAATCCTAGCAGCCAGACGTCTAAGACGACCTAGAATCATCACCATAGGTGGATGATTATCTGCCACATGCCTCATGGACCAATGAACGATAATTCAAATTGATGGGGTACATGCAATAGAACACACACACATATAACACTTGCTTTTAAAGACTATCTTGCTTTTAAGAATAGTCTATGATAATATCATATATCATATGATTGTAGGAAAAAAAATATTTCAGATGTGTTTAACTCACTTGAAAATGAATCATGCATAAGTGTTGTAACCCTTGAAGCCAATTCTAAACAAAGCATGAGTTAAACATAAAACATTTTCTGCTTAATTTAAGAAATGGCAACGTTGAGTAAAAATGTTAAAGGTTGTTCTATATGAACCTGTTGAAACAGTTATATGATTTTGTCTTGATTTCAAAAATGCAGTAAGGTTCAGGGTGTAATAAGCCGATTATAATGAATAACTAACTTTCAATAAATCACGACTTCACCATAAGTTCAAAAATGTCACTGCTTCATAATTTTAAAATGACTTTCACTACATCTGATTTAGAATATAGGTCTTTGAATTCCCTTAATGACCTAGTGAATGCTTACTCTCTAATGTTGTATATCTTATCCTACCATGTCTATTCTTACCACACATCCAACACAACAACCTTATCTCGAAGAGTTTATTTTTTGGTCAATTTTTTTTTTCTTATTAGTGTTCACATCGAAAATCTCCTATACTAAGCCTGCTTGCTCTCACCCGATATGCGAAACCAAGATCAATATAAGATATTGGATGCAAAAACTAGCATTAGAAATGTAGCTAAAGCTGCTAAGAAACTAAAGTCGTTAACTCTTATTAGCCATAGATATCTTCCCTTGTTCTCAGTTACTCATCAAATGAAAAGATGTAAATGAAGCTTTAATATGTGAGGTAAGTTTTGGAACCCATCATGGGATTTCAAGAGTTTAACTATTGGAGTAAAATATAAAAAAAAATTGCTTCAAAATGATACGACATGATAGAGCTCACTTAATCAACTCACGCAAAATGCCATAATGGGAGTGCTCTTTTTTGAATTTGGTATCTGTAGTACCCTAATTTTGATTGGGAATTTTTATTTTTATTTTTAAATAGAGTAGTAATATGTTTAATTTTATTGTTTTCCATCATTGTTAATCTACTAAAAAAAGTGAAAAAAGGACATAAATGAAAATTGTTTTATCGAGAATGATCCGAAGCATAGACAAGAATTGTTTTGTCAACATCTTGTTAATCTTTGTTGGAGACACCCGGGCTGTAACAAATTGGTGATCTTAAACACTTTCAACCAAATCTAAATCAACAATCGAACAAACTCAAAACAATAAATTTTCCGCAAACAATATTTTTTACTCAATAAACACAACATCACTTTTTTAAACAATATCTATCACAACACAAGTTTTTTTCCTTTAAAAACAACAAACAAACAAACATTTTCTACCAAGAGCTATATAGCTTTGAATTCTCCATCATCCCAGGAGATACGTAGGAGCAAGAGACCACTCTTGTCAAGCACAATAATTAAAAAAATATTTTTTCCCTCGATTAAAACACATTGCATTTGCGTCAAACACGTAATTTTAATTTGCATTTAATAATAAGGAGAAATAAATATTTAAAAGTGAAAATTTTGCACATTTAATTAGGGGTAATCGTTTTTAACAGATGTAATAGGGTACTAATATCTTCCCTATACATAATCGACTTTCGAACATAATATATGGTTTCAAGGACCATTTTATTGTTTTAAGAGTTTTTTCGATTTTTTCCAATTTTAATAAACATTGGTGGCGACTTCATTGTTTTCGAACAACCTCGAATTTTTAAGCCGCTACAGTGCCCAAAACCATGTATGTGCATACAATATTCACGCACACTAATCACACTTGTGTTAATCCCAAATGTCCCTGGTATAATTGCTCTAAACATACATGTTCACTTTATGCTAATTTTTTTTAGCATATTTCTCCTTGTTTTTTGTGATCTAATAAGCCAATTAGTTATAGGGGAAATAACTCCTTTAAATAAAGTTTAAACTAAAATGAGTAACTAATTTTTGTTAATCATGTATCAAGAATTTAAATAATCATGAAGTGTTCTCTCCCTCTCTCATAAAGTTTAAACTAAAATGAGTAAATAATCTATGATATGAACACCCTATCTCAAATACTCTCTATTTGAATGGAATTAATATATACGAGTTTTATTATTTTTCTTTTAAAACAACAAAATTGATAATTTCATTCGATAAAAGAGTGCTTATCGTAGAATATTATTATAAAAAGAATGTTTTTAACATTTATTAAAAAAAATTATGTTAACCAGCGCTTCCGTGACACTAGTTAAACAATAAAAAATGAAAAAAAAAACAAAGTCAATATTAATAGCAACATTTTTTCAAGTTTCAAAAGTAATTTTCAAAAAAACATTTTTTTTAATAATTTTTTAACTAATCTCTCAGAGACACGGTTAACGTTTAAAAAGACAAGACCACCAAAGTTACAATTCCAAAACAAAACACCTTCCAATGACATATTCTCCCAATGTCACTACCAATATACTAAATCACACGAGAAACACGACAGTGGCATTACTGTAATATTTTCATATGCCAGTGGCATTTTCTCGCAACAGAAGAAGAGTCAAACAACGCTACCGCAAAGCATTGCTTTCTTCTTTCTTTCTCCTTTTTGTATTATTTTTTATATTTAAATAAAAATAAAAATCATCAAACCAAACAAAATTGTCACACTTCGTGAATTCCCAGGTACCATTTTTCTCTGTTTTTTCGTTCCAATTATGTTTCTCTGTCTCTTCCACACAATCTTAATTTCTGCTACCTTATGTTTAATTAGTTTCATTGATTAAAAATTATTCAGTAATTTTTGTAAATTATATTTTTTTTTTGTTAATTATATATGAATTGATCAATTTAGTGAAAAGGGTAGTTATTTATTGATTTTGATTGAAAATTAAGCTGTATAGATATATTTTTTTTGCTTTTGAAGTTTTTTATTGATCAATTATAAGCTTAATTTAGTGTGATAATTATTGGAAATTTGCAGATTAATTGTTTGTTAAAAAGTTTAAACGAAAATTGGGAACTGTATAAGAATTCAGAATTCAGAAATGGGATCTGAAGGGCCAAAGAAAGTTACAATTCATGTAACTGGGTTTAAGAAGTTTCAAGGAGTGCCAATAAACCCTACAGAGATTATTGTTAATAATCTGAGGGATTATGTTGAAAAGAAAGGTCTTCCAGCTGGTGTTACTCTTGGAAGTTGCACTATTCTTGAAGTGGCTGGTGATGGTGCACTTCCTCAGCTTTATCAGATCATGGAATCTGTTGTGTCGAAAACGGATACAGAGAGTAATGCAAATGTTGTTTGGGTTAGTTTGTTTTCTCTTGTTCAATTTGTTGATATTGTTTGGATTGACTTATTTGAGCTTATGATATGTCTAATCTATAAGCTGTTTTCAACTTCATTGTATAAGCTTGTAAACAACTTATAGCTAAAATGAAAATAGAGTTACTTTATTTTGTCTTTTGTTATAGTAATAGCTTATATATAAGCACTTATGTGACAATTGTTTATGCTATAAGCGCTTAATTAATTTGTTTTTCCAAACCGATCATGATACTACCTTTAAAATTGCAGTACTAATTAGCATACAAGTATAGGATCAGTTGCTTTAGATTGTCTTAATTATGTCTTTGAAGATTGTTTGTCACACTTGTCATTTTCACCACATTTCTGGTGGAGACAAATTGAATTGCATTAGAAATTTAGTTTTTCATGTCATGTAATCTGTAGCATTTTATTTCCATCATCAAATTAATGCCCTGAAATTGCTGCTAGACATTGTAACATGTCATCTTAAAGAGAATTGAGAAGAAATAAACTCACACCATTACAGTTATGTAATGAACACCTTATTTAGTGTAATTTTGTTTCTCTTCGTTTTCTTTCTCTTTCTAAGTACTCTTGTTATATGATCCTCGTTAGTTATGAGATAATTTTATACATCTGTGAGAAACTAGTGTTGTCATTCACAGATTGCAGAAAATAGTAGTTTGTTTAGATTCTGCTGTGCTACAGTCCTATAGTGCTTCTATTGCCACTGTTTGACAACACTTTTTACTATATCACGTATCGCTAAACAATAATGGTTTGTTAGAATGCCACTATGCTATAGCACTATAACGTCACCATAACTGTTATTTTTATGGGTATCCAATGATTGGTAGATGTTGAATAAAAGATACTGTGACGCAGAAATGTGTGTTGATTGTATAATCATCTCTCCTGGATTATTTTGATAATAGAATTTTTCCTTGAATTATGCTTCAGCTTCACTTGGGGGTGAATAGTGGAGCTGCAAGGTTTGCCATTGAGCGGTTGGCAGCAAATGAAGCTACTTTCCGCTGTTCTGATGAATTAGGATGGCAACCACAAGTGAGTTATGATCATGCTTCTTGTTTATCTTTTATAGACGAAATTGGAAAATATCTACAAGGTTTTCTTGTATGGTTTGAAGAATACCATGTTTTGCATTATCTGAATTCGTTTTTCTTTGTTTTCCGATTTTCTTTTGCAGCAAGTACCAATAGTCCTTGATGATGGAGGAATTTCTCGAACAAGAGAGGTAAAACTGCAATTACTAGTAAAATTCTATCGCGTCGTGATCTGTAACATGTTGGATTGCATTTTATAGGACAAGTTCTGATTTGCACAAACTAGTTTTTCATTTTGTTTAATGTATAGGGAAAAATCTAAACTCCACGTTAGTCAGAAATAAAGGCTGAACAAAGCTGGTAAAGCTTACAAAATCTTCACCTTATAAATTGGTTTTGTGAGGTTGAGTTAGGTCTAAAGCGTTAATGTTGTATTAATTGGTTGGGGGAATTTCTATTCTTTACTCGTAAAGAGATACCAATTGTGCCTATGTCTCCGACTGCAGAGTGGCTGAAGTACCTTTCTATCAAGGATTAAAAAATGGAAACAATTGATAACTTTTATGTACAAAAAGTTGCTTTTTAATGTTTCTATGTGTTGAATACACAAATCCCAAGATAAAATTTCTACCTTAAATTTTTTATCAAGTGCCCTTAGGGCACTTGTTAGCATTTCCCTTCTACATTATTCTAGCTTAGGGTTGGCATAGTACGACTCATAATATTATGGTCCAGTTTGCATCATTTGCCCTGAACCGTACCTCGAGCAACCTACCCACTTATCAGTAAACTATGAGTCATAGTGTCATACCCAACAGAGTTCAATGATCATTTGAATCTTTAAAGTTTAAATCGATGGAAAATACTTTAAAACATAACGAACTTGCAAAGGAATATCTTGTTCATGTCTCATACTTGCATGCTATTGTAGCTTTGCTATGAATGTCTTTATTATTTTTCTAACTTGCTACTATTTTTTGTTTTATATAGACTTCTCTACCTGTTGATGCAATCTTGAAATCCTTGAAAAAGGGAAAAGATTATGATGTGATGATATCAGAAGACGCAGGACGATTTGTTTGCAATTATGTTTATTACCACTCTCTTCGGTTCGCAGAACAGAAGGGTAACAAGTCTCTATTTGTTCACGTTCCCTTATTTTCGAGAATCGATGAAGAAACTCAGATGAGATTTACAGCCTCTCTTTTGGAGGCCATTGCTTCTGCATGTTAATAATGCAATTGATTGAATTGTATGCAAGGACTGCCATGTCCACTTTGTCATCTGGTTGTGTATGTAAATCATTTGTCTCAATAGAAAAGCAATTGTGTAACAATTATTGAGTGAACAACAAAGTTGTTCTTTGATTTATTTTCTTTGGCGAGTCGTTGATCGATGTATAATTCATGAATGTCTGTTCTTGGATTGCACAGATATATATATGCTGGTGATTACTGAATCTTATTAATTGCAAATGTGATGCAATTCCACATCATAATATAGTTCCAAGTCCAACAGCAAAAGAAATAAATAGTTTGCTATTTGCTTTTAGTATACAGCAAAAATGACACACATGTTGGCAAAAAGGACCAACCTTAAGCACAAGAAGTAAAAAGGTCACACATGTTGGCTCAAAAGACTAATATCTCTCAAGTTTGCTTTAAGCATCTGTATCATCACTGTTGAGTCAACCTTGTATAGTTGAGTACAGTTTTAAACAAAAAATTTAAATGGCTATATTTGTGTATGACTAGGATGGTGTGTATTTTATTTTCTTCAATTGGAAGGAAGTGGAATATAAGGTTGTTAGCTTTACCTTTTACATGTGAATGTCATGATAAGGTTATAGTTGGCGGTAAAGTTAGTATATGTGGTTTCAGAAAGAAAAAAAAAATAGTATATGTGGGAATTATCTTCCAAGAATGGTTAAGTTAAGGCCTTAAGGATGATCAGCTTTTTGATGTAATGTTTTGAAGCTTAATTGAGTTTTATGGTTTCCAAAGGAAACAAGTTGAAAGCAAATATTGGAGTAGATTGGGAAATGGGCAAGTGATTAATTAAGTTTTTTTTTATTAAGAAAGTTATTAATCAAGTCATTACAATTATTCACTGTTATACGACTAGATTCACAATTTGTCTATTCCAAATTTCTGGCATATAACATCATTTGCTATTGGGTATAATTAATTAATTTTACTTAAAGGAACAATCGAGTAAAAATAAATAAATAAAATCTATTGCAATTAAATAATTTAAAATACAACATTAACATTATGTATCTGATCTATATTTTTGATATATCATATGTTAATAATTTTTTTTAGATGAATTGCATACCAGAGAACACCGAACTCTTAACCGAGCCACCTAGTGATCATCCACCAACTAAATCTCTATCATCTAATTTGAATATAGGCCCTTCTGCCATGATTTGAACATGAGTCTGTTTGGTAAAGCACTTTTTTGATCTTATAGTTTATGTCTTATTATAAACTCATTTGATTAGAAAAAATTCGTTTGGCAATCATCACTGTGTTATGAATTTATAACTTATTTTTATTAGCTTATATCATTTTTGATAAGCTAATTCAAGTAGCTTATAACTTATAATATTTTATCCCAATTTGAACCCTATAGTTTTAGCTGAAAAAAATTAAAGGCTTAAGTGCAGTTTTACCCCCCCTATTTTGATTGAATTTGGATTTTGCCC
>Ga0228710_1009006_pt1 | contig 14065 bp, 6 predicted proteins | sample MedpolnodulmetaG_FD_177995 | JGI IMG/M metagenome (GOLD analysis project Ga0228710, IMG submission 177995) | Root nodule microbial communities from Medicago polymorpha collected in Santa Monica, California, United States - pink nodules | ecosystem: Host-associated > Plants > Roots > Nodule...
AAGATTTCCCATCTGCATCAACTCGCCTCGCGAGTTCTTCTTGCTCGCCATGGCGAGCAAAGCTTTCTTCCCCATTGGGTTTGTGCCACGTCATCCTGGGGAGGCCAAACCGCCCTTGCTCGCCTCCTAAGTGATTTCACTCGCCATGGCGAGTAAAACCATGCCTCTGCCTATTTTTTCCTTTTGGTAACTCGCCATGGCGAGTTGGTGGCGAGCAAACATGCCTCTCTGCCTATTTTTTTCCTTTGTTAGCTCGCCATGGCGAGCTGGACTGCTTGGGAGGCGAGTAAACATGTGGTTCTGCCTATTTTTGCCTTGTTGCACTCTGTTGCTTGTTTTCCATCTTTGCTCAGTGTCTTGAGTCATTTTCCTGCACAATTAGGTCAAGTAAGATAGATAAAGCGTGAATGGATAAAATTCAATTAACTCTCGGCTTTTTCCTTGATAACTTGCAAAACAAGTTACAAAAAGTGCCATAAATCTTCATCAGAATTACTACTTCTTGGCACTTATTAGTTACCATAAATATGCGGCCTTCATAATAAATAAAAATTCAGCCTCATTTCTTCTTCCATTATTCTATCATTGATTCAGGCAATGGAAGGTCGTGGTATTGAAACTTTGTTGTCCTATCACTGCTTGACAGATGATGCGGTTTTTTTTCCGCACAATTACGACGTCTGTTTTCAATATCTTTTCCTATTTTTTAAAACTTTATGATGTTGCAGGTCCTTTGCTCAATAATCATGATTCATCCTTTGAAAGGGCTGTCAACAAGTTTTGTGTGAAGTTTAGGACATACATAGTTAGTATGATGTTGAAGATGATTTTGTCTGACATGTTATTTTTTTTGTTTAATGTTGTTATCTGTAATGATTCTAATCATTTTTGTTGTTGAATCAGGGAGCTGTTATGCTACCTAACATGATCAGAATGACTTTGGGGACCAAGTTCAACGATTTGTGACTTTGATTGATGCAAAGAGAAATCAGTTCGAGGTGTTGGTGGAAAGAATTAATGGGTCTGTGTTTTTCTCCAAGGGATGGAAATCCTTGCGTGATTTTTATGGTATCAGCTTGGGTGCTTTGGGTTCTCTCGTGTTTGTGGGTCAAGGTCAGTTCGTGATTGTGTTGAAGGATAGGTGTGGCAAAGTAATTAAGCCTCCAGTATTTGATCCTCCTATGCATTTTGTGATTGTGATGAGCAAAACCGCAAGTGACGGTTTTACCGAAGTAGTAAAAATAGAGTATCGTTCCGACAACGAGTTGTTCAATTTAATTAACTTTGAAGAGATGATTAGAAGAAAGTTTGATTGTAGAGATTGAGTTTTTAAAGGTTAAAAAGAATAATAATAAAAAGCGTCTTGGGATTATTGGTTGATCGTAATAACGAAACCTTCACAAACAAACCCTAAACCATAACTTTATATTCGACCTACTTTCTAAAGACAAGTTTCTCTTTAGCGTATCAAAGCCTCTTTCGAGGTGCAGTGAGTGTGTTCCTCTAGCAACCACGCTTATTCTCATGGTTGATTGTTATTGGAATCCTTGAAGAACGAAACTTTATATGTCTCAAGGTTTGCTAGACTATTCTCATGTTTCGCAACCCTTGTCTAAATTCACTTGTTCCAATATCAAAGCTCAGCTGTCGCTTTATGAATTGATATTTGAGATGATGAATTAACAAATACTAACCCTCGGTTGTCGCTTTATGAGTTTGGTATTTGTTAATTCATTATAAAAACGGTGAATTAGATTAGAAAGTAGATTTATATAAAATTAGGGTTCATGGCTTGGTTTGAATAGGATTACGTCATTAGACTTATCCAACAATTCCAAGACAAGAAGGGTCTACTCACTCATGATCATCGTAGACATAGAAGAGGAGAAGAAGAACATAAAATTTTAGGTCAGAAGTAAAAGTAGACATAGAAGAGGAGAAGAAGAACATAAAATTTTAAGAAATATAACAATAAAATGTTCCACAAGAAACCACGGGCTTTTAGGTCAGAAGTAAACTAATAGGTAGCTTGTCCGGGAAGCAGAAGCAGCAAAAGTGGATCCTGAAGGTTGGCACGGCCGTGCTGCTGGTGGCACGGGCCGTGCCAAGTCTCTAACTTGGGGAGTGACATATTTTTGTCCCATATTTCGTATTTTCATCCTGAATTAGCTCCTAATCCTCTTTCTTTTGCTCCAAGACTAAATCTTTAGATATTTGTTCCTGAAATATAATAACTTGCAATTGAAGTAAAATAATTTTAAAAGGAAATAATATTTAAATAAAACTAAATCAAATCTAAATAAAATAGACTCAAATAATATATTTAAAACACTAACTTATTGACTCATTAGATTGACAAAACGAATGTCCAGACAACTTTTGATCCTAATCTCCTCCTTTCACTCCTTTGATTCATGATACTAGAATTCTTTCAAGTTTCAACGAAAGCAATTTCTGCTGATCATTTCGTTTGCAATGACTATAAACAAAAGCCAAGGTCAATCTTTGAAATATGTTGGCGTATATTTGCCATCGCCTATCTTTTCTCATGGTCAATTGTGCGTTGCTTTGTCAAGGGTTACTTCAAGAGACGGTTTGAAGATATTAATATCTGATGTTTATCACGAAGTTTTTCCCAATGTAATGTATCCTAAATTGTGTACTTTGTAGGATTGACCGGAATTAAACTTCTTTAATGTTAATTATTTATGACTAATAATTTCTCCTAAATTGTGAGTTTTTACATGAAAATAAGATCCGTACGTCAGCATGAGTCATAGTTCTAGTATATATAAATCATACTAAGTCTCATACCTTAAACCCTACTTTTTGCCCTCCTTTTATGAAAAAAAATTCTGCTAGGGATCGAACCAGGTACCTCATGCTTCCAATTCACAACTTTTACCACTAGAGCACTGATGTTTTTTATGACATGTGATTTCTTCAACGTTATGTATTCAACACAAATCTTGGGTCATATTTCTTTCAAACTCACAATCCCTAAATCATTTCTCACGGTCATGCAATTGAACCTAATAACCATAACCCCGCCCTTTTTGGCGAGCCTAATTAATTTTTATAAAAAAAAAAAGGCCTGCAAGGAATTGAATCAGATAACACATGAAAAGTTCTTTTTTTTTAAGTCACTAACGTCATTGCAATTTCTTTTTTTTTTTATAGCAGTTACTTTTCATTATTATCTTTTCTTTCAATTATCACATAACAGTTCCTTTTTATTATTATTTTTTCTTTCAGTTACGACATAACAGTTCATTTTCATTATTTTTTTTCTTTTGATTACACATAGCAATTTATTTTCCTTTTCATTTTTATAGGTTTAACAGTCTTTGCGGTTAGTACCAATTTTTGTGTGTAGACTTTTGTATATATTTTTCCTTTTGATTTGTCTTCTTTATTGAGTCCGTCTTTTGTTATGTTGCTTTTTGAGGTAGTTTGATAACATAATATTAAATATTAATATACAAGTAATAATATAGTCAGTTTCGTAGTTATATATGAAGCTCTACAAAACCCGTGCATGCAGAGGTTAATTTCTTTTCAATTTCTACTCCACTTTCAATCAATTTAACATTCAATTTATTTAGTCTTCTAATTTAAATGCACAAGAATTTTAGTAGATATTTTTTTCCTATAAAAAATGACTTAATTTTACCAAGGGCATATGATATTAATTCATACTGAGTTCAATTATCTCATTCATGCATATATCCAATTATCCCACTAACAAAATATTTTATAGATCATAATGTGCCTCTAATTTGCAAGTAGAAACTGAAATTTGAAGACAAAGACGGATGAGAAACAAACCAATGAAATATAAAAAATATCCTCAAATATTAACTCTCTAAGAACAATATTTGGAGATGTGTATAAATGAAAAATAATGGATGAAGAGTGGGAGAAAAACAAATGATCAAGAAATGGAATGGAAAAGGAAATATGAGAAAGAGGGGGGAAAAAGGAAGAAAAATAAATCAGAGAGAGAAACTGAATCATGCTAAAGTGATATGTGGACGAGAGGGAGACAAAACTGCGATGTCGAGGAAGAGTTTTCAATGAGAATCAAGGTTGTAATGAAAAATAATAAAAGTCAAGGATAATCACTTAAACATGTCGGAGTATATCTTCCAACACCAATATTCTCATATGGTCAATTATATGTTGCAATTTCAAAAGTGATCTCAAGAAAAGGTTTGAAGATATTGATAACCAATGAAGATCGTGAAGATGATACTGTTACATCAAATGTGGTTTACAGAGAAGTTTTTAGAAATGTGTAATAATTTGTATCTATTTTTAGATTTAAATGATTTTTGTTGTTTCTATTTCTCCTGATTATAAGTTCAATATGAACAACAACATGAATATTTTCATGAATAACGAATCACGACATAGTATTAGGTATTACATCAGACCCAACTCGTGTGTCGCACAGGTATAGGTCTAGTTTAGCTCAATGTTTTAAAATTTAAAAGTTTATAAATTATTAATTTGATTCAATTAAAGAAATAATCTAGAGTTTAATTAATATTCAATGTTAATGTAAAAATTATTTACACTTTTATGTCCATCCAATCATATTTTAGCAAAAATATAGTTGTGAGTAACTAATATATAAAAAATACATAAAAAAGAGTAAATAAATTTTAAAAATAAACTAAAAAAGACAAGGTCGGGCGGTTCGGGCTCTAGAATCTTCGGCACAATTATAAATGGGTTGGGTTTGGCTGGCCGATTTATGTAGTCGGACCTCCTGGGGTTGGGCCGAGCCAGCCCATTTGACACCTCTAATTAAAATATATCTACCCTTTTTCTATACATGCAAACAAACACCAAAGTTGTGTTTAACCCGTAAAAAATGAAGGATATGACAACTTCAGTTATATAATGTTTAATTTGTAAAACTGTGTTAAGGATATGATTAGCTGGAGATAAGGGACATGACAAAAACTGAAATTTTTGTTCCTCGCTAAACCACAACAGAACTTTTTATTCAAGTATAAGTTGTCTAAAATACAAAATAGTTTTTTGTCCACCAAAAATCGTATAAGACTAAAGATTGTTCAATAATATAAAATTTTGTCTTGTGTTGTCCTACCTTATGTTGTGTTATTCTATCTTATGCTATATGTCTAATATGTACTTTTTAACGGATTAAACGCAAAAGATATAAGTTGTTCTATTGGATTCAACTTATATAGAAACTAATCGAAGAGAGTCGAACTTAAAACTGCTTTAAAATGTTGTACAATCATCTTTTTTGTTCTTCATTTCTACACCATCATCATCTTTACATTAATTTCAAACTTTCTGATCGATTATCCTTCTTAATTTGCAGGATATCTCCTCACAACATATTTGCTTACACTTTCTTTAATTTGGCAAAAATAATTGACATAAACTTTGGGAAGTGATCACTTAGATGAACATCAGGAATGTGAATAATAGAATAAGTCCAATATTATTTTACCCAAGTGAAAATGAAACACATTTTATTTGTCACCTTAGCCAACACATAAATGATTCCAGCACCACAACCAAGAAGCATGGCCATGGTGATGTTTAGTTGACAAAAAACAAATTGAATCAATTTCAATTCCCTACTGGAATCAACTTCAACATATAAAGAACATATTCATACAACCAAACAATATTAAACTTTAGCATGAACATATGCAATAAACAAACAAAAAAAAAACATTTTTTTTCTTGGAGGTATTATAAGATATATCTTCAGTACACCATCTATGGTCTGAAATAGTTGTAGATTCTCTCAATTAGCCACTCTCAATGCCTTCTTGATATCATTCTGTCAAAGATATGTGAAAATGCAAATTAATTTAACTTCTCAAAGATATAGAAATATGCATAAATAATTAAATATGTATACAAGCAATTTCAAAGTGAGAAAGAGAAATTACTTCAATGGCTAATGGTTGGGTAGTTGGACTATAACGTTGGATGACACGACCTTCCTCATCAACCAAAAACTTTGTGAAATTCCACTTAATTCTCCTTGATCCCAAACTTCCACATTTTTGTGATTTCAGGAATTTATACACAGGTGATGTATCTGGTCCATTCACACGTATCTACACATTTAAACAAATTTCATGTGTAACATTAATCACCCAATGTGTTACATTATGTTATGTGTCATCTATGAAGCACGGACACACTTTGGATTAAGTGTGTTCCGGTGTCGAACATGTATCGCGTCCGATACCGACATATATAATTATACTAAATTATGTGATTTTTTCAAATTATTAGCACCATAAACCAAAATCTTGTGCAAGAAGTATCACATTATATCATACCTTCCCTAAAATGGGATACTCAGCCTTATATCTGTCACAGGCAAAATCTTGTGCCTCCTGACTAGTCCCTGGCTCTTTCCTCAAGAATTGGTTGCATGGAAATCCCAATATCTCAAGACCTAACATGAACAAACAAAGACATATATTCTCAAATCAGATTATGTTTCCTTTTGGAGCAGGCTACATGAATCAAAATACGTGATAATTTTTTTATTTATGTTAGACATCAATTCCGATAAATAAATAAATAAATAACATATGCATACCTATCTCCTTGTATTTGGTGTAAAGTTGAGTTAACTGAGTATAATTGGCATCTGCAAAGTTGCTGTTTTATTTTTAACATGCATGAATTAGTTAGCCATAGAATTAAGGAGGAAAAGAAGGAAACAAACACTAAGAAAGTAGAGTTAATAGAAAATGAAAATAACAACCATTTTGAAGCAACATTAACTACAAGAAGAACTTTCCCTCTGTAGATACCAAGGTTCACTTCTTTGCCCCTTGCATCCTGTTCCAAACACCACAAATATATATGTTGTTAACAATGATAATGGATCTTGTTCCGTTAAGACTTTAATATATATTGATGTATAGTTTTATTTTTATTTATACATCGTCAAATATATCTACGACTTTAGAACTAGTTATGATTAATGTCAAATGTTTTTAACGATATGATAGTTATGATTAATTTATCGACATTATAAAATATTTTTACATTACCGATGTATAGCTTATACCTTGACTTTGAATTCATGAATAGAATTTTCTGAGACTGATTGTGTAGCACCCATTTCTGTGTCTGTCTTCAAGAACTAAACAAACACTCTTGTTTCTATTTCTCTTCTCCAAATTTTTATCCAAGAGTTGGACTTTTGTTTAATGTTTATGTCTTGCATAGTACACAGTTCAACTATTTATAGCATTCCCATTCTCCAATGTCATTTTGTGAATTAGTGGCGTATAATCCTATATTTTGATAATAAAGTCAACAAATAATTTTAGTTCCAACATTTTTCATAACCAATATGTTTATTTCATCAATGTTGCGCACTTCATGTTTTTAATACTATCGATTGGTCAGTTTACACCCTGGAATCATAACATGGCTACCATGATCTTGTAATTTGGATTAGGATGAAAGAAATCTAATTACAAAAATAATTTATCTTTAGTAATTTATTTTGGTTTCTATGTATACTTGGAAAGTCATAGTCATAGACTAAGAGGAGTGGATATGCCACATCAACTTTGTAATATCCCGAGCTAGGATTTTTTAAATTTGTAAAATATTTAGAAATAAATTAAAAGAAAAATATAAAAAACTGAGGGGAAAAAAATATAAAATTTATGAATCAGCTAAGAACACACATGAATAAGTTCAAAATTGATCTAAAATTTGAAAATAAAAAAATTAAATATGATATGCATCATTCTTTGAAAATATATATCAAGAGGTTAAACTAATTTCGAAGAAGCAAATTTTTGATAAAGAATGTTGGTCCATTTAGATAGCAAGGGAGGTATGCATGCAGGTGTCATGGCCTCCACACATTTTCCTATACAGTGGAGATCTGTTTAATCTATAAGTAATTTTGTCATGAATTATTCTGTTTAATAATTATTATATGCGATGGATTTTACTAATTTAATCATTAATTATTGTCAACATATATTAATGACCGTGCACTTCTTACATAAATCCGAAGTTCTCCCTATGCAATGTAACCATTGATATTTACTTACTCTCCCGCAGATGACCTATTTAAAAATGTGTAATTTTGACTTAACTTACTTTGACTATATTTTTCTGCTAATATACAAAGATAAATAATATCATATAAGATATGTCGTTAGATTTGTCTCGATGAGTATTTTCAAAATATCAAATTTTCATAATTTTTTCAAATATATTATTCAAGATATTTAAGCTCAAAATTATGCATTGGCATGCGTAATAAGATCAACTGTGTCAAGTATTAAGGGACGAAGGGAGTATGTTTTTTACATTTTAAACTATAGGTTCATTTTAAATTATTTAATGAAGTATCAAGTGATTTTAAAATTGGGTAACGTTGGATAAGGAAACCAAAAGAGGAAAATTTAAGTAAAAAAAAAGGATATTTTTTAAGCATTTAATGCATTGATTGCACAACTTTGTAAATATTACTATATTTAACTTCTTAACGCCCTGGGGTACCGGTTAGCATCATCCTTTAAAATTTTATAGAAAAAATAGAACTTTTGATTTAATGGTTGAAATAATAAAATTCATTGTTTATAATAATTAATTAAGAGAAATATATCATCTCAGAGTTCCAGGACGAAATTATGAGTACTAAATTATTTTTCTCTCAAAAAAAATTTATTATTATTTTTTATTTGAATAAGCTAGTATATTACATAATTGACTACCCAATAAATATATAACTAGCTACTACAAAAAGTTTATTTGTCAAAAAATAATAGAAATATGAAAGTCAAATGATATCCATTTGTCTAATAGATGTATTTCATAAAATTTTTACACTTTTAATCTCTTAAGCAACTACAAAGAGAGCTAATTAGTAACATTAAAAATCGTCTCTTTAGTTAACAATAAAAATTGTTAAAAACAATAGTTAAGATATATTTTATTTCGTTTATTTAGATTTAGCCTTCTCGTGAAAAAATAGCCGGCTTCACTACTACTCACTCCAACTCAAAATAATAGTAGTTTAATATTTGTATATTATTTTTTATTTTTTACATTGTTTTACATGATTTTTAAGAAAATGAGATTTTATTGTGTTGATTTCATTGGTAAAATTAGTATCATTTACTAAAATATTTTCATTAATGGTAGTTTGTAGAGTAATTAAGTTAGATAAAATTCAATAAATAAATGTATAATAGTGGAAAAGTAATAATAATAAACGTTGCAATTCTGTCAACAAAAAAACAATAATAAACGTTGCAATGATATTTTAAAGTGATAATTATTCTAAGACAGAAAAAACTGCTAAAAAAACAATTATTTTGAGAGCTAAATTTTATACAATACTATATCCTCTAAAACACCTAAAAAACACACTAAATTCTTTAGATTATAGCGATTATTTAGATTTACTTAAAAAACACTAAATCCTTTAATTCACCAAATAAAAATTATAATAAAGTAACATTAAGAAGCCAGTTAAAAAGTAAAAATTAATAATAAAAAACACGATATGCTAGTACTTTTTGAAAGTACAATATGCTTGTACTTGAAAAATACATTTCTGAGAGATATGTTAGGATTTTTAAGAAGTGAACCATCAACTTCGTCCCTGAATTTTTATGGGTCGGTCAATTTCGTCCCTCAATTATGCGAAATATCAATTTAATCTCTGAATTTGTTAAATGTTAATCAAGTTAGTCCTTCTATTCAAACGGAGTGTTAACGGAGCTGACGTGACCGTTAACCTCTCACATGTCAGACGCCACGTAGGCAGGAACTAATTTGGCCGATAATAACAAATATTTCAAAGGACTAAATTGATTGATTTGCAGAAAATGTTTTGGCTTTCTTCCCAAATGGCTCTTTTCTTCCCCAACGGTTCTTTCTTCCCCAATTGTATAAAATTGAAATCCTAATTACACAATCTACAATCTACACTCAATAATCACCAAAATTTCCTCCAATAATAAGTGGTCCAGTTCTTCCCCAATTCAATAAACTTCAAACCCTAATTTTTTCGTATTGAATCTGAAAGCCAAAATCCTCAAAATTTCTTCAAGCAAAACTATTGAATTTGAATCTGAAATGATGGGGGGTGGGAATATGGGGAAAAACGGTTATGAAAGTCAAGCTTCATCTTCAAGCTTCAAGTTTAATGGTGTTGTTAGAGTGCTTGAATGTTTGTGTCCTAGAATTTGTGTTGTTAGAAAATCCAGTACTTCAAAAAACCCAGAAAGGTCATTCTATGTTTGCCCTCTGCCAAAGGTTTGTTTAAATAATGAAAAGAGGTTGAAGATGATTGAGAAATGTAATCTTTATATAATAATATTACCATCATATTAGTCCCTGAATTATTTCTCTATCTATCAAATAGATCCCTACGTTATATTAAAAAACCATCAAATAAGTCCCTGAATTGTTTAATCAGATATCAAATTGATCCTTGAAACATATGTGTACAAAATAAAGTAAAAAGGCAGAACACACAAATTGAAACTGAAATATTACATAAGCATAAGTCACAGGTCATAAGTCACAAGTCTGAGAAATTACATAGGCTAAAGCAACCCAACTATGGGGTATTAACAAGTCATAAGTCTTAAACGGCAAGTTAAGCAAAAAGAAACCTAACTATGAGGCATAATTCAAATAAGCCTAAATATTACAAATCCAAAACATCTATTAAACTCCAGGAAGCATCACTTCTTTGGAAATCCGGGAGTTGGTATAAACTCCATGAATTTAGTAGGTTGAGTCGAACCGGATGGACCATAGGTTGGATATGGAACCCTAATTATGCCAGCAGGAGTTGGATGAGCTGGTGCAGGACCCCTGATTGGTGTTTGCTTCGACCTATCAGCTGAAAGAATCGGTCCTCTAAGGCCATACCTCCTTGGTGCAACACCCTGAAATTGCAAATTCAATCAAATTAGTCCCTAAAATCATAACATAATCAATCATATCAGTCCTTCAATTAATATACTAATTGCCAAAACGATCCTTAAAAATTAAGAGTCATACCTGTCCAGCATTTGCAACAACATTTCCTGCAGTTTCTGCATTTTCAGACACAACATTATCTCGCACAAAGTTAGGAGCATTTCCAAGCACAACATTTTCTGGCACTTCATTAGGAGCATTTTCAGGACCAAAATCCTCAGAATCTTGATAAACAACAGGAAAGGTGTTACCTTTAATCACAGCCGAACACAAAAACTTCAAAAACGTGAGAATCGCCGGAGATGATGATGATTTTGGAGGGGTGAGAATGGAGAAAGTTTTAGCAGGAAGGAGAAGAGTCAAGGACGTTTTTGATGTTTCAGAAATGTGAAGAAAGGAGGTATGGTAATGTAGGGGCAAAATGGGAAAAGCAGAAAAAATAAACTGAAAAGTGAAAACTCAACTTTTTCCAATTCAATCAAATTAGTCCCTGAACACGTGGCTTCCTTCTTGCCACGCATACAAGACAACACAGCATGCAGGGCAACAGATCAGCATGACTAACGGAGCACTTAGACGGAGAGACCTTTTTGATGGACGTCTGACAAATTCAGGGACTAAGTTGATATTTCGCATAATTGAGGGACGAAGTTGGCCGACGCGTAAAAATTCAGGGATGAATTTGATGGTTCACTCATTTCTTCTTCATTAAAATTGCTTGATAACAAAAATTAGTTTTACTCACTCTAAGTTGTTTACGTCACTTGTTCAATAGACCTTAAGGTGACTTTCTGCTTGCCAAAGCATATTATTTTGGTATATTATAAATAAAATAGAAGCTTTGAATTATTGCAAGAACTAAATTAAGCTATGCTCTCACGTCTACATTATGAATGAAAGATGAGAAATGATACGTGCACAATTTTAGAACAACTTTATATTCCATTGACTTTTGTGACAAAAAATCGGAGTAAGAAAAAAGGAGATAGTGAATAAAAACACAATAGAAGTACAACAGAAAGAGATAGTTGTATCAAAAGTTGTCCCAAATGATCGTAGAAATATCATCTCTCATAAAAAAAAATAACTTTGTTTTAATCCATTACAACAATCATAAACTAAAACCCCTCAAAAGTGAAGTTATTTCAACAAACACGATGCCTTGTCAAAGTCATCTATCAAAGAGTTAAAGTAATGCTTTCAGTTGGCAGACAAATTAAACATTCTTGTTGGTAGCATCAAGATCTACAACAATGAAAACAAAGTTGTTAGTTATGAAAAGCTTAAATATGTGAACTGAACTGCACTATAAACTGAACATATTATCTATATCTGTGTGTATACATATTTGAGATTTAGAAAAATATTACACAAAATACAAAGCATAATTCAATATCACATGCAAAGATTTGTTTCGTCCTCCATGTTAAACTCCAACATTTACACTCAAAATTTGTATATCTAATATGTAACCTACCATCAATCATAATCTATTAGCCACAGAGGAATGCTAGCGACACTCACTTTTGAACACTCTCTCTAACACTCACTCTTTTATTGGTTTAAATCATTATGAGTGTACACTTTGGAAATAGAACCCACACAAAGTGGTGGGACATGCATGAATTTCATCCAATAAAAAAGTGAGTGTTAGAGAGAGTGTTCAAAAGAGAGTGTTGCTAGCATTCCTCATTAGCCACATATCTATATAATAAGAAAAAACTTTCTTGAACCACAATAATGATTATTTGAGTTTGTCAAAAAAATAATAATGATGACAATTTGAGTTAATTTGACATCAAGTGAAATTACTTATATCTGCAAGCATTATTTTAAAAGTAGTACACAATAATAAAACTGTGTGTGAGCATTGAGCATATAAAATATATATGAATACCCTGGAAAAATGCAAATGCTTTTTAAGATCTTAAATATTGATATATTGTCAGAGTTCATAAAGGACTGCTTACATTTTGAAGATTGTTTTGAAAAGTTTGAGATACTTGCTGCAGTTTATTTATCATTTCATAGAAAACTTGGTCAAAAGTGCTAGAAAAAAGAACCTATCTTAACATAAAAAAATATAAAAAATTCATCAAATCACAACATACAGCATCTCTAGCATTTACTCTGCAAGATGAATATTGTTATCATATTTGAAAAATGGAGGAGGAAAACAACAACTCACCCAAACCAAAAGAAGGAGAGGACATGATTAAGAGGAACCCAATTATCTGAGAAAATACTGCAACATTTGGGAAAGGTTTATTATGTACCTAAAATCTAATTTCTCAATTCAAGGAACACTCATAGGCATTAAAGGATATTTTCCTTGTGAAAAAGAGAAGTTGTTGGAACACAGAACGGAAGCGTGAAGCATACTGTGGGATGTATGAGAATCAATTGATAATTGATGGAAGGTATGCGTATAGGAAGCATACTGTGGGGATGTATGGGAATCAATTGATACAATAGGTTGTATGGGAATTTGATGCATATGAGTAGTAGTTGTGGTTTTAATGTTGATGGAAGATGGAAAGATGTAATTTACATGAGCTATTTGTGTTAGTTTGATCAGAGGGACAGAACACATACTCCCTCCATTTTTAAATATAAGCAAATTTTACTTTTTAGGTTCATTCAATTAATGATGTATGTGCTCCATATTAAATCACATACATCATTAAATGAACTTAGTACTATGTAAGTAGTGGCACACTGCCTTGGAATTTTACACTCATTGAATGTCGTTGGAATATAAAATGGCTGTTATTAATTTGGTTAAGTGGAAGAGTTTTGGGGAAATTTGAATTTGAAATACTGCAATCAAGGAGCTTGGCAAACCGTGTGAGGTAGGTTTAAGCATTCTAGGCCATAATTAAGGATTAGTTGGCTCCAAGTGAATTAGGTTTAGGGTTTTTCAATTAGGTTAACAATGTACTTTAGAATTAGATATACTAGACCATTGACCCGTGCTCAGCACGGGTCATATCGATAGTAATAATGGACAAAGAAATATGAAATAATATAAGAATGCAATGACATAGTTCATTTTATAGTGACACTCTAACTTTAAATCTAT